>Ga0209066_10000667_pt1 | contig 49303 bp, 41 predicted proteins | sample All_14_2_FD_187198 | JGI IMG/M metagenome (GOLD analysis project Ga0209066, IMG submission 187198) | Freshwater microbial communities in response to fracking from Pennsylvania, USA - Allegheny Zone_MetaG_DW_15 (SPAdes) (version 2) ... | reverse complement strand
CGTCTGCCCGGCGGCTTCCTGCCCGATGAGGATCAGGGCACGATGTTCACGCAGATCGCCATGCCTTCCGGCACCACGATGGAGGAAACCGAAAGGGCTATCGATCAGGTTCGCGACTATTATCTGAAAACGGAAAAGGCGAACGTCCAGGCGGTCTTCACGATCAGCGGTTTCGGCTTCGTGGGCCAGAGCCAGAACGTCGGCATCGCCTTCGTCAAGCTGCGGCCCTGGGACGAGCGCAAGGGAGCGGAAGGCAAGGTCGGCGCGATCGCAATCCGCGCGAACCAGCATTTCAGCAAGTTCCGTCCCGGCCAGGTCATAGCCTTTGCGCCGCCCGCCATATCCGAACTCGGCAACGCGACGGGCTTTGATTTTCAGCTCAAGGATAATGGCAATCTGGGGCATGAGAAGTTGATTGCTGCGCGCAATCAGTTGCTGGGCATGGCGGCGCAGGACAAGCGTCTTGCGCAGGTGCGCCCCAACGGGATCGAGGACACGCCGCAGCTGAAGCTGAATGTCGATCAGGCGGCGGCTGGCGCGATCGGCCTCAGTCAGGCCGATATCAACACGACCGTCAGCACGGCTTTCGGTGGTAGCTATGTCAACGACTTCATTGATCGTGGCCGTGTGAAACGCGTCTATGTGCAGGCCGATGCGGATTTCCGCACGACGCCGGAATCGCTGGTGAACTTCTTCGTGCGCGGTACGTCGGGCGCAATGGCGCCGTTCTCGTCCTTTGCTACGACGGAATGGGTGTACGGACCTGCGCGGTTGGAGCGCTATAATGGCGTCTCGTCCGCGCAGATCATGGGCGCTCCTGCGCCGGGTCTTGCGACCGGGACGGCCATGAGCGCCATGGAAGAACTGGCGGCAAAGCTGCCACAGGGCATCGGCTATGAATGGTCGGGTATTTCCTATGAGGAAAAACTGTCGGGCGGTCAGGCACCTGCGCTCTATGCGCTGTCGCTGTTGATCGTGTTCCTGTGCCTTGCAGCGCTCTACGAAAGCTGGTCAGTGCCGATCGCCGTGATGCTCGTCGTGCCGCTGGGCGTTTTGGGAACGGTCATTGCGGCATCGCTGGTCGGTCTCAACAACGACATCTATTTGCAGGTCGGCCTCATCACGACCATCGGTGTGTCCGCGAAGAATGCGATCCTGATCGTCGAATTCGCAGAGGAAAAGATGCGTGAAGGCTTGGGCGCGGCGGAAGCGGCGTTGGAAGCGGCCAAACTGCGCCTGCGTCCGATCCTGATGACCAGCTTTGCCTTCATCTTTGGCGTGTTGCCGCTCGCCATCTCGTCCGGCGCGGGGGCGGGTGGTCAGAATGCGATTGGCTGGGCTGTGGTCGGCGGCATGTTCTCGGCCACGATCCTCGCGATCTTCTTCGTTCCCCTGTTCTTCTTCGTCGTGAAGCGTCTGTTCCGTCAGGACGGTGCCGCAGGAGAGGGGGCGGCCTTGGCCCATGAAGCCCGGCCGCAGGAGGCATGAACATGATGACCCGCTTCAATACGCCGCTGCTCCTGTCTGCCACGCTCGCCCTGGCGGCTTGCGACATGGCGCCGCGCTATGTGCGGCCGGCAATGCCGGTGCCTGTCGAAAGTCCTGATGGGCCGGCGTACGGCGCTGACACGGCATCCGCCACCGAGGCCGAGGCGTTCGCGGATACGGCCTGGGCCGATTTCTTCACGGAGCCGCGGCTGCGGGACGTCATCCGTCTGTCACTCGCCAACAATCGCGACCTGCGTGTGGCTCTGGCCAATGTCGAGCAGGCGCGAGCGCAATATCGGGTACAGCGCGCAGACATTCTGCCCACGGTGGCGGGGAGTGGTGGCGCGACCTATCAGAAATCCCCCGTTGGCGCGATCGGCACGGGCGGTGGTGCAGCAGTTGGCGGCGGGCGTTTCGATATCTACACGGCGCAGGTCGGCATTTCCGCTTGGGAAATCGATCTGTTCGGCCGTGTCCGCAATCTGACAAAGGCTGCGCAGGAGCAATTCTTTGCCGCGCGCGAAAATCGCAATGCTGCGCAGTCTGCGCTGGTCGCTGAAGTGGCGACGGCGTGGCTGACCATGGCGGCGGATCAGGATCGCCTGCGCCTTGCCCGCGATACCGAAGTCGCTTTCCGCCAGACGCTCGATCTTACCGACGCACGATTCAAGGCTGGTGTCGCGTCCGAGTTGGACGTGCGACAAGCGCGAACGAGCCACGATCAGGCGCGCGCCGATGTGGCGCAGATGACATCGCAGGTGGCGCAGGACCAGAATGCCCTGAACCTGCTGGCCGGGGTGACCGTGGACGCCGGGTTATTGCCAACGGGTCTCGTCGAACAGGGCGTGACCATCGATCGGCTACCCGCTGATCTGCCTTCCACCATTCTGCTGCACCGACCGGATATAGCTGCTGCCGAGCATCAGCTGGTGGCCGCCAATGCGAATATCGGTGCGGCGCGCGCGGCCTTTTTTCCGAAGATATCGCTGACGGCCGCATTCGGTACGATGAGCCTTGGGCTGTCGGGCCTGTTCAACAATGGCAGTGAGCAATGGTCGGTCGCGCCGTCCGCAAGCCTGCCAATCTTTGATTATGGTCGGAACGCGGGCAACCTGCGTTATGCAAAGGCAACGCAGGACGCGATGCTCGCGACCTATGAAAAGACCGTGCAGACGGCGTTTCGCGAAGTAGCGGACGCCCTCGCGCGGCGTGGCACGATCGATGCGCAACTGGAAGCGCAGACGTCTTTGCGCGACAATGCGCAGGGCGCCTATCGCCTTTCGGAAGCACGCTTTACAAAGGGGATCGACGGATTTCTGGGCACACTGGATTCACAGCGCAGCTATTATGCAGCAGAGCAAAGCCTCGTCGCCGCGCGACTGGTGCGGGAAACCAATGCCGTGGAGCTTTTCCGGGCGATCGGAGGCGGCCTTAAATGACCGGAAGCGCACCAGAGTACGAACTGGATCGGGTCAGAACAAGATATGCCAGACCAGTATGTAGCTAACGCCCACGAAGCAGGCCGCCATGCACAAACGATCGCAATAGACATCCAACCGAGTCATCATACCTCTCCTGGAGCTTAAGCTCCTTGAGGCGAATGATACTCAATTCATCGTAGTGTACAATACGTTTTTCACCATCGCAGGAATCCGCTGCAGAGGACAGTGCTGGGCCGATGCGCAGACACCGAAGCAAGCCCCGGAGCAGCTAAACCGACGGCTTCTCCAGCATCTTTGTCGCGCTGGTCTTTACGAACTCAGCGATCTGTCCTGACATCATCTTCAGGAACGTCGGCACAGTCACGCTGCCATCAACCGTCGTATCCATGATCGCGAGCTGGACCGGGATGGTCTGGCCCATGGCGCTGATCGTCAGGTTCAGGGCAAAGTCCGATGGCCATTCCGCGCGCAACGCTCCGCCACCGGGCAGATGCTGTTCGAGCTTCGGCAGGCCCTGCTCGACGCGGCGTTTCGCTTCTTCCCTGCCCAGGCTGTGCGGAATGGAGATGTCCATCTTGGGTTCCCTCTGGAAATGTCAGTTTCGCGGCGTAAGCAGCAATGTGGATGTGGCGGAGGCGTAGAGCTTGTCGTTCTGGTCCAGAATCTTGGCCTCGGTATAGGCGACGCGCTTGCCCATCGATACGATCGTGCCGATGGCTCTGACTGTTCCCGTATGCTCGGTCAATGCCGCGTGATAGGCGACTTTCAGTTCCAGCGTGACGCAATTGACCGGCATCTCCGATGCGGAGAATGCGGCGATGCCGCATGCCGAATCCAGCAATGTCGCGGCATAGCCTCCATGCGCGATGCCCATGAAATTATAGACCTCGCGCGATGGCGCCGCTGAAAAGACGACATGGCCGCGCTCGGCGTGCACCAGGTCGATGTCGAGCAGTTCCATCATGGGCGGACGTATGCCCTTGGCGACCAGCGCCTGTATCTCTTCCAGTCCGGTCATAGGGGACGGTCTTCCCGCAACTTATGGTACGTCGTTCTGTCGTCCCATCCGCCGGGCGTCGCTGCCGCATACTCGCGGATGAGCTGGTCGCAGATCGCCTGGGCGGGCTCAACGGATCGCGTCGCGCCTACGCCGTGCCCTGCCGACCACACCGTCTTCCACGCGCGCGCTTCGTCATTCAGGGAAAGGCCGCCATGTCCGTCCGGCAGAGTCGCCGCGGCAAGGCTGGGACCAAGGAAGTTGGCGCTGACGCCGCTGACCTTGTCCGTATAGACAATGTCGGCGGCCTTCGCGTCCACCATCATCGCCTTTTGTTCGGGGCTGGCCATGCTCTCGTCAGACGCGATAAAACGTGAACCGATATAGGCGAGGTCGGCGCCCATTATCCGCGCTGCGGCGACATGCGATCCCTGCGTGATGGCTCCGGAAAGCGCCAGCGGACCATCAAAGAAGGATCGGATTTCGGCGATCAGGGCGAAGGGGCTGAGCGTGCCGGCATGTCCGCCAGCGCCGGCCGCTACGGCGATCAGTCCATCAGCGCCCGCCGCCAGCGCCTTTTCCGCGTGCCGTACGCCGATGACATCATGCAGGACGATGCCGCCATAGCTGTGCACGGCATCGATGATGTCCGGCACCGCACCGAGCGATGTGATGACCAATGGAACGCGATGCGCGACGATCAGGTCGAGATCGGCGCTGACACGCGGGTTGCTCTTGTGCACGATCAGGTTGACCCCGAACGGCGCCGCCGTCGGCGTATCGGCCAGTCGCGTTTCAACCTCGTCCAGCCATTGCGCGAAGCCGTCGCTCGTGCGCTGGTTCAGCGTCGGAAACGTGCCCAGCAAGCCTGCTTTGCAGCAGGCGACGACCAGGTCCGGTCCCGACACCAGAAACATCGGCGCGACGATCGCCGGGATCGCCAGGCGGCTGCCCAGAGCGGCCGGGAGCGTCAAAAGGCGTCGTCCTCAAGCGCCATCATCGACTTCTTGCCGGCCTTGATCGCCAGGAAGCAGGCGGTGGCCTGCGGGAGAATGCGCTCGAAGAAGAAGGTCGCCGTCTTGATCTTGGCGTCGTAGAACTTCTTGTCCTCGCTTCCAAAGATCAGCTGGAAGCCTGCAATCTTCGTCGCCCTGGCGAAGCAGTAGCCCATGGCTACCAGACCCAAAAGACGCAGATAATCCGCCGACGCTGCACCAGCCTCCTCGGGGTCTTTCAGGCCGCGCTGGGCGATTGTCGCGGTGGAAAGCTGCAGGGCACCGAACGCCTTGGCCAGCGCCTCCGCCATCGGCTTCATCGGACCTTCGACATTATTCTCTTCGATGAATGCCGAAACCGGATGGAAGAAGCTGCGCAGGTAACGCCCCATATGCGCACCCAGCTTGCGGCCGACCAGATCGAGCGCCTGAACGCCATTCGTGCCTTCGTAGATCATCGTGATGCGGGCGTCGCGGGCATATTGCTCGACACCGCTCTCGCGGATGTAGCCGTGGCCGCCATAACACTGGACCGCCAGATTGGCGCTGTCGAAAGAAAGGTCGGTGAACAGCGCTTTGACGACGGGCGTCATCAGGGCGATGAAGTCGCTGGCGCGTTCACGCACTTCCGGATCGGTCGAATATTTCTCTGCGTCCAGGGCGCGCGCAACCCAGGCGGAGAGCGCGCGGCATCCCTCATTATAGGCGCGCATCGTCATCAGCATGCGCCGGACGTCGGGATGGACGATGATCGGATCGGCCGCCTGATCGGGATATTTGGGACCGGAAAGCGCGCGGCCCTGAATGCGCTCCTTCGCGTACCAGACCGCTGCCTGATATGCCGCCTCGCCAACGCCCAGCCCCTGAATGCCGACCGAAACGCGCTCCGTGTTCATCATCGTGAACATGGCGGCCATGCCCTTGTGGGCTTCGCCGACCAGCCATCCGGTCGAATCGTCGAAGTTCATCTGACAGGTCGCAGATGCCTTGAGGCCCATCTTGTGCTCGATCGCGGCGCAGGCGACACCGTTCGACGGCCCGGGCGTTCCGTCTTCCTTGGGCAGATATTTGGGCACCAGGAACAGGCTGATGCCCTTCACCCCCTTTGGTGCGTCAGGCATGCGGGCCAGCACCAGATGGATGATATTCTCGGTCAGGTCATGTTCGCCGGCCGAAATGAAGATCTTGGAACCCGTGATCTTGTAGCTTCCGTCGTCCTGCGGAACCGCGCGCGTGCGCAGCAGGCCAAGGTCCGTGCCGCAATGTGGTTCGGTCAGGCACATTGTACCCGCCCATTGTCCGCTCACCATCTTGGGCAGATAAGCCTGCTTGAGTTCGTCGCTGCCATGGCCCTTGATTGCGGTGGTCGCGCCGTGCGTCAGGCCGGGATAGAGGCTGAAGGACAAATTGGCCGAGCATGTCATCTCCTCAACCAGCTTGTTGACGGCTTCGGGGAGGCCCTGGCCGCCCCATTCAGGATCGGACGCCAACGCCGCCCAGCCGCCGTCGACAAACTGTTTATAGGCATCGCTGAAACCCGCAGGTGTGCGCACGACGCCATTTTCGAGATGGCAGCCTTCCTCATCGCCCGACCGGTTGATCGGGAGCAGCACTTCCCGGCTGAAGCGAGCGGCTTCCTCAAGGATGGCATCGGTCAGATCGGGCGTGAATTCCGCCAGCGCGGGAATGTCGCCAAAACCGTCGTCCTGATGAAGTTCGTTGAGGACAAAGCGCATGTCGCGCAGCGGAGCGTCATAAACCTGCATGTTCGTTTCTCCCGGCCGGTCGGGCGTCGCCGCAACCGGCCTCCTTTCAGTTCCGTAGCGGCTTGCCCGTTTCGAGCATATGTTCGACACGCGCCTGGCTCCGCGGGTCGCGGACCAGTCGCATGAAGGCCTTGCGTTCAAGGGCGAGCATGTCGTCTTCGGTCAGGACATCGACGACATCCGCCTCACCACCGGTCAGCACATCGGCCAGCGCGCCGGAGACTATGCCGTCATAAGGCGTGGCGAGCCCGCGAGCCTGAAACCCTTCGACCGCCATCGCCAGCGCCGTCCGGCCGCCCGCGCCCGGCAACCGGAATTCCGGTTTGGCGGGCGGCGCATATCCCTCGACCAGCGCCAGGGCTTTCGCCTTGGCGTCGGCCAGCAAGCGGTCGCGATTCATGGTGATGCCGTCGCCGGGACGCAGAAATCCATATTCCTTGGCCTCAGCCGCGGATTTGGCGACCGTCGCCGTCGACACAATCTCGAACACTTTCGCGACTGCGGGCATGGGGCCTTTGGGCAGGGCAGGGTTGTGGCGCCAGCGGTCAAGCATTTCGCCGCAACCGCCCCAGCCGGGCACAAGGCCCACGCCGCACTCGACCAGACCGACATAGCTTTCGGCATGTGCCTGAACGGCGTCGCTGTTGAGCAGGATCTCGCATCCGCCGCCCAGCGCCATGCCCGCCGGCGCAGACACAACGGGGAAGGGGGCATATTTGAGTGCCTTGTAGGCTTCCTGCCCACCGGCCACGAGCTTTTCGATTTCACTCCAGGCGGCGATGTTGAGCGCAAACATTGCAAGGCCGAGATTGGCGCCTGCCGAGAAGTTGCTGCCTTCATTGTAGACGATGAGCGCCTTGTACTGCGCCTGCACCAGCGGAATGGCTTGGGTGATAAGCGCCATGACATCGCCATCGAGCGCGTTCATCTTGCCCGTGAATTCGAGGCAGGCGACACTGTCGCCAACATCCCAGAGCGCCGCCGACCCGTTGCGGATAACAGGCTGGCTGTGGAGCTTGATATCCTCCAGCAACAGCACGCCATCCGGGCGGATCACGTCGCGATATACGCCATCGATGGTCAGATACTGGCGCTTGCCGTCCTCCACCCGATAAAAGGGGCGGTCGCCGGCAGTTTTCAGGATCGCGGGCACGCTGCGGCCCTCGGTTTCCAGCCGCTGCACGAAGTTCGCCACGCCCAGCTTGTCGATCAGTTCGAACGGTCCGAACTTCCAGTTGTAGCCAAGCTTCATCGCGTCATCGATCGCGACGATGTCGTCCGCGGCCTCGCCCACCAGCATCGCCGCATAGGACAACACCTTGCCCAGGATTTCCCAGGCATAGGTTCCGGTCTTGCCCGGAGCTGTAATAAGGGCAGCCGGATCCTTTTCCACACGCGCGGGCAGCGCCGCGGGCTTGATCGAGGTGCGATATTCGCCGGTTGCCAGGTCGAGCGCTTTCTTGGTCTTCGTCGCCTTGTCGAAGGCGTAGAAACCACCTTTGCCCTTTCGGCCGGTAAAGCCATCCGCGATCATGCGATCGACCAGCGGCATATCGCGCAGCGTGTCGAAATAGGGGTCGCCCTTGGGCAGCGTTGACGACAGGCTCTTTGACAAGAGCGGCATCAGGTCGACGCCGACCAGATCGATCAGTCCGAAAATGCCCGTCTTGGGCACGCCCATCGGCCTGCCGCCGATCTGGTCCGCTTCTTCGACCGTCAGACCCTGATCCATCGCGCCGTTGATTGCGACCGCCAGCCAGTACGTGCCGATGCGGTTCGCGATGAAGCCGGGCGTATCCTTTGCGGCCACGACCCGCTTGCCCATCATGCGGTCGACAAAGTCCTCGACCTTCGCAGCAACGGCTGCATCCGTGCCAGGGCCGCGCACGATTTCGATAAGGCGCATGTAACGCGGCGGATTGAAGAAATGCGTTATCAGGAAGTCGCGCTTGAACTGGTCGGAACGCCCGTCGACCAGATGGCCCAGTGGGATGGTGGAGGTGTTGGACGACACCGCCGTGCCCGGACGTTTCACGGCTTCAAGTTTCGCATAGAGCGACTGCTTGATGTCGAGGCGTTCGACGATCGCTTCGACGATCCAGTCGCATTCGGCGACCCGTCCGAGGTCGTCGTCGATATTGCCGGTCTCGACCAGTTTCGCGGCAGCCCTCGACATGAAAGGTGCGGGATCGGTCTTGAGCATTTTCGCAACTGCGCCCTTGGCCACGGCATTGCGGTCGTCGCCGTCCTTGGGCACGATATCGAGCAACAGCACGGGCACGCCAGCGTTTGCGACCTGCGCCGCGATACATGCGCCCATGACGCCCGCGCCTATGACGCAGACTTTCTTCACAGTGGCTGGCGTGCTCATTCCACTGCCTCCAGGATCGTGGCGATGCCCTGGCCGCCGCCGATGCACTGCGTTGCGAGCGCATAGGCACCGCCTTCACGCTTCAGCAGCGCCGCGGCCTTGCCGACGATGCGCGCGCCAGTGGCGCCCAGCGGATGGCCAATGGCAATGGCGCCGCCATCAAGGTTTACCTTCGTCTGGTCGAGGCCCAGGTCGCCGATGCAGGCCAGCGACTGGCTGGCGAAAGCTTCATTGAGTTCCACCACATCGATCTGATGGACGGTAAGGCCTGCGCGCTTCAACGCCTTGCGCGTCGCTTCGACCGGACCGATGCCCATGATTTCCGGCTGGCAGCCCGATACCGCGACGGCTTTGATGCGCGCCAGGATGGGCAGGCCGTGCGCGCGCGCATAGTCCTCGCTCGTCACCAGAACGGCGCTTGCGCCATCCGTAAGCGGCGAGGATGTGCCTGCGGTTACCGTGCCGTCCTTGCTGAATGCGGGTTTCAGCCCCGCCAGCGCGTCGGCCGTGGTGCCGGGGCGCGGGGTTCCATCCTTGTCCACGATGCCAGCCTTGGTCGTGATCGGCACGATCTCGGCATCCAGCTTGCCGGCGGCGATGGCCGCGACAGCCTTGTCCTGGCTGGTGACGGCGAACGCTTCCTGCTGGGCGCGGCTGATCTGATATTTGGTTGCAACATTTTCTGCCGTGTCGCCCATGCCCATATAGGCTGCGCTTTTCTTGGCGAGTTCGGGGTTGGGTAGGGGGTTGAAGCCCATCATCGGCACGCGGCTCATGGATTCGACGCCCGCGCAGATAAATGCCTCGCCCGCACCAAGCTGTATCTGGCCGGCGGCAATGTGAATCGCGCTCATGGACGAACCGCAGAAGCGATTCACTGTCATGCCGCCCACCGATAGCGGCAAATCGGCGAGAAGGCCGATCAGGCGTGCAACATTCAGGCCCTGCTCTCCTTCCGGGAATGCACAGCCGAGCACGATGTCCTCGATATCCTCGGCCTTGATGCCTGTCTGCTGGATAAGGCCGCGGATAACCTGCGCCGCCAAGTCGTCAGGCCGAACGCGCGCCAGCGCACCTTTCCCGGCGAGATGAAAGGGAGACCGGGCATAGCCCGCAATAACCACATTACGCATCGATCGAAGCCTCTCCAAGGAATCGGATTACCATTGATTACCTATTGGTGCCCTAAATTACGTATACGTCAACTGAAAACTTTCATCACGGCGCGGGGGCGCGCCAAATTTTTACCCTATGACGGGGTGTTGCGGAACAAGCTTGGTCGCGAACTGTCCGAATGAAGCCGGTGCTATATCCGACCGATTGTCGACATCCGAGCCTGTTGGCTGAACCCATCCCAGAGGCGGAGACGTTATAGGTATACAGATGACTAAATGATGACTTGACTTACGTAAACGTCATCACGATTGTGAAGGCAGAAGTTGATTCGTGGTTGTCCCGGGTCAGTCGCGAGCAAGCGGCCGCCATCAAAGCGCTGCCGTCACGGAGAGGAAGAGAATGTCGATCATTCTGGCTGTGCTGGCTGCAGGCGCCGCCCCGTCAGCGGACACCGTCCTGGGGCGCTGGCAGACAGAGACCCGGCATGGCGTCGTCGAAATCACGCGCTGTGGGGAATCGATCTGTGGCGTGCTGATCAATTCGGACGGGATCCGGGCTGACCCCCAAATCCGTGACGAGAAGAACAAGAATGCCGCGCTGCGCGGTCGGCAACTGCGCGGTCTGCAAATCCTGGAAAATTTCCGCTGGCGGTCAAACGCATGGTCTGGCGGCACAATCTACAATGCCGAGGATGGCGGGACGTACGACGCCACCGTCACGCTGGCGGATAAAGATCATCTGCGCCTGAAAGGGTGCATCGTTTGGCCACTCTGCAAGACGCAAACTTGGGTCAGAGTTCGATAAAATCTGAGATATTCAGTTACGGGAAGAGGAACGGCATGTCGGGAAGAAATTGGAAAATCGGTGCGGCGACGTCGGCGCTGATGGCAGGATTGGCCGTGCCGCATGCGGCCAATGCGCAGGGTTTCTATCTGCAGGAGCAATCTGCGCGCGGGGCGGGACGCGCCTTTTCGGGTGAAGTCGCGGATGAGGGCGCTCAATCCTTATGGTGGAATCCTGCCGCGATCGGTGGCGTTGAAGGCGTCGACATCCACTTCGCAGCGAGCGCAATCATACCCAAGGGATCGGTCGAGAACGTCAATACGCTGATCGTCCGTCCGGGGCAGGCCGCGGCACCCGTCGGCGGCGATGAGCGCGCGCGGAATCCGATCGACAAAGGTCTGCTGCCTTCGGGAGCGATCGCCGTAGCCTTGACGCCACGCTTCTCCGTGGGGCTTGCCTTCGCGTCGCCCTACAGCTTTACAACCAACTACAGTTCGACGAGTTGGGTGCGCTATACGGCGGACAAGACTGAACTGCGAACCTACGACATCCAGCCTTCGGTGGCATTTCGCCCTACGCCCAACCTCAGCATCGGCGCAGCTCTGAATATCGAGTATGCAGATGCGACCCTGTCGAACTATCTGCCCAATCTCTCGCCGCTACAGGCTGACGGTCATCAGCAGCTCGAAGGTAATGGCTGGGATCTCGGCTGGTCGGCGGGCGTACAGTATCATACCGGGCCGATCACGTTCGGTGCGAGCTACAAGTCGAGCGTGAAGCATGAGCTGAAAGGCACGATTACGACAACGGGCCTTCTGGGTCCGCTTGCCGGTCAGAACACGGAAATCAACACCAACGCGACTTTCCGTACGCCCTGGCAGGCTATTTTCGGCGCGCGCGCCGCTGTCACGCCGGCCTTGACCCTGAATGCGCAGGTCACGCGCATGGGGTGGTCGAAATTTGATGCGATCCGCCTTGGCGCGCCGCTTGATACGGCTATTCCGGAAAATTATCGCGACACATGGAGTTTTGCGGGCGGCGTCGACTATGCCGTTTCGCCGCAGTGGACTGTGCGTGCCGGCGTGCAGCATGCTCAGACACCGACGCGCAACGGCGAGCGTGACGCACGCGTGCCCGATAGCAACCGCTGGAATTTCGCGACGGGCACAAGCTACGCGCTGTCTTCCCGGTTTACGATCGATGCCGCCGCCGCCTATATCGCTTTCAAGGATGCGACGATTGATCGGACGACGGCGGCTTATGCGGGAACGGCTGTCCAGACACCCATTCTGGTGAATGGCAAGCTGGAGGATGCGCACGCTGTGGTGCTGTCGTTAGGCGGCAGATTCCGCTTCTGATCCTGGAGGTTGCAATGTCCGAACCTGCTTCCCAGCAGCCAGTGCCAGCGGAAAATTCCGGAATCGCGCCGCGCTTGCTCACCGATTTGCTCGACAACGCGCTTGAACTTTATCCTGATCGCGTTGCCCTCGATTTCTTCGGTCGGACCTGGACCTATAAGGAACTCGGACATCTGGTTCGGCGTGCCGCCCGTGGACTTCAGGATCAGGGATTGCGCAAGGGAGATCGGTTTGGTTTGTGCCTTCCCAATTGCCCGTATTTCGTCGTGCTGTATTTCGCTGCCCTGCGGGTGGGCGCGGTCGTCGTAAACTTCAACCCGCTCTACACGGAGCGCGAACTGGAGCATCAAATCCGCGATTCCGGAACGCGGATGATGGCTGTTCCGGACATCAGCATGATCCATGACAAGGTTGAGGCGGTTGCATCGAGCGCCGGACTGGATCGGATCGTCCTGTGCGGCATGCGGGAAATGCTCCCCACCCTTCAGGGCATTGGGTTCGCTCTCCTCAAACGAAAGGAGCATGCCAGGGTACTCGACGAGAAACTCCACCTGCGCCTGAGTACACTGCTGGCCAGCGACGCAGCACCTGACCGGGTGGTGATGTCTCCGGACGATGTCGCCGTGCTTCAATATACCGGGGGGACCACCGGCGTTCCCAAGGGCGCTATGCTGACACACGCCAATCTTACCGCCAACAGTGCGCAGATGGTGGTCCATGTCGGCGGCCTGCGTCCACAGCAGGAACGTACTCTCGGCGTGTTGCCGATGTTCCATGTGTTCGCACTGACGACTGTGCTGAACTTTTCGATCGAAATTGGCGCTGAGATCGTTCTGCTGCCGCGCTTTGAAATGAAGCAGGTGCTCAAGACGATGAAGCGGAAACCTCCGACGCAGTTTTTCGGAGTACCGACCATCTACATCGCCATGAATGGCCTGCCCGTAGATCAGATCCCCGATCTGTCATCCGTGCGCGCTTGCATATCCGGTGGCGCGCCATTGCCGCTGGAAGTGCGCGAACAGTTCGAGGCGCGGACACGCGCCAAGGTCGTGGAGGGTTACGGACTTTCGGAAACGGCCCCAATCATCACCTGCAATCCGCTCAACGGCGTGGTGAAGGATAACAGCTGCGGTCCAAGCTTCCCCGGAACCGTAATTGAAATCCGTGATCCGGAGAAGCCGACGAAGCTGCTCCCACATGGGGAGCGTGGCGAAGTGTGCGCGCGCGGGCCGCAGGTCATGAAAGGCTACTGGCAGCGCCCCGACGAAACGCGCGCCGCGTTCGTGGATGGCGCGTTCCGGACGGGTGACATCGGCTATCTGGATGAGGATGGCTATCTGTTCCTAGTAGACCGTATCAAGGACATCATTTTCTGCGGGGGATATAATGTCTATCCCCGAATCATCGAGGATGCCGCCTATCAGCATCCAGCGGTCGAGGAAGCGGTCGCAATCGGAATTCCGGATGCCTATCGCGGGCAATCACCCAAGCTGTTCATCGCCCTTCACGAAGGAAGTAGCCTCACGACGGATGAACTCAGGGCCTTTCTGCAAGAGCGCCTCAGCAAGATCGAAATGCCCAAGGCATTTGAATTCCGGGACAGGCTCCCCAAGACTTTGATCGGGAAGCTCTCGAAGAAGGAGTTGATCGAGGAAGAGAATAAAAAGCTCGCGTGATGACGCAACCGCTGCCAAATTATGCAGCAGGTTGGGGCAGTTGTGCGGGTTGGAGGGTTTGAGTTGATGGCGTGGGGGTACCTCTCTGCCGGCGTAGGGATTGTGAACCGGTGACGGCCCGATCTCATGAAGGCGGGGCGATCGCAGTCAAGGAACGTCGCGCGACGAAAGAAGCCGACGCGCGCGTGCACGGCATTCAGGAGGTCGCCCAGGAGCTTGGGCTCACACTCCGCACCTTGCGATTTTACGAGAAAGAGGGGCTCATTTCGCCTCAGCGCGTTGGAAATACGCGCGCATATTCCAGGCGCGAGATTGGGCGCATCCAACTTATCCTGCGCGGCAAGCACCTTGGTTTTTCGATAAAGGAGATCAAGGAATTTCTTGATCTCTATGACGCCGATCCTGAGCATAAGGAGCAGATGGAGCGGCTGATCGCGCGTGTCAGGGAAAGGCTCACGGACCTAAAGGCCCAGCGGAAAGCTCTTGATCTGACGATTGAAGAGCTAACGGTCATTGAAGCGGAGGCGATGGCCAAGCTGCGGTGATCCAGCGGGTTCTACAGTAAGCCCTAAGATGTGAGCTTCACCCTTGCTTATTGGGGGTCTGCTCCACATCGACGGCATCAGGAACCAATCCACGGAAGCGTTGTGCCGATATCCATTTGATCGTTAACGCGATAGCGTCGTGGGAAAATGCCCGTCGCGGGAACTGAGCCTGCATCGATGCCCGCGAGAACCCTGTCGAGATCGACGAGGTCGGTCATGGTCAGCCACGGCGCGGCATAGCCTTCATTTCGGCGACAGCAATGCGCGGTCCATAGGCGCGTGTCGTGCGGAATCTGCTGCAGCAATTGCGTGGTCGTGCGTCGATAGGCTGCTAAATCGGCGCCGGGAAGGAAGGCGTAGAGCATCGACGGATAGACGAAATCGCCGGTGAAGAGACGCTTCGCGTCCGCGTCATAGAGTGCGACGGACTGTGGCGTATGGCCAGGTGTTGAAAGCAACCGCAACTTTCGCCCGCCCAGGTCGATCATCTCACCGGGCTTGATCCAACTGGCCACAGGAAATTCGGGCGTGTCCAACCCGTCGAACATGCCCAGAAACTCGTATCGTCCAGGACGGAAGCGCCCGGCATGCGCGCGGGTGCGGTTTGACGGAAGGTCGATCAGAGCGACGCGATCGGATGCGTGGATACCGGCTGTATGGTCGTAATGGAGGTGGGAAGGCACGATCGTGACGGGCAAATTGGTCAGCGCCGCCGCAACGGGCCGGATATCGCGCGTGCCGGACCCTGCATCGAAAAGCAGTGCGCGCTGGCTCCCGACGATCAGGTAGGAGTAGTTCGCCTGATAATATCGCGGTTCCCCGATCGCGTAGGTTGCTTTGCCCATATCCTCGACCGCGAAATAATCATCGATCATCCGCCCTTTCGACAGTTTGACCGGCTCTGTCGAAACTTTGGCGGGTGCATGGAGGAGGGGCCAGCTTTCCACCAAGAGATAGGGTGCCAGTCGGGCGGCCGCCATCCCGAGCAGCAGAAGTCCCCCCAATGCGATCAAGCCTTTGCGATATTTCAACTTTACGCCCTTCATTCCAGGAACGGAGTCAGCCAGCGACGCGAAAACCGAATCGACGAACCGCACGATACTGATCGAAAAGCGGACGGCACCAACGGGTCGCTGGTACATGGGGGTCATAAATCCGATCGATGACTTGCATGAACGTCGGCGTACTAGCGCTATGCCCGCGCATGCGGAAATTTGCCTCTGAAGCATGATGGGCGCGTGGTGTCGCGCCAATGCATAGCGGAAGGGTAAAGGATGAAACGCAGCTGTTTGATGATTTCGGCGGCCATGGCCGGCCTTTGCGCGCCAGCCTCCGCACAGGAGATCGAAAAGCAGGTCATAAACGTCCCAGGCTTTGCCAATTTCGCGGAAATCGATCCCCGCGACAACAGCGTCTGGATCAACAATGAAAGCAGGGTCGAGCATTGGGCAATCGAGGGCAAGCGCGGCGAGATCGTGATGGGCAAGCCGTGCGGTGCGATGGTGCTGGTCGGCAGCAACTTGTGGGCGGCCGATTGCAAGGACGGCACCGTCAATCGCATCGACACGGCGACGCTGAAGATCACCGCCAGTATCAAGACCGGCCTTGCCAGTCCGGGCGAGTTCAACGTCGCCTATGGCGCAGGATCGCTGTGGGTCCCGAGTGACAACAAAGGCGTGATCAGCCGCATCGACCCGGACACGCTGAAAGTGACTGCCAAGATCAAGGTCGATCCCGAAACATGGTATTTGGTGTATGGCTATGACGCTTTGTGGGCGGCGAGCGGCCCGCATACCAGCCTGCAAAAGATCGATCCCAAAAGCGATAAGGTCGTTCACAGGACAGTCACGGGCAAGGAGCCGGGCTTCCTTGCCGCTGGCGAAGGTGGCGTGTGGGTGCAGGAGCAAGGCGACGGCACCGTGGCGCGTGTCGATCCTGTCAGCGGTGAGATCAACGGCCGCGTCAAGGTCGGGGAAAAGCTGAAGTGGGGCGAAGTCACCGCAGGTGGCGGCAAGATCTGGCTGCGCACTACGGAGGACCAGATGTTCGTCGTCATCGACCCCAAGACGCTGGCGATCAAGGCGCGCATCGGCGACCAGATCGGCAGTGGCGCGTTGCGCTATGTCGACGCCGGCCTGTGGACTACGGAGCATGACATCGACACCATGACATGGTGGCCGCACCCTGAAGCGATCGGCAACTGACGCTGCGCGTCCCGACGATTTCGGATCGACTATCCGGCAACCTCACCGATAGACAGAAGCGGTGAGCAATGCGGAATCACGCGAGCAGCATGGACCTGATACGACGAAGCTGGTCGGGGAGGGGCTATCGCTGCTGAGGGCGGGCAGGCTAAACGATCTGCTGCGCTTTATCGCGTATAGCTGCCCCGTAGGCCCTATGGATCCACGCATTCTGGTCCAGAAGGCCTATGCACACGCTGCGTCGGGCCAGGTCGCTGATGCTCTCGTCGCCGCTGACCGCGCGATGGAGGCGCCGCCGTCAGAATTGTGGGCGCTCGATCTGCTCGGCAATGTCTATACCCTGTGCCACAAGCCAGACCGGGCCTATGCGGCGTTCGCGCGTGCGAGTCAGGCCGCGCCGGATCGTCCGGATGTGCTGTTCAATCTGGCCACGGCGGCTGGCTTCCTCGGCCATGCTGACGAGGCGGAACGCGCCTATGATCGGATCATCAGTGTCACGCCTGATAATGCGGAGGCATGGTACAATCGCTCAGTCCTCCGCCGACAGACGGTCGATGGCAATCACGTTGCGCAGTTGCGCACTGCCCTTGGTCGCGAGTTGCCGTCGCAACAGGAGGTCCAGCTTCGTTTCGCTTTAGGCAAGGAATTGGAAGACCTTGGCGACCATGATGGGGCCTTTGCCAACATCGCGCGAGGGGCAGCGTTGCGACGGCGTCATATGCGTTATGCGGTGACCGATGATGTCGAGGCGATGCGGCGCATCGCTTCGGCGCATGACGCAAACTGGTGCGCACCGGCCAAGGCGTCGTCCTCGGACGAGGGTCCCATCTTCATACTCGGTATGCCGCGATCAGGTTCTACCCTGCTGGAACGCATGCTGGGGCGACATACAAAGGTGCAGCCGCTTGGAGAACTTCCCTATTTCGGTCAGGCGCTGATCGGCGGCTTCCATAAGCATTTGGGGCGTTTGCCCGCCAGCAAAGCCGAATTGATCACGGTGAGTGCTGATCTGGATTTTTCCGCAATGGGCGCCACCTATCTGGCGTCGGTTGATCCGTTGCGTGATGCCCGCCCGCGCTTCATCGACAAATTGCCGATCAATTTCCTGTATGCTGGCCTGATCGCCCGTGCGCTTCCCGGTGCGACGCTTCTGCACATCCGGCGGCGGCCCCTCGACCTGTGCTTTGCGATCTACAAGACGCTGTTCCGCGACGCCTATCCCTTCTCCTACGATTTTGCGGAGCTTGGCGCCTATCATGGAGCCTATCGTTCCCTGATGGATCATTGGCGCTCTGCGCTTGGGCATCGGCTGGTCGAGATCGACTATGAGGATTTGGTGGTGAACCCGCGTGGCGCGATCGAAGCGTTGCTTCCTCGGCTCAGACTCCCGTTCGAGAGTGATTGCCTGAGCCCGGAAAAGGGCAACGCAGCGGTGATGACGGCCAGTGCTGCGCAGGTCCGCCAGCCCATCCACGCCGCGTCGGTCGGATCGGCTGCCCGTTATGCACAATATCTGGAGCCACTGCAGGCGGCGTTGGGCAAATAACGATCCGGGCATAGATCATATCGATGGCCTGCATGAAGAATCAGTTCCTAGCGCGATGGGGCAGTCCTTGGGACAAGAATGATGTGAGGCTGGTCCCGTTACCGCGGCGACGATGTTGGCGGGGCGCCCTCTCCAGGACACAACTACGCATGGTGCCGTTCGGGAAATGCAGCAACACGTCCTTCCTCTCGTCGATATATCGAAGCTCGACAGCGCCAGCTTCGAGGATCGACTGAGCGTCGCGCGCGATCTGGACCGGGCCTGCGTGGAGGCGGGCTTTCTCTATATCCGCGGTGCGCAGTTCGATCAGGCGCTGTTTCGCCGCCTTGTGGAGCGGGCAAAGGCCTATTTCGCGCAGGGCAATGAAACCAAGATGCGCAGCTATATCGGCCTGTCGCAGAACCATAGCGGCTATGTGCCGGTCGGCGAGGAGCAATTCGGCGTCGGCAGCTACGACCTGAAGGAAGCATTCGACGTCAATTACGACTGTTCGATCGTGGGCGAGCGCCGGCCATTGGTGGGTCCGAACCTTTGGCCGGACATGCCGGGATTTCGAGAAGACGTGCTTGCCTACTATGAGCATATCAAGGGCATCGGGCATCAGCTCTTCCGTGCCTTCGCGCTGGCGCTGGGGCTCGAGGAAACGCATTTCGACGCGCATCTGCGGCATCCGCCCAGTCAGTTGCGCCTGATCCACTATCCCTATGATCCGGACGCGGAAGACCGTCCGGGTATCGGGTCGCACACCGACTATGAATGCTTCACTCTGCTGTTCGCGACGGCTCCTGGTCTTCAGGTCGTCGGCAAGGACGGCGAGTGGGTGGACGTCCCTTTGATCGAAGACACGATGATTATGAACATCAGTGACATGATGGAGATCATGTCCAACGGCCGCTACGTGGCCACCAAGCACCGAGTGAAGAAGGTGAAGGAGGAGCGCTATTCCTTCCCGCTCTTCTTCTCTTGCGACTATGATCATGTGATCGCGCCCATCGGGTCGCACGAGGCGCCGCGATACAAGCCGCTGAAAGGCGGCGAACATCTCTACAACCAGACAGCGCAGACCTTCGAATATCTCAAGCGCAGGGTCGCCAGCGGCGATCTGGTTCTCAATGACGCGGTGCCCCTCGACTCCTTTGGCCTTCAGGAAGCGGGAGTGCGCGCATGAACCTCAGCACCCTGCTCGAACGTCTGCCGCGCAAGGGCGTGGAGGGCCTCGCGTTCCCAAGCAACCTCCTCGGCACCTTCCGGCGCAAGAGCATCAGCTTCTGCACTGGCGTCACGGACGAAACGACCATCGTCTATTGGGTGCAGTCGAAAAGCTTCAGCATCGATCTGCGCCTGTCTGAAGCTGCGGCGACGCCCGTCGCGGAACGGCAGGGCTGGGTCGGAGACACGATGTGGGACGACACTACCAAGCTGCTGTCCTGGCACATAGAAAAGAGCTATCAGCCACGTATCCAGTGGCCCGAGCCAGCAGGACTGAGCTTCATAGGGAATTGTGTGCTCGAGTTTGCACCTTCGGGTGCATATGTCGAGGATTGGCGACAGACATCGTCCGCCGGGCCGTTTTTGGGGCTTCGCCTTGTCAGCATGCTGAACGAAGTGACCGGGAAGGAGTCTCCAGTGGATGGCGGCCTCGTCATCACCGGAGAACATGCAGCCTTCGCCCAGTCTCGGCTTCCGGAGGTAGACGATGTGCTGCGGCAGGCCGCAAGCATTGATGAGGCTCTGGCTACAGGCCTCGTAACCGAGGCCGAGATAGAAAGTTACGAGGTATCGGTTGCCGTCGGCGGTCGCGCTATCACCCATAGCACACAGTCCGGCCGTGTCGGCCAGACGATCGGTGAAGGTGACTTTTCCATCCGCTCAGACGGCAAGATCGCCCAGGAACGGTTGGTCGGTGGCGAGCTCTATCTGCTGCTCTACGAAGTCGATGTCTTCGAGCCGGAATTCACCTTCGTTCGGCAGACGCCGTCAACGTCTGAGGCGCGTGACTGGATGGAGCAGGAGAAGCGCCACCTCGCGCGGCATGCGGTCGCGATAAGCTGATGTGATGAACTGTCTGATGTTCAAAAGGGGCGTTGCTGAAACAATGGAGAATTCAAAGATGTCTCCGCCAGGGTCGGGAGGTTTTCTATGAATAATGAGACATTCTATGATACGGCCGCCACGACTGGTCTACAGACGGCAGCGTCGGCGTCAGGCGAGGATAGGCAGGTTCACCCCGTCAAGAAGGTGATCTTCAAATATCTACAGCCCGCCATGCTGCTCGGCATATTGGCGTTCTGGTCGTTCGCTCCGGCATCGGTGACGGGTAACGCCTGGGTCGGATCGTTCGCAGGCATAGCGATCATGATCGTCATCATGCTGCTCGAATGGGTGAATGAACGGCACGCACACTGGCGCCTGACCGTTCGGGAATTTCTGGAGGGCGCTTTCTACATTCTGTGTAACCGCTACGTCTTCGGCGCAGTGGCGGCAGTGATCCTTTACGATCCACTCAGCGCGTTCGTAAAGAACTATGGGCTAAGTACGGATATCGCGACAGGTCTCCCGCTGGCGGTCCAGGTCGCCATGCTGATCTTTATGCATGAATTTGTGCAATACTGGTTCCATCGGATGCTGCATAACAATGCGGTGTTGTGGGAAGTTCATGTTCCACACCACTACATCACGCAAATGAATACGATGAATGCGGCTGTTGGCAACTGGATCGAAATCATTTTCCTCGGTCTCACGCTCGCCTTATTCTTCGAAATGCCGAAAGTTGCCCTGTTGTGCGCCGGCAATATCGGCAGCGCGGTCGCCTATTTCGCGCACTCCAACATCCGCTTCGATCCGCCACGCTGGTATTCCTACGTCTTCACAACGATCGAGCATCACAGCCTTCATCATTCGCTGAACTATGACGAAACGCGCTGCAACTACGCCAACGAGTTGATCCTGCTGGATCGCATGTTTGGCACCTACGCCGATGGCGAAGCCGTCCACGTCGGGCAGGATAATCAGAGAAGGCTGTCGATCTGGCAGCAGACAATCTGGCCGTTTCTGCCTTTCATAGCAAAGGCGAAGGCAAAATGGGGTTGATCCAAATTCGGTAATGCCGGGGTCATGATGGCCAGATCATCAGACCCCGGACCAGGATGAGAATGCAATTCACCGTCGTTTCGGGGCGGTGAGCGACCGCGCGGAAATACCGCGTTGGCCAAGGAGGAAACGTGTGTCCGGCATGTCGCCTGATTGGCGCGGTTCACTCCAAGGAAATCGAATAAAAATATAATTATAACAATATATTATGAGAAATATCACTCGGAGAGGGAGGTGGTTTTAAGAAAGGGGATTTTCCTATGACCGGCAATAAAAGGAAGTTTACGTCGCGCGCCAGCGCGATTGCTTTGCTCACATCCGTTTCCATACTTGCGTCCACACAGGCCTCTGCCCAGGCGTCGGGTAGCGCACCCTCTGTCACCGCGCCCGATGATGACGAAAACACCAAGGGTTCTGGGGATATTGTCATCACGGCGGCGCGCCGCGAAACGACAACGCTCTCTACGCCGATCAACATCTCCGCCATCGGCGGTGATGATCTCGCCAAGCGTGGTGTGTCGAACTTCCAGGATCTGGGCCGCGCCATAGCCGGCCTGGTCAACAACAGCGCGAGTATCCGTGACAGCGGCGCCAGCAGCTTCATCATCCATGGCCTGAACCTGGACGGCGTGAGCGCAGGCGGCGAGCGCCCGCAGGCGACGATCGCGCCGGTATCGGTCTATGTCGGCGAAACCCCGACATTCATCAACCTGCATCTGGCTGATATCAAGCGCGTCGAAGTGCTTCGCGGGCCGCAGGCGACATTGTACGGCAATGCCTCGATCGCTGGCACCCTGCGCGTGCTGTTCAACGAGCCGGACGCGACCAAGTTCACTGCCGACGTTTCCGGCAATGTCGGCATAACCGAACATGCCGGCGGCCCCAACTACACCTGGGATGGCGCGATCAACGTGCCTCTCGCATCCAACCTCGCCCTTCGCGTAGCGGGCGGTTACACCTTCGCGCACGGCTTTATCGATGCGCCGGCGCTCTATACGCTTGATGCGGCGGGCAAGCCGGTTCTGGCCGATCCGTCCGATCCGGTCACCAGCCTGCCGGTTCCCAAGTCTCGCAAGAATGTGAACGATAGCGAGCTTGGCTATATTCGCGCGATGCTGAAATATGAGGCTGGCCCGCTGCGTCTGCTTGCCACCTATCAGCATCAGTACGAGCATTCGGACGGGCCCGATACGGACAGCTATCCGGGCGGCAGCGGACCTTCGTCGTTCAACACGGCAGGGGGCGGTGACAGCTCCACGCCGGTGTTCCAGAACGACAATTTCGATAATGTCTTCCCGACCCAGTTCGACGAGTATGAGACGGGCGCGTTCATCCTTCAGCCCCTGACGCGCAAGGTTGATCTGGGATCGTTGGAAGCTTCCTATGACTTCGGTTTCGCGACGCTGACCAGTGTGACGTCGGCCTATGAAACGGACAGCATCGCAACCAATGACAGCACCGCCAGCTACCAGAAGAGCCTCGGCTTCTTCTACGCGGGTTATCCCCGCATGTTGGTGCCCAGCGTACGTGACTACAACGAAGATGCGATCATTCAAGAAGTCCGCCTCGTTTCGGCATCGGACACGCCGCTGACCTACAGCCTCGGCGCTTTCTACATGGATCAGCACAGCAGCCTAATCAGCACCGACTATAATATGGGTTACAACGACTATCTGGTCGCCCTTGGCGCATGGAACAACAACACGGATGTCGGCTATATTTACAGCCGTGACATGCACTTTACGGATATGGCGGCCTTTGGTGAGCTGACCTATCATATTACGCCTGCGTGGCAGGTTACGGGGGGCGCGCGCCTGTTCCGGCAAAAGCTGGATATCACGGCCGTCAATGCCCTGCCGATCTGCGGTTTCTACTGCGCGCAGGACGGCGTCGATCCGCTAGGCTCCGCCTCCGTTACGGATCAGCAGAAGAAGACCAAGGTGCTGTTCAAGGGCAATACGTCCTATACGTTTGCCAACAACATGCTGGCCTATTTCACCTTCTCGCAGGGTGTGCGGCGTGGCGGAGCCAGTGGTATCCCCACGATCGGGCCGTTCGCCGAAGATCCGGCTTTCCAGTTCTACCAACTCGATTATGTCGACAATTATGAAGTCGGTTTGAAAGGCCGGCTCGGCCGACGGTTTGAATTCTCGGCGGCGGCTTACTGGGTCGACTGGAAAGACCCGCAGGTCAATGTCAGCACGCCCAATGGCGGCTTTCCGGCCGTCGTCAACGGATCCACTGCGAAATCCGTCGGCGTCGATCTTGAAGCACATGCTTTGCTGACCGACGAACTCTCATTGACCGCAACTTACGGCTATAATGACTCGAAACTGACAGGGGACATCACTGTCGGGGGAAGAAATTATGGTGGCGATGGTGCCAAGCTGCCCGGCACGCCTCACCATACGGCGAGTGTGTCAGCCAATTTCGACAAGCCGTTGGCGAATGGAATGGTGCTGAACGCGCAAGCGAATGTCAGCTACCGCAGCGGTATCTCGACCTCGCTCACACCGCGCGCGAATGTCGATCTGCCCGGCTTCGCGATGTTCGGAGCGGCCATCGGTCTCAGCACGGAAACCTGGCGTTTGACCCTGTACGGCGAAAATCTGGGCGATGTTCGCGGCGTGCTTTCGGCGCAGAGCCTCCAGTCGACCGATATCCGCGGCGTCAACAACCGGCTCTCGCGTCCCCGGACGGTGGGGTTGCGCTTCTCCGTAAACTATCGCTGATCCCTATACTTATGGCCTCGCGGTCCTCTTTTTGAGGACCGCGAAGTCGTCTGCGCTGCGTGATATTCGCAATGTGCCGTCTTGCTTGTGTCAGGGTCGCGGACTTGCCCTCAGGCGCCGGATTATTTCATCAAGGAAGAGCTGCGCTGCCGTATCACGCGATGGCGTCAGCCGGGCCAGCAGGTACATTTCGTAGGACGGCGCGGTGTCTTCAGCCAGCATCGGCCAAAGGCGACCTTTCTTTACTGCATCGGCCGCTGCCATAGTCGGCAGAAAGCCGATGCCGATGCCGAGCATGATGAGTCGCATCGCTTCGTGAATATCTTCCGCAAGGCCGTTTACAACGGTGCCCAGCCGATAACGTTGACGCAGTCGCGTAATCGTTTCGACCTCGTCAGCCCCAGTCAGGACAAATCCTTCCTCCCGTAATTCGCTGATCTTCGTGATCTTGCGACCGAAGAGCGGATGCGACCGGGAGCAGTAGAGTTGCTGGGTCTCCACGAACAGCGGTTCATAGGTAAGAGAGCTCCGCACGCCGCTGTCGTAGCCGACGCCCAATTCCGCCTCGCCACGTTCCAGTGCGTCCAGAACCTCGCGCCAGGGTGACACGCGAATTTCGATACGGATCGACGGGTGCCTTCGGTGCAGGCTGGCGATCGCCTCGTCAAATTCCGGCGAGATGATGGAGGATACGACCTGTATCCGCGCAAGCCCCTCGACCTGCTTCACCGCCTGCGCAATCTGATGTGGGGCCATCCGCGCCGCTTCGAACATTTCCTCGCAGAGCAGGAACACTGCCCGCCCGGCGGTGGTCAGTTCAATGCCGGTGGCACTGCGGGTCAACAGGCGCGCACCGGCGTGATCCTCCAGTCGCTTGAGCGCCGCGCTGATTGTAGGCTGCTGCTTGTTGAGCCGGCGCGCCGCCGCGCCGATGCCGCCCGCCTTCACGATATCGACGAACAGCCGCAGCAGGTTCCAGTCGACCTGCGCGGCGAAGTTCGGGTTGACGCGTACGGGGTCGCTCATGGCCCACAGTTCCGGGGCGAAGCGCTCGTCAAAGGCCCGTTGCCGCCATCTTCATGTAGGTCGGATCGAAGCGCAGCTTGACCTGATCCTTGTCCCCCAGCGTCTTGCCACCGGGAAAGGCGATACCAATCGCGTCGACTGACCGCGCCTGCGGACCGAACAGCCCTTTTGAAAAGCTGAACTGACGGACCCGGTCGGTTACCGTCAACAGGTCCGGGCTTTCTGCATAGGCGGCCGCATCGCTGGCATTCACGTAGAAATACGTCGTTGCCATCTGCTCGCGCAGGCTCTCGGGCTTTGTGCCCGCCCCCTGCGCCATCTGCGCAATGGCTTCGTCCGCCTTCGCGTCACCCTTGTGGATGATCGCCATGGTTTCGTACCAGATGCCGGCCAGCGCCTTGCCCAGATCGGGATTGGCCTTCAGCACGTCCGTGCTCACATTCATGCAGTCCAGGATCTCGTTGGGGATCTGCGCGCTCGTGAACACTTCGACCGCGCCCGGTTCCTTGCGGATCTGCGCGAGTTGCGGGTTCCATGCGGCTACCGCCGTCACTTCGGGCGTCGCAAAGGCGGAAATCATGTCGGCATCACTGGTGTTGATCGTCTTGATATCCGTCAGCTTCATGCCGTTCGTTTCGAGCGCGCGCGCGAGCAGATAGTGCGAAACCGACAGTTCGACGAGGTTTACGGTACGGCCGGCGATATCCTTCACCGCCTTGCCGTTCTTCAGCACGATGCCGTCATTGCCGTTGGAATAGTCGCCGATGATGATGACGCTGGTATCGCGCCCGCCCGCTGCCGGAATGGTGAGTGCGTCCATCGTCGTCGCGGCCACGCCGTCCAGCTTGCCGGCCGTATACTGATTGATGGATTCGATATAGTCGTTGACCTGCACCATCGTGATCGTGATGCCGTATTTCTTGGCCCACTTCGCGACGATGCCGGCTTTGTTGGCGTAATACCACGGCATGAAGCCGGTGTAGATCGACCAGCCGATCTGGAAGTCAGTCTTTTTGCTTCCTGCGCCGCCTGCTCCCTGGGTGCTGGACTGCCCGCAAGCCTGCAAGGCAAGGCTGACGGAAGCAGCGCTTGCCAGCTTCAATATGCTTCGCCGGCTCACGCGCTCTGTTCTGTTCATATCTGCTCGCCCGTTCATAAGGATATCTGAGACTAAACGTTGCGAGTCATATCGATAGATGTAGAGATTTGATGCAACCCATAATTTGAAATTATGCCCGATGGCGTCGGGCGGCACGTTCCCCCATCGGCGCCGATGTCATCTTAACAGGGTTGCTTGCCAGCGTGGCTGTCCTCCTGTTTCATGAGAAACGACACGCGAAACGCTACCTCCGTCCCAGATAGCGATCGATTTCTGCCAGATAATGCCGGATCCGGATTTCGGAGTTTCCGAACAACAGTGCGTCGAACGCCCGGCTATGCAGGCCCTTCTGTACTTCCGGCACGCGCAGGGCATCCTGCGACAGAACTGCACCGAAATCTTCGAGTGATGCCGGAGTACGAATGTCGGGACGGTCGGAGCCATCCCAGTCTGGCTCTGACGTCGCGGCCGGACCAATCGAGGAGATATCGATCGCGCATTCGTTTGATCCGCGCGCGACGGGCAGGTGCATCGATATGGCGCGATAATAGCTCTTGTCCGGATCGGTGGCGTGTGGCCTGAATATCTGGATTAGGAGCGCCTCGGCGAAGAAGTTGATGGTGATGTTCGGGAATACGAAATAATTCCAGTCATCCGTGACGCGCTGATCGTCGAGCTTGTCGAAGAAATCCGTATATCCGTGGCGCGCTGCCCATTTGCGCTTTGTGTCGGCCAGCGCCTTCCAGAATTCGAAGCCCTTTACGTCCGTATAATCCTCTGAATTGCCGCCGTAGAAGCCGATATACGCCTTGAGGAATGCATTGACGGTATCGCGGTCCTCATGTCTTCCCGAAACAAGCCCATAGGGGATGATCATGCGTGAAAGGCCATGGTCGTAAAGATCATACTGGGTTTCATGCGTCGCGGAAAATGGAATGACTTCCGGATGCACGTCGTCCGCATGATAAAATTCCAGAAATGCGTCGAGCGCCGTTTTCCAGTTTGCATCCCAGACGGTTTGCAGGTCGCCAATCACGCGAAACTTTTCGAGCGGGAATACAGCCATGTGGTCCGCCATGGCGTTGAGATGCTCTGCGAGGGAAATCCCTTCCGAGGTCATGCGGATGAAGATCAGCGAATTCCAGACGCCGCAATCCACGGACTTGAGGCCGGGGCGATGGCCGACAGTTTCCTCTGCGAACAGAAATTGGTCGCGGATGCCGGCAAGGCGACCGTCCTTCTCGTAGGACCATCCGTGGAAATCGCACTTGAAGCAGCCATTCTCTCCGAGCGAACCGAAATCCTGATGTACGATCCGATTGGCGCGATGCGGGCACACGTTGTAAAAAGCGCGGACGCCGGCATCGCCTTCTACGGTGCGCACGATGATGATGGATTCCGGTCCGATATCGATCCGGAAATAGTCGCCTTTCTTTTCGAGATCATGTGTGAGACCGGCGAACTGCCACGTCCGCGTCCACATTTTCTGCCATTCCAGATCCGCTTCTTCCCGAGAATAATAGCGCAGCGGATCGATCGGGCGTGCCCCATGATCGACATAATCGGCTTTCGCGCCGGGGTGCTCGCCCGGCCGTGCGTCTGGATAGACCGTGAAACCCTTGCGGAAGTCGTAGTCAGTGTGGGTTTGATCGCTCATTTTTGCTGACTCCGGAATAGGAAAATAATTGCGGCGTGCGATGTGCCGGTTCGCGGGTGCGCAAGCCGGGTCAGACTGCCTGTTCCACCGTTTCGATGCTGGCGTTCTGCGCGCGTATGAAATTGGTGATCGGTCCGACGAAATCCTCCGGATTGGTTTCGACGTAATAAACGCCGCCGTCCGGATGTTCGAACCAGGGGGTGTCCGGAAAGGCCTCTCTGGCACGAAGGTGCAGGGGGTAGGATACGTCCTGACCGCCGCAGATGAACATCATCGGCGCAGTTTGTCGATGCATTCGATCAATCAGGTCATGTGTGAACACGGCGCGATAGCCCCAGCACCATTTCTCGCCCGCCCGCATCATGTCCACAAAGTCTCGTGTCATGATCTCGGCGGCATGGGGCGGAGTCGTGAAATAGCTCAAATTCATGTTGTTGCGGATACGCGCCCATGCCCGCATCACATGCGTGCCTTTGGTATCGGGCGGATTGTCCCAGGCCAGCATCTCGCGGAAATTTTCCATTTCTGCGGGCGCGGAAAAAGTGGGGCCATTCATGATTGTCGAAAGCACGCGATCGGGCGCTTGCACCGCCATTTCCGACTGTATCGACACGCCGGTATGGTGACCGAATGTATGAAACCGCTCTTTCCCAAGGTTGCTGAGCGCCTCGAGCATGCATGCCGCGATATATTCGACAGTCGGTGTTTTTGTGGTGCGAAAGCTCTCGCCATAGTTGGGCGTATCGAAGGCGATGAGGGGCATTTTGCCCTCAAGCAGATGCAGCAGTGGAGCGTAGCTTTCCGATGAAGATGCCGTCATGTGGAAGAAGACGAGTGGCGGCCCAACACCCGATTTGGAATAGCGATAGTGGACCTGGCCATCGGCAATATCGACATACGCCTTCCGTATCATGTGTATAATCCTCTCTCATTATGATGGCCGGTCGCAAATTAATCTGCGTCGGTAGATCGCGCCTTGTCTATTTTGGCGCTGCCATCTTGGCCACATGGTGGAGATCGGAAGTAGTAACTTGCGTGTAAGCGAAGGCGCGTTTCAGGCCCGCAGTTAGAACGTGCGGGGCTGTTGTTCTACAACTTCACGTTGTTTCCGGTACGGGCCAAGCGCAATCCCAATGGCATCAGCAATGACGCCAAACGATCATTGCCGGATTGGGATGGTTAGGGATGTTACAGGCATGCATGGATAGCGGGGCGCCGCTACGTGTGATTCTCACACGGCTCGGCGACTGCTGGAGCGCCCGATTGATCGTCGCGCTGGGGCGCGGTGCGTGCGGTTTTAACAAGCTGCAACGGCGTGTCGCACATTCCCATGCGCGGCAGCCAATTTCTCAGCGCATGTTGTCCCTGACGCTGCGATCGCTCGTATCCGATGGATTTGTCGAGAAGCGGCAGACGGGAAGCGGGCGATGGGCGGAATATGCCCTGACTGAAACCGGCAAAAACCTGTTCGACCTGATCGGTGAAATGGACAACTGGGTTCGGACAAGGGCGGCGCGTACTCGCGCCACATCGAAGTCGTCCAACGACAATGCGCCTCCTGCGGTTGCGGAAGAAACTGCACCGTTTCGTAAAGGAGGGATGACGCAATGAACGACGTTACCGATCTGGAGCACAATCCGCTGGAAGGTAGAGCGGATCGCATTTCGAGCGCGTTCGCGGCTGAGCGGGCCGACCCGAGGCCAGTCTACGCTGCTTCTCAATTGCCGATAGCCTATGAGTATCTGACTGACGAATGGCTGACAGACGCTCTGTGCCGAGATGTTCCCGGTGCGCGCGTGATCGCACATGAATTGGGACCCGTGGATAATGGCTCCTCAAACCGACGTAAAATCAGGGTCGATTATAATGTGAAAGGGCAGGAAGCCGGGCTGCCGAAGCGCTTGTTCGGGAAGGCCGGCCATGATCTGGCGAACCGCATGCTACTCGGTCTTGCCGGTGCCGCTGAGTATGAAACGGCCTTTTTCCGCCATATTCGTCCCTATCTCGATATCGAAGCGCCGCACGCTGTGTTCAGCGAATATGATCCGGCATCGTTCAACATGCTCACGCTTCTTGTCGATCTCACCGACGACGTGCTGGAGTTTTGTGACTACGGGACTGTGATCGATCGCTCTCGAGCGGAAAGTGCGGTTCTGCTGCTCGCGCGGTTTCACGCCACCGGATATGCCAACGCCCAGATGCGGACGAAGTTCGGGCACTTCATGTCGTGGCCGGATTATTTCGCGCGGCAGCTGCCATGGGGCATTCAGCAAGGGTCCGAAGCCGGCTTTCAGGATGCCGAAGCCGTCATTCCGCCGCGCCTGTTCGCGCGGGCAGGCGAGATATGGCCCGCGACGCAGCAATCCGTTGCGCAGCATCGTGCGATGCCGTCGACGTTCACGCACGGCGATCCGCATCTGAAAAACTGGTATGTGACAGCGCATGGCGAAATGGGCCTGGGCGATTGGCAATGCGGCAATATCGCGCATCACAGTCGCGATCTGGCCTATGCGATTTCAACGCTTCTTGAGACGGAACATCGCCGGGCCTGGGAGCGTGATCTGATCGCGCTTTACAACGATGAACTCATCAGACTGGGTGGCCCGCGCGAGACATTCGATACGCTCTTTCTCGCTTACCGCCGGCAAATGATGACGGCGCTCACATGGTGGACCATCACGCTTCATCCCACAGGCGATCTGCCTGACATGCAGCCGCGCGACATTACGCTCAATTTGGTCAGTCGCATCGCGCACGCCATCGATGATCTCGACGTGTTGGACGCGTTCGACGAATCGTGAGCGTGGGTACATCAATCTCTAAAACCGTAAATCCAACAAAATAATCCATAAAATGGGGAGGGTAATCATGAAATCACGAGGTGTCGCTCGCTTCCGTATCTGCTCGATTCTGGCCTTGTCTTGGAGTTGTGCTTTCGCAAATGCTGCGAATGCCCAGGCGACCGGTGCCGATAATGCGGATATTATCGTAACGGCCATGAAGCGTGCGGCGGCCGTGCAGGATATTCCGGCGTCCATTTCTGTCGTGGACTCGACGCTTCTGCAGCAGTCGGGCGCGAACGATCTGAATTCTGCGCTAGACATGACATCAGGTGTGACGTTGGCGGAGCATTCGGGAACGACGTTTCTCCAGATCCGCGGCGTTGGAAATGTAATTGATACCGGCGCGGGGGAATCCTCTAACGCGCTCTATGTCGACGGCGTTTTTCTGCCCCGCCCGACAATGGCACTGCTGCCCGCCATCGACATCGAGCGTGTGGAAGTGCTGCGGGGGCCGCAAGGCACGCTCTATGGGCGGAATGCGACGGGTGGTGCCGTGAACATTGTTTCCCGCGCGCCTAGCAGGACACTGGAGGCGGGCTTCGATGTAGGCATCGGCAACTACGACAATCGCCAGACGCACATGTATGTGTCAGGTCCGCTTGGTGATACGATCGCCGTGCGACTGAGTGCCGGATACGACCATCGCGACGGTTTTGTGCGCAACATCATGGGCCCCGATTATTTTGGGAGCGAAACCAAATTTGTGCGCGGTGCGCTGTTGGGAGAATTTGGATCGCTTACTGCGAATATCTTCCTCTCCTACACCAAGCGCGACTCCAGCCCGCCCCAGTTGCCGCTCGAACTCTTCCCTTTCCTTCCCTACGCGGCCGCAGCGGGCGGTATCCAACCGCTTGGATCCTTCCTGCAGGATCCACGGCCAAATCGCGCCGCCAATCCACGCGAGGTCAGCAATCCTTCAAAGACGCTGATGGCAGGCGGGAGCCTGGAACTGCCCGTTGCGGACTTTGCGACCCTGCGTTCGGTGACAGGATATATAGATCACAAGAACACGCTGAGCGCTGACGATGGTCTTGGGCGGCTGTACACTTTCCAGCTCATTCGCCCATCAAAATCCTTCTCACAGGAATTCAACATTTTTGGCGAAATAGGAAGCATATCCTATTTGATCGGAGCGAATTATTATCACGAAAACTATCGAATGGACATTCCATTCACCTTGCCGTTCGGCCTCTTTGTGGATGGCGGTGCTGGGGATTCCCCGCCCGGTACTGGCATCGCCCAGAACCTGCGCGAAAAGACGAATTCCTATTCCGTTTTCGCGGATGCGACTTTCTCGTTGACCGATTTTCTCCGTATTCGCGGTGGTATTCGGTACACGTATGAAAAGAAGACCGCTGAGCAAGACTATCTCGTGACGCTGCCCGGTCTGGGCACCTTTCCAGCCTTCCCCGGTGCACAGGGCTTGCCGTCCTCGCTGACGGACAATCCGGTGATCTTCCGTGCCGGAATTGAAGGAGACCTTGAAAAGAACGTCCTCGCCTATGCAAGTTATTCGCAGGGCTATAAGTCCGGCGGACAGAATGTAGGTTTCCTCAATCCGGCTGATCCTACGACGACGCAGTTCAGGCCTGAGCGGTTGGATGCCTATGAAGCGGGTATCAAGTCCACCCTGCTGGGCGGTGACCTGATCGCAAATGCTGCAATTTTCCGATACGATTACAGTAATTTGCAAGTTCTGGATGTTATCCTTCCATCGACCACCTTCATCAACAATGGGGATGCCAGGGTGGTCGGCGTGGAAGGTGAAGTCATCGCCAAGCCTGCTGAGGGGCTCACATTGCGCGGCGGCTTTACATGGCTACCGACCGCAAAGTTCACGCGATTTACGCTTGTCGACCAGGCCGATATTGCTGCTGGTCCGCAGGACTTGTCCGGTAAACGGATAATCCGCGCGCCGCGCCTTACTGCCAATGCCGCACTTATCTATACATTGGATCTGTCTGACGCCTTCGTCGATTCCCTTACCTTCAACCTGAACGGTCGCTACAGTTCCAAGGTGGTGTTTCGCCCATTCGATGCCGAACGGTTCGATAGTGATGGACGCTATGCCATCGCCAATTTCTCCATCAGCGCGGCAAAGGATGGTTGGACGCTGCGCGGTTTCATCAACAATATTTTCGACACCGCCTACGTTGAATCCTCGATCTACTGCCCGTCTTGCTCCGCGCGTCTGGGCCACTGGTCAGAGCCGAGAACATATGGCGCGACGTTGGCTTTCGATTTCTAGAGCGCGACGCGCCAAAATCCTGTGGCTCCTCCTGACAGGCGAACGGATATGGGCAACCAGACCGAACTTCATAAACCCGTGCAATATTGGGCTGCGGCGTGTGGGCCGATCGCGATGATCATGGCCGGTGTCGGCTTTATCATGGCGCATTTCCTGCCGCCGCCTGAGCCTTCGCGCGGAGTGGTGGAAACGGTGGCCTTTCTAACCGCACATGCCAATGCGATAAGGGCAGGCCTGCTGATCATGTGTCTGTCCGGCGGCACCTATATCCTCTTCAGCGTTCTGCTGACGATGCACCTCAATCGCGTGGAGGGGCATTTCAACATCCTGTCGATCTTTCAGGTCGTAAATGCCGCGCTGGTCGGCTTCATCGTCATTTTCCCCAATTACTATTGGTTCTACGCGCTGTTCCGGCCGCGGTCGCCAGAGATCATGATCTTGCTCAACGACATGGGGTGGATAACCTTTGGCGGCTTTATCTGGAACATATTCTGGCAATATGTTGCTGTCGCGGTCATCGTTTTGCGGGATCGTTCCAACAGTCCGATCTTCCCGCGCTGGTATGGGTATTTCACGGTCTCGGTGGCGGTGGGTGTGTTGCCGGCCGGGCTGAACATGTGGTTTCTCGACGGCCCCATGGCATGGAACGGCGCGCTTTCATGGTGGCTGGAGGTCACGATGATCGCCAGCTGGAGCTATACGACCTTCTTCGTGCTTCTGGGCGTCATTCGGCGCCAGGGTGAGGCGGAGGCATTCCAGAACCGGCATGTTGATGGAGCGGCCCCGCAATGAATGCTGCAGACGCCATACCTACACGATCGGATTCAGCCCCCCGAATTCCCGGTGATCCGGGCGCTTGGGCGCTGATCTTTACGGAGATGGCGATTTTCGGCTTCCTGTTTTTCGCCTTCCTGGTCGAAAAGGCTTGGGATCGTCCTCTTTTCGAGCATTCGCGCGCGTTGCTGGACCCGGCAATTGGCTTTGCAAACACTGCATTACTGCTGACCAGTTCATGTATTGTCTATTATGGGGTGGATCGATATCGCGTCGGGCAGGAGAAGGCAGGTCGTATTGCGCTGTTTGCGACGATTCTGTGTGCGACACTTTTCATCGGCATCAAGGTCACGGAATATGGTGGGAAGCTGCATTCCGGACTGACACCACAAACCAACATATTCTTCAGCTATTATTACGCGCTGACGGGCTTGCACCTCGTCCATGTCGTAGCGGGTGCAACAATGCTCTGGTTTGCCCTGCGGCAAAGTAGCATGCGGGCGAGGGGCGCACGCATCCGGTTCGTCGAATTCGCCGGATGCTTCTGGCACATGGTCGATCTGCTTTGGATCGTGATCTTCCCGCTTTTGTATCTTTCATAGCCGCGCGTCGGCTCTTCACGAAAAGAGGTGGCAAGATGACTGACGAGATGGTGGGGAAAGCGGGTGCCGGAAAGCTCTTTGCAGCGTTGCTCTGTGGCGCGGTGCTGATCGGCTTGTCCGCTTTCTCATATGCGATCGGCGGTCGTTCAGGCATATCGCCCAACAGTGCGATACTCCTGTTCTGCGCGGCTGGCCTTAAGATATTGCTGATCGGGCTGGTGTTCATGGAGTTGGCGCACGCGCCTCGCTTTCTTCGGCGCGTTTTCCTTACCTATTGTGCGGTATTGTCGGTCGGGTTGGTGGCTTTATCCACGCTTCTCTAACCTCGGCGGGACTGCGCCTAATCCATCAATTGAAAATTGCCTTGCGCAGTCCGCCATCGATCCACGCGCGCGTATGTTCAGCCATTGCGATAGGCATCCAGGGCAACATCAAGGACGAGATGCCGATCTGCAACTCCGCGCGTAAAACTTCGTGACTGTCCTCACGGCCGCCCCAGTCAACAATCGTCGCCACTGTCAGCAGGATGATACGGCGCGACAGTGCCTTGAGCGCATTGCGGGTATCACAATCATCTGCATGCAGAAGGTCGCATAGATAATCCGAAAGCGATTTGATGATCGGCTCCTCGATCTTTGGATGAAAAATGTGGTTGGGGGAGGGGCTGGAAAGCGTGTTAAGCGAATAGCGCCCCTGTAATGCGCAGGTCGCATAATATGCGTCGGTGATTGCCAGAACGGCATTCGGATAGCCTGTGGCGCGGCGGGCCGATCGCCACAACACGTCAATATGTTCGTTGATGGCGCAGACGATGATCCGTTCTCGATCTCCAACGAGATTATAGAGGGTCTGAACGGAGTTGCCGCTGTGTTCGGCGATGCTACGGATCGTTACCTTGGGCAGGCCACATTGTTGGATCAGCCTTCGCGTGGCCGCAAATATAAGCGCTCTCTTGTGTGAGGCGCGTTCGGCATAAAGATTGGGCGTGCCGCTTCGCCCATAGAGGTTGTCCAGTCGATCGGTTGGGTCGGGGATCAGGAGTCCGCCATCGAACAGGGTCGGTTCACGGTGCTGGTTCGACGTTAAAGAGTGAATAGAAGGCATCCATCATCCTCTGCGCCCGTTCTTCCGCCGGCTTCTGCGTCTCAGGCCTTGCCTGCTTGGTGGCTCAATCCCGGTGTTTGGACTGAACTATTTTGACCAGATGCACCTGCAGTCTCCTAATATTAGTCAATAGATACCAATATCAATTTATGCGGTCAACGTCGATGCCCTGCCTCCCCCTGAATGCGCAGCGTTAGGCGGGCAATCTGTTCAATATATCAAGTAGCTTGGCCTGCGGCGCATTAAAGCCGAGCTTGGCCGTGCATCTGATGCCGGGTTACTATTGGATGACCGACCTGCTGGTAGTCTCCGCGGCGGATAGTGGCATTATGGGTTGGACAATGGCCTCGCCAATCAGGATGAGCGTGGGGCGACCATCGGAGAAGGCCTCTGCCACAAGCGGCAGCAGGTCGAGCCTCGTCCGCAATTGTTGTTCTTGCGGTAATGATGCGTCGCAGGCGATGAGTGCCGGCGTGGTTCCCGGCAAGCCCGCGGCGATCAGTGCCCGGCTGAGTTCGGGCGCCGCCTCCCGTCCCATATAGATTGCGAGCGTGCACGCCGGATCGGCCAGGGCATCCCAGTCGAGATCGAGTGCCTGTCCCCTGCGACTATGCGCAGTGACGAACTGCACCCGACGTGCCACGCCGCGCAGCGACAGGGATAGGCCGGCCGAAGCGGCGACAGCGCTGGCGGCGGTAATCCCCGGGCAAATGCGCACCGTGGCACCGACTGCGCGCAGGGCCGCTATCTCTTCCGTTGCGCGCGCGAATATGGCGGGGTCGCCACCCTTCAGCCGCACGACGCGTTTGCCCGCCAGCGAAGCGGCAACCAGCATCTCATCAATGGTCTGCTGGTCCTTTGAATGGCGCCCTGATCGCTTGCCGACACTTACGCGCTCGACCCCAGCCGGGATCAGGTCGAGCACAGCTTGTCCCACCAGCGCATCGAAGAAGATGATCTCGGCCTCCGCGATCAGCTTTTCCGCCTTGCGGGTCAGAAGGTCCGGATCGCCCGGTCCCGCGCCCACCAGCCACACCTCTCCGGGCGCGATCAGTTCATTCGGCTGCATCAAGTGTCTCCCGCGTGGTCTGAACCAGGATTTTTGCAAGTGCGGGACGGCACGACCCACAATTGGTTCCGGCGCCGAGAGCCTTGCCGACAGCGGGTACGTCGACCAACGCCTGTTCGCGGATGGCGGCGACGATCTGGTTGAGGCCAATGTCGAAACAGACGCAGATGGTTGCGCCCTTGTCTGGCTGGCTGCCTGGGCCGCGCGCGGCGAGCACGGAGCCGCCGACACCTTCAGCTTCCAATTGCGCGATGAGCCAATCGCGTGAGGGCAGCATGCCCGTTTTGGTCACGAACGCGACGCCGCATAGCCTGCCTTTGTGGATGGTTGCCACGCGACGGGTTCCGCGCGCCTTGTCTGTCGCCTCTACGCGTTCCCCTTTGGGTAGAAACATATCCAGCCGTGCCGGATCGCCATTGCCCGCGATTTCATAGAGCGCGCCGCCGGGTACGGTGATCCGCGTCGACCAGAGGCAGGGTAACTTCACGGGATCATCCCCGCGTAGGATTATGAAGCCCCTCCACTCCGTCGCCACCTTCTCGACACGCGCTGGCGTCACCTTGAAGCCGGGTTGCCCGGAATGCGGGTCGACCAGCGGACGCGGCAACAGGCCGGTGCGTCCACCGCTCGATGTCTGGTCGGTCCAATGGATCGGCGTGAATATTTCGCCTACGCGCTGCCCCTCGCTCAACGCCACGCGGAATATGCTGTCGCCTTGTGCCGTATGCACACGGGCGAGGTCGTGGTCGACAAGGCCCAGCGCATGCGCATCATCCGGATGCATTTCGACCAATGGTTCCTCACGATGGCGTGCAAGCTTGGGTGACAGGCCGGTGCGGCTCATCGTGTGCCAGTGGTCGCGATAACGCCCTGTATTCAGGGTCATCGGCCACTGCCGAAGCGGTTCCTGGATGTTCATTTGCATGGTCGACACCAGCCGTGCCTTGCCGTCGGGTGTTGGAAACCAGCCATCGGCGAATGGCACGTCGCCCCAGCGGAACGGAGCCATGCCGTCATAGGCTTCATTGCCGATGGTGGCATGGTCACGCAGGTTCAGCAGCCGCCGCCCGTCATTCTGATAGGCGGTCAGGCGCGCATGCTCTCGCCAGATGTCTGCCGGCCGATCATAGGCAAATGCATTGCGCCAGCCCATACGTCGCGCGACTTCCTTCACGATCCACCAGTCCGGCTTTGCTTCTCCGGGCAGGCCAAGGAATGGGCGTTGGCGGCTGATGGTGCGATCAGAATTGGTGACGGTCCCGTCCTTCTCTCCCCAACCGGCGGCAGGCAGGCAAACATGGGCATGTGCGGTGGTATCGGTATCGGCCATGATGTCCGACACGACCACGAAGGGACAGGCCTTCAGAGCCGCACGCACCCGGCCCGCGTCAGGCAGGGAGACGGCGGGGTTGGTCGCCATCACCCACAGCGCCTTGATCCGTCCTTCGCCCATGGCGCGGAACAGGTCGACAGCCTTCAGGCCCGGCTTGGCGGCCATGTTCGGCGCCGCCCAGAAGCGACCGACGCGCGCGACATTTTCCGGCGCGAAGTCCATATGCGCGGCCAGGGTGGATGCAAGCCCGCCGACCTCGCGTCCGCCCATGGCATTGGGTTGCCCCGTGATCGAAAACGGTGCCGCGCCCGGCTTGCCGATGCGTCCTGCGGCCAGATGCACATTGATGATCGCGTTCACCTGATCCGTGCCGCGGATCGACTGATTGATCCCTTGGCTAAAGAGCGTGATCGTACGCGGCGCGGCCGCAAACAGATCGAAGAATTGCTGCAACAATGCAGGGGCTATGTCGCAGGTCCGGGCCGTGGTCCAAAGATCATGATCAGTGCGGATATGCGTCCAGAAATCTTCCGGTGCGGAAACATGGGTGGACAGATATTGCGCATCCGTCAGGCCCGCTTGATCCATCCAGGCGAGCAACCCGTTGAACAGCGCGACATCCGTACCCGGCTTTACCGCCAGGTGAATGTCTGCGCCTTCGCATGTTTCGGTCCGACGCGGGTCTATCACGACCAGCTTCGTTCCCCGCGCTGCGCGTGCAGCCTGTATACGCTGGTAGACGATCGGATGGCACCAGGCGGTGTTCGATCCGACAAGAACGACAAGGTCCGCCTGATCGAGATCATCATAGCTGGCGGGCACAATATCTTCGCCAAAAGCCCGATTGTGGCCGGCTACGGCGCTCGACATGCACAGGCGGCTATTGGTGTCGATATTGGCCGATCCGATAAAGCCCTTCATCAACTTGTTGGCGACGTAATAATCCTCCGTCATCAACTGGCCCGATACGTAGAAGGCGACGCTGTCTGGCCCATGGCGTTCGATGGCTTCGCGGAAGCGCTTCGCCACCAGATCGAGCGCCTTGTCCCAGCTTGCACGCCGGCTGCCGATCATGGGGTGCAGCAAACGACCTGACAGGCCGATCGTTTCACCCAGATGCGTCCCTTTTGAGCAGAGGCGCCCGCCATTGGCCGGATGTTTTGGATCGCCCGTGATTTCAACTGATCGCGGACCAGTCGGTGTGGCCGCGATGCCGCAGCCGACGCCGCAATAGGCGCAGGTGGTGCGGATCGCAGCCATGGTCATGCTGCCCTTTTCCCAAGCACTGCTTCACGCAGCAGGAAAATGCGACCTGCATCCACCTTCAGCGGAATCACGGGTACGCAGCCCTGGTCCTCGCCCAGCGCCTGACCGGTCGTCAGCGAAATGTTCCAGTTGTGCAGTGGGCAGGTGACGATACCGCCATGGACGATACCCTGGCTGAGCGGCCCATGCTTGTGTGGGCATCGGTTGACCAGAGCATGCAATGTGCCTGCCTTGGTCCGGAATATCGCAATCTCCTCGCCGCCCTGCACCGGCAGGGTGCGGGCATTGCCGGGCGTGATCTGGTCCACCGGACCGATGTCGAGCCAGTCTCCAATCATCATGCAATCTCCATGGGGCGCACTTCGGCGATGTGCTGGTGCAGTTCGGCATGGGCGCCGGCCGCGCGTTCGGCCCAGGGGTCATCCTGGCTGAAGCTCTGGGAAAAGAGGAAACGGGCGCGCAACGCTTCCCGGCCGATGCCGTCATCGACAATACGCTGCTTTATATAATCGACACCCACGCGTTCGATCCAGGGCGCGGTACGTTCCAGATAGCGCGCTTCCTCGCGGTACAACTGAATGAAGGCGGCACAGTAATCGAGGGCCTCCTGCTCGGTCGAAACTTTGCAGAGCAGATCCGTCGCCCGGACCTTGATGCCGCCGTTGCCGCCAACATGCAGTTCATAGCCGCTGTCCACGCACACCACGCCGAAATCCTTGATAGTCGCCTCGGCGCAGTTGCGCGGACATCCTGACGCCGCGATCTTGAATTTGTGGGGCATCCACGATCCCCAGGTCATCCGCTCGATCTTGACGCCCAGCCCAGTCGAGTCCTGCGTGCCGAAGCGGCACCATTCGGAGCCGACGCAGGTCTTCACCGTGCGCAGCGACTTGCCATAAGCGTGGCCCGAAACCATGCCCGCGGCGTTAAGGTCGGCCCAGACTGCGGGCAGATCCTCCTTCCTGATGCCAAAGATATCGAGCCGCTGCCCGCCCGTTACCTTCACCATCGGCGCGTTATATTTCTCGACCACATCAGCGATGGCGCGCAATTCACGCGGATTGGTGAGACCACCCCACATGCGCGGCACAACCGAATAGGTGCCGTCCTTCTGGATGTTCGCATGCATGCGCTCGTTGACGAAACGGCTCTGCTGGTCGTCCTGATATTCACCCGGCCATGCACAGAGGAGATAATAGTTCAGCGCCGGACGGCACGCGGAGCAGCCCTCCGGCGTAGACCAGTTCATCCTTTGCAAAACTTCCGGGATGGACTTCATGCCTTGCGCGACAATCTCGCGACGGACGTCGTCATGCGTAAAGCTGGTGCATTTGCACATCGTCCTGGGGCCGGACTCGACGTCATCGCCCAATGTCAGCGACAGAAGTGTCTCAACGAGTCCTGTGCAGGAACCGCAACTTGCCGAAGCTTTGCAGGTGGAGCGCACTGCATCGAGGCTGTGGGCGCCTTTGGCGATGCAGGACACAACCTGCCCTTTGCTGACGCCGTTGCAACCGCAAATCTCGGCATCGTCCGAGAGCGCCGCAACGGCCGCTTTAGGGTCCACCGCGCCTCCTCCCGAGGCGAAGGCCTGGCCGAAGATCAGCAGATCGCGGATGCCCGCGACATTCTCTTCACGCCTAAGGAGGTCAAAATACCAGCCGCCATCGACCGTATCGCCATAAAGGACGGCACCGACAATCCTGTCATCCTTGACGATCACACGCTTGTAGATGCCGCGTGACGCATCGCGCAGGACGATGTCCTCGCAACCTTCGCCACCCGAAAAATCACCGGCCGAAAACACGTCCAGCCCCGCGACCTTCAGCTTTGTCGACGTCACCGACCCGCGATAACCACTGTGCTGCTCCGTCAGGCCGTCCGCCAGGCTGCGGCACATGTCCCACAGCGGCGCGACCAGCCCGTAGACATTTCCGTCATGCTCCACGCATTCGCCGACAGCCAGCACGTTCGGATCGCTGGTGACCATGTGATCGTCGACCTTGATGCCACGGTTGACGTCCAGGCCAGCTTCACGTGCCAGCGCAGTGGCAGGGCGGATGCCCACCGCCATGACGACCAGGCTCGCCGGAATGTCACGGCCGTCCTTCAGCCGGACGCCCTCGACCTTGTCTTCACCATAGATTTCGGCGGTGTTGGCGCCGGTCAGGATGGTCTGGCCGCGTGCCTCCAGCGCAGTTTTGAGCAGCCATCCGGCGGCCTCGTCCAACTGCCTTTCCATGAGGGTATCCATCAGGTGGATGACCGTCACTTTCATGCCGCGCAGCGTAAGGCCATGGGCCGCTTCCAGTCCCAGCAAACCGCCGCCGATCACCACTGCGTCGCCGCCCCTTCCGGCCGCTTCGAGCATGGTGTCGACATCCTTCATGTCGCGAAAGCTGATGACGCCCGGCAGTTCCTTGCCCGGAACCGGAATGATGAAGGGGTCGGAACCGGTGGCGATCAACAGCTTGTCGTACCCGACCGTACGACCCGATTGGCTGGTTACAGTCCTGGCCGCACGATCTATCGCCGATACCGGATCGCCCGTGATCAATTCGATGCCATTGTCCGCATACCAGTCGCGGTTGTTGATGACGATATCGTCAAAGCTCTTTTCGCCGGCCAGTACCGGTGAGAGCATGATGCGGTTGTAGTTCACATAGGGTTCTGCGCCGAAGATGGTGACGCGATAACGCCCCGCATCCCGTGCCAGCAGTTCCTCGACCGCACGGCACCCGGCCATACCATTGCCCACTACGACCAGATGCATGCGCGCGTCCGACGCCGGCACCGTCATCTCGTCTTCGCCGTCCGCTGCCGGACGCACCGTGTCATGAAACTCCATCCCCAGTCTCCGGAAAAGAAAAAGGCCGCCATCCGGACCCTCGACAATCACCGAAGGTCTGGATGGCGGCCTTGCCATCATTTGCGCCTTGTCGATTCGACCTTGAACCGACGCGGCTATGAAAAGAAGGACAACACTGTCCTTTGCACTGCAGCATAAATGGAATCGCCCGATCGCTCAAGCGATTCCTCGCAATAATTCGGTGGATCAGATCGACCAGTCCGCCTGCAACCAGAACTTGTCCGTGTCCGTCGCCGTCACCTTCGCATCATAATGTGCGTAACGGATCGACAGGGCCGTCTTCTTCAGTTTGCCTGAGATCAGCACGTCGATTTCGTCGCCATAATGCTGATCCGCGCGATCGCTATCGAAACGGTGCCACGTCGCGCCCAGCGATACGGCCGCTAGTGGCCCGAGTTGCTTCCAGCCATAGCCTCCACCAACATAGAGGTCGCGGATGCCGTTTGCGGGCGTAGTCAGGAACTTGTCCGCCCATCCCTGAAACTTGAAGTTGGTGCCAAGCGGTGTCTGGAAACTGGTCAGAACGGCTCCCTGATCGGCGCCCAGCACTTCATGGCCCACATTGAGTTTCCAGCCTTTCAGATCCAGCGTCGCGTCGGCGAGCCAGTATTCGGCGGAATAATTGTTGGGATTGGCATGGTAATCCGACTGGCGCGCATAGCTCAGCTGATAGGCGAACTTGACCGCCTTGGAGAGCGCCTGGCTACCGGCAAGTCGAATGCCGTAGGTTTGACTGGACAGGCGAAAGGCCTGGACCGCAGCTTCATCCTGATCGACCAGATAGGCAAACCCTGTCACGGCACCGATCGGCGTCACATAAGACAGATTGGCAAAGACATTATCGCCGCGCACGGCCTGTTGGCGTGCACCGGTGCCGTCGATCCCCCAGATCGTGCGCACGCTCCATGCATAGGCGACGTCCAGCTTCAGCCCCTTCGCAGGCGTGATTTCTGCGCGTACGGCATCGAAGGTCTGGGCATTGTCACGAAAGGCGACATTGCCGACAAACCGTTCGTCATCCAGAGCGATTTTCTGTCGTCCCGCCGTCAAAGTCGCGGCTTTGGCTTTGTATTGCACCTGCGCAATGTACAGCGCCACGTTCTGCGGATCCGCAACGATGGGTCGTGCGGCAACGCCGTTCACACCATCATAATAGTCATCGATGATGGCCAGCGTGCCCTGTCCGACGACCGTGGCGGACAACGATCCGTGTGTGGCTTGCACACCGCCTCGCGCGCGAAAGGTAAGCGCGTCGGCATTCTCCATCAGGCCATCCTGATCGACAAGCTCATAGCGAAGCCGCGCTTCCGCGATCGGTTTGAGTGTCAGTTCCTGGGCGCAAGCGGGCCCTGCGACGGCCAACACGGCCGCCGATGCAAATAATGTTTTCATGAATCGTCCCCCCTTAGGACGAGAAGCGGGATGAAACTGGGCGGCGGCTTTGCGTGGCCGCCGCCCCCTCTCCGATCAGATGCGTGCGCCGGTCTTCCAGGTCGCACGCCACTTTGTCTTGACTATCATCAACCCAAGCAGGGCCAGCGTCGCCAATCCGGCGAAGATCAGAAAACCTGAAGCGAAGCTGCCGGTGAACTGCTTGGCAAGTCCGAGTGAGGACGCCAGGTAGAAGCCGCCAACACCGCCCGCCATGCCCACCAGGCCGGTCATCACGCCAATCTCCGCCTGGAAACGCTGGGGTACCAATTGAAAGACGGACCCGTTTCCGGTGCCCAGTGCGAGCATCGCAACCACGAACAGGGCTAGCGCCACGGGAAGTGTCGTGGCGAAGGCAACGCCTGCGAGTGCCAGCGCGGCCACGATGAACACCATCGTCAGTGCCTTTACGCCGCCGATCGCGTCGGCCAGTGCGCCGCCCATCGGCCGGACCAGTGATCCCGCGAATACGCAGGCTGCCGTGCAATAGCCGGCAACGATGGGCGTCAGCCCGAACTGATCAGTGAAGTAGATCGGGAGGGATGCTGCAAGCCCGACAAAGCCCCCGAACGTCACGGAATAGAATGCCATCAGCCACCAGGCATCCGCCAGCTTTAGCGGCTGGAGATATTCGACCAGCTTCTTGGGGGCCGGCGGATTGGGCGCGTCCTTCGCCATCAGCAGATAAGCGACAAAGACGAAGCTGAGCGGGATACAGGCAAGGCCAAGAACGGCATTCCAGCCAAAAATCTTTGCAAGGATCGGTGCGAACAGGGATGCCAGCACCGTGCCCGAATTGCCCATGCCGGCAAGGCCCATGGCCTTGCCCTGATGCTCAGGCGGATACCAGCGGCTGGCGAGCGGCAATGCAATCGCGAAGCTTGCCCCTGCAAAGCCCAATATGACACCAAGCGCCAGCGTTCCGGCGAAGCTGTTCACGCCCATCACATAGGCAGTCAGCAGGCCGGCGATCACGATCACCTGGCTGATTGCGCCAGACAGCTTCGGACCGATGCGATCGACGAGCAGGCCGTTGACGACGCGCAGAAGCGCGCCAGCCAATGTCGGCGTCGCGACCATCAAACCCTTTTCCGCCGGCGTGAGCGCCAGCGTCTTGGAAATCATCGGTGCCAACGGCCCCAACAGCACCCACACCATGAAGGCGAGGTCGAAATAGAGAAATGCGGCAATCAAGGTCGGCGTGTGGCCAGCCTTCCAAAAGCTCGTCGCGACGGCGGCTGTGCCAGCCTTCCCATCGCGATCCCAAACAGCGGTAGCCATGTTTACGTCCCCCATCTAACGGAAATGGACACGAAAAAAGCCGCAGGCCGAACGTCACGAAAGTGTGAGTCCGATCAGCGGCTTTGCTGCGAATATGGTGGTGATAGCTGCCCCAGCTTTGGGGGAGCACATCCGGTAGGCGCGCATCGTCGCGCGTCATCTATTTTTATCTCGCGATTCGCTTCATGTTGCAAGGCACAATTTTGGGTGCATTTTCAACGCTTCGTGTCGAAACCCGCCAGATAGCCCTCGACCTGTTCCGGGTCGAAAATGCGCCCATCGAAAAAGCGATCGGGACCAAGCGTAAGCTCACCCCGTCGTGACCCTACGCCCAGCGGTGTTGCCAGTGCCCCTTCCAGTTTCATGCTGGCGCCTGGCATCGCAACATCGCTATGCGCCAATGCGCGACGGAAAACATCGGGGCGGAAAACCGCTGCTGCCCTGTTCATATTGTCGGTCGAATGCTCGAGCATCTGCCACCGGACAAACTGGGAATAAATCCAGAGCGCCTGGCTACGCCATGGGAAAGGCGTGGCTTCCCGCGAAAACAGCATGAAATCGGGATTGGCGATCGGAACGTCATGTGCACGCGCAACGATCGTTCCGGCCAGGGCACGCAATATGAGATATGCAGGCTGATCGACATATTGCGGACGGGACAGAAGGTCGGCCAGCGCCTCATGGTTTTCGGGGGCGTCGCACCATGCGGCCGCGCGCGCCAATGCGCGTACCAACCTGTCGACGCTATCGGGATTGTCCTCCAGCCAGTTCGCACGGAACGTCAGGACTTTCTCGACGCCGCGCTGCCAGATGCGCTGGCCGATCGCGACCGCCTCTGCCAGCCCGGCCTCAATGGCCGCACTTCCCCACGGCTCACCTGCAATGAACCCGTCAATTTCTCCCGCCAGCATGGCCTCAACCATGAGCGAGGGCGGCAAGACGCGCAGCAAGACATCCCGATCCGGATCAATGCCCACACTCGCCATCCAGTAGCGCAGCATCATTGCATGGCTGGAAAAGCGATGGACAATGCCGATGACCGGCTTTCGCCGCCACAGGCCGACTGCTGCCGCAAAGTCATGCGCGGTGCCGATCGGGTCCGCCAAACGCTGCCCGCAATCCGGTTCAAGCGCTTTTGCGAAAGCGCTCGCCATCACGAGCATGTTGCCGTTCACATTCAGTTTGTAAGGCGCAGCCAGTTCCACAGGCTGCTGGCTGAGGCCCAGTGTGACCGCAACCGCCAGTGGCGCCAGCATATGCGCCGCCTGAACCTGTCCATAGATCAGTCGGTCGCGCAAGGTAGCCCAACTCGTCGTACGGACGAGATTGAGGTCGAGACCCTCTTCTTCGGCGAACCCCCGCTCGCGCGCCACAGCCAGCACGGCGGCATCCGTCAGCGGCAGGAAGGCGATCCGAAGTGTCGTCGTCATAGGCCACCTCCGCCGAGCAGGTCGCTGGCCGTTATCAGGGCCTGCGCGACATCCACGATTTTCTTTCCTTGGTTCATCGCGCTCGACCGCAGCAGCGCATAGGCATCCGCCTCGTTCAAACCGCGCTGGCTCATCAGGATGGCCTTTGCGCGATCGATGACCTTGCGATCGGACAGTGCGGTTCGTGCTTCCTCTAACTCCGCTTGGATTTTGGCGAAGGCATTAAAACGGCGCACGGCGAGTTCGAGTACGGGCTTCACCCGTTCCTTGCGCAGGCCGTCCACGACATAGGCGGACACCCCCGCATCGATCGCCGCGCCAATCATCGCTTCATCGGATTGGTCGACGAACATGGCAATCGGACGGGCGAGCGCCCGGCTGACGGTGAGCATCTCCTCCAGTGTGTCGCGACTCGGGCTGCCGAGGTCCATGAGCACGACGTCGGGCGCCATACGCTCGAGCCGGGCGACGAAAGCGCCACGCGGCGGGACGATATGAATGTCGTCATATCCAGCTTCGCGCAGACCTTCCTCCAGGACGGTCGCGCGCAGTCCGCTATCGTCGATAATGACAATCTGCATCGCCGCCCCTTCTGTCAGGAGCATAGCAACAGTTCGAACGCCCGCGTCAATGCAAAGCTAGGCAGTCCCTGCAACACGGATGTCTCTTTCCTGCAGAGGCCCAAATCGGTCGCAGGCGATGTTCAGTTCAGACATCTGTCGCTTCTGCTGCGCTACGAAACGCGGCAGAACGGCCTTAGGCAACGGGTCATCTAGGATGCTGTGAACGGGAAAATGGATAGCGAGGACATTTCGAGATCCCGTGAAACGAGCCTCTGGCGGAGCGGGAGGGATTCGAACCCTCGATACGCTTTTGACGTATACTCACTTTCCAGGCGAGCGCCTTCGACCACTCGGCCACCGCTCCGCATTCGCTGGAAGGCGGCTCCCTATCGTGTCGAAACGGTGTAGGCAAGGGCGCGGCTTTACTTTCGGTTCAGCTTCGCGCTTGATGCCGTCATGCGCTTCCTTCTCACAACCGCGGCCGCCCTGGCTCTTGCCGTGCCATTCGTCACCGTCGTTGCGGCGTCCACGACGCCAGCCGACATCATCGCCGCCGCGCCAGCCGATGCCTGGGCCGATATTGCGCCTGAAGACCTGCTGGTGATGACGCTCGAGGGCGGTAAGCGTGTTGTGATCCAGCTCGCGCCCTTCTTTTCCCAGGCGCATGTGGCGAATATGCGCACGCTGGCCAGGGCGCACTGGTGGGATGGGACTGCGGTCTATCGGGTGCAGGACAACTACGTCGCGCAATGGGGGGACCGGACGGAGAAGAAGCCGCTGCCCGAAGGCATGCCGGCCAAGCCGCCTGAAGACTATGCGCGTCTGCGCGCATCCGCCGGCAAGCATGTGACGGCGATGCCGGGGCGGGACAGCTATGCGGAGGGAACGGGCTTCTATGATGGCTGGCCGGTCGCGTGGAACAAGGACCATGTCTGGATGACGCACTGTTACGCGACCGTCGGCGTCGCGCGTGACCTGGCGCCGGATGCGGGATCGGGGGCGGAACTTTATGCAGTGATCGGTCATGCGCCGCGCCAGCTGGATCGCAACATCGCGCTGGTAGGGCGCGTGATAGAGGGGATCGATGCATTGTCGTCGCTGCCGCGCGGCACGGAGGCGCTGGGCATGTACGCGCCTGCGCAAGCGCCGACGCCGATCCTGTCCGTACGGCTGGCGTCCGAAATCCCGGAGGCGGAACGGCCCCGGTTCCAGATGATGGCGACCGCGTCCGACAGCTTCCGCGCGCTGGCGCAGGTGCGGGCGAACCGGAACGACGATTTCTTCAGGACGCCGGCCGGTGGCGTGGACATCTGCAACCTGCCCGTGCCGATCCGCAAACGCCCATGACAGAGGCACAGGCCGACCTCACCGGCACTCTACTGCGCGATGCAGCGGGTTTTCTGCTGCAGGCGGACGACGGCAAGCGCTGGCGGCTGGTGCTGCAGCGCGTGCCGGTCGACCATGTCGAAAAGCGCGTACGGGTGCAGGGCGTGCACGGAGAGGGCGACACTATCGAAGCCGAAGGCGTCGGCCCTGTGGCCGTGCGGTCACGCGGTCAGAAGGACGGGACCGGCTGCGGCCCGGAATAGTCGTAGACGCCCTTGCCGGTCTTGCGTCCGTACCAGCCGGCCTCCACCAGCTTGAGCAGCAGCGGCGCCGGGCGATATTTGGGGTCGCCATAATCCTGTTGCAGAACGCGCAAAATTTCGACCACCGTATCCAGGCCGATCATGTCCGCCAGCGTCAGCGGACCCATGGGGTGGCCCAGCCCCAGTCGCGCCCCGGCATCGATGTCGACAACGGAGCCGACGCCTTCGCCCAGCGCGAAGAAGGCTTCGTTGAGGAGCGGCAGCAGGATGCGGTTGACGACGAAGCCGGGCGCGTCCTTCACCAGCACGGGCTCCTTGCCGACCTTGCGCGCAAAGGCGCTGGCCGTCGCTACTGTCGCGTCGCTGGTGGCAAGGCCATGGATGATCTCCACCAGGCCCATCAGCGGCACGGGGTTAAAGAAATGGACGCCCACGAAGCGTGTGGGATCGCTGCTCGCCTGTGCCAGGCGGGTAATGGAGATGGACGAGGTGTTGGTGGCCAGCACCGCATCCTTGCCCAGCACCTTGGCGGCCTCGGCAAAGATCACGCGCTTGATGTCCTCCCGCTCGGTCGCGGCCTCGATGATGAGGCCGGCGTCGACCATGCTGGCATAGCCGGCGACGGGCGTGATGCGCGCGAGGGTCTGGTCGGCGGCGGCGGACGTCAGCTTTTCCTTCTCGACCAGACGGCCCAGTTGTTTGGCGATGCCGGCCTTGCCCTTTTCGGCGCGTTCGATGTCCACGTCGGAGAGAAAGACGGTGTAGCCTGCCTGCGCTGAAACCTGCGCGATGCCCGCGCCCATCTGTCCAGCGCCAATGATGCCGACTGCTTCCATGATCGCCCCTTCAAAACTGAATCACCCAATTGCCCTAACGTGCGTGCGCCCGGTGGGCCAGACCATCCCATGCCGAAACATCATCGCTGTGACGCGCGAAGAGCGGAATTTCATCGGCATCGCGCATGGCGTAAGGCGTATGCGCTCCGACAGGCTTGCGGGTTGCGGCACGGC
>Ga0209066_10000666_pt1 | contig 49370 bp, 43 predicted proteins | sample All_14_2_FD_187198 | JGI IMG/M metagenome (GOLD analysis project Ga0209066, IMG submission 187198) | Freshwater microbial communities in response to fracking from Pennsylvania, USA - Allegheny Zone_MetaG_DW_15 (SPAdes) (version 2) ... | reverse complement strand
GCGGCCGCCAACGACCTCGATGAGGCGTTCGCGTACGTCGCGGAGCGTAACAGGCAGGCCGCGCTTCGCTCGCTCGCCCGCATCGAGGAGGCGATTCGCGCGCTCGGCGAGCTCCCGGACATGGGCGCGCCGCTCTCAAGCGAGGACTACGAGTTGGTGGAGCCGGGCGTGCGGTTCATTATCGTCGAGCCCTACGCGGTGCTCTACCGCACGTCGGCCGACGCCGTTATCGTGCTCCGCGTCCTCCACCTGCGACGCGACTTCCTCGGCGAGCTGCTGGAGTAGCGCCAAACGCTCTCTTCAGGTCAGCGTGATACTCGATACTGAGGTTCCCCTTCTGTCGTGCTAGGGTGAGGTCACGCAGAGTGCATACTCACCGGGGGTCGCCCATGAGCGGATGCGGGTTCGTTGGTCGCGCACGCCTCGTACGCACGTGCCCCCTGGCAGCGGGTTCGATCGCACTCGCGGCACTCCTCATCGTGTCCGGGATACCCATGGGCACGTCATCGGCAGCGGCTGGTACCGCCGGGACCGTGTGGGACAGATGGTCGGACTTCACGCACAACGCTCCAACGACGGACGATCCCACCACGCTCTCCGGGGTCTCTGTGGACCCGGGCCGGAACAGCGTCCGCCTGTCCGGCCCCATCATCGCGGTGTCCGCGGGCTGGGATCACACGGTCGCCCTCACCGGGGGCGGCATGGTGGTGGCGACCGGAGACAACCCCGATGGCAGGTGCAACGTCACAACCTGGCGCAATGTGTCGGCGATCGCCGCCGGAGGCTACCACACCGCAGCCCTGAAGACAGACGGCACCGTAGTGGCGGTGGGCGACAACAGCCAGGGGCAGTGCAATGTCTCAGGCTGGACGGACATCGTGGCGGTCTCCGCCGGCCACTACCACACCGTGGGTCTCAAGAGGGACGGGACGGTAGTGGCGGTCGGTGACCCCTGGGGTGCATGGTCCACGCTCTCCAGCTGGAGTGACATCGTTGCGATAGCCGCAGGACACTACTACACCGTGGGCCTGAGAAGCGATGGCACCGTTGTGGCCGCAGGCATGAACGACAGTGGTCAGACGGACGTATCGGCGTGGAGAGGGATCGTGGCGATCTCCGCTGGCCTGCACACGATCGGCCTGAAGAGTGACGGTACGGTCGTGGCGGCGGGCAGCAACCAGTCGGGCCAGTGCAACGTCTCGGCCTGGAGTGACATGGTGGCGGTCGCCGCCGGGCCATTCCACACGCTGGGCCTCAGGCGCGACGGCACCGTTGCGGCTGTGGGCGACAGCCACTACGGACGCATCGACACCGGCGGCTTGCGGGACGTCGCGGCGATCTCAGCGGGCTTCGACCACAACGTCGTGCTCACGCGTACCGGAGCGGTCCTTGCCACTGGCGGCTACAACTGGAACGGCGAGCGTGACGTCTCGGGATGGTGCGATCTGATGGCGCTCGCGGCGGGCAAGACGCACACCATCGGCCTGAGGAGCGACGGGACTGCCGTGGGTGCGGGCAGCGTCGGGACGGACGTCACAGGCTGGCGCGACCTGGTGATGGTTGCCACGGGCCCGTACCACACGCTCGGCCTCAGGAGCAACGGCACGGTGGTGGCAGCGGGGGGCTTCGTCCCGGGCGATGTCGCAGGCTGGCGGGATATCGCGGCGATCTCCACACGCGCGTTCCACACCGTGGGGCTCAAGCGCAACGGCACGGTAGTAGCCACCGGCGACAACGGGTACGGCCAGCTCGGCGTCTCGAGTTGGACGGACATGGTCGCCGTATCCGCCGGCGGCAACCACACGGTGGGCCTCAGGCGCGATGGCACGGTGATGGCCGCCGGCCGCACCTACCAGGGCCAGAGCAACGTCTCGGGCTGGAGGGACATCACCGCGGTCTCCGCGGGGTACTACTTCACGGTCGGCCTGAAGAGCGACGGCACGGTCGTGGCCACAGGCGACAACGACTACGGCGAGACCAGCGTGTCTGGCTGGAGGAACATCGTAGCCATCTCCGCGGGCGACGATCACACCGTCGGCCTCCGCCGCGATGGCACGGTCGTGGCCACGGGCGACAACACGCGCGGTCAGTGCAATGTCGCGAGCTGGCGGGACGTGGTGGCCATCTCGGCTGGCGACGATCACACCGTGGGCCTCAAGCGGGACGGCACCGTGGTAGGAGTCGGGGACAACTCATGGGGTCAGCTCGGCGCCACAGGCTGGAGGTCCGTCACCTCCGCGCCCCGGAGCGGCTCCATCGGAGGGCCGGGTTCGGCGGTCGGCCTGCGGGCGCGGATCCCGGAGGGCTCCCGTGCGGCCGCGCTCACCTCGGTCACTTCGGCGCTCATGCCGTTCGAGGCGGTCAAGTTCGCGGTACGGCTCTCCGAGGATGGTGTCATCTGGACAGAGCCGCTCGGAGGTGACGGCAACCCGATCGACTGGACGAACGGCTCCGGCAACTACCTGGGCCGCGCGGTCACCGACCCGGCAGCCAGGACCGACCTCGACGTGATCGGGGCACCCGGGTTCATCGACATCGTGGTGCGCCTCGAATCGGGAGGTGGTTCAAGCCCTGAGATCACACGCGTGGCGCTCACGTACACCGTCGACGAGCCACCGACATCCGGTGTCGGCAACGGCGGGCCGACCGCCCCGGAGACGCCCACGCCCGGTCGGGCGGGCACCCGGAGCGCGTCGGGCCCGGTGGTCGCGCTGGCTCCGACGGTGACCGATAGCGAGGCCCCTTCGGCCACCCCACCGGCGAGCACGGCCGAGGAGGATCCGGACTCTCCGGGGTCGGCGTCTGGCGATACCAACGATGCGAGCGCACGCGACACATCCACCGGTTCGGATGCGGATCCTGTCAGGTGGCTCACCTGGCTTGTGCTGATCGTCGCCGGTCTCGGGTCGCTGGGGTTGTTCGCGCGCAGGTGGCGATCACGGGCGCTCCGCGCGTAGGCGGGCGGGTGCGTTCCTCTGCTCCGCGCCAGGCCCTACCGCACCACAGCGTCGACCGCGGCCTTCACCGCGCAACTCACGGCGCCGTCACCACCCAGATAGCGGAGCGAGCGGACATCGCCGCACTCGGCGGCAAGCCTGTCGCGTACCGGCGCCACGAGCGTGGTGCCGCGCGTGAGCAGCAGCACCGAGCCGCACCGAGCCGGCGCGGCCCTGCAACACGCCGCCCGCGAGCGCGTCGGGGAAGTCGAGGCCCGTGGCGATCGCCGCGCCGTCCCAGCACAGGCCCTGCGCCACGGCGAAGTCGGCCACCTCGGCGGCGGTCTCGTACCGGTCCACACCCGAGATGCGCTCCACGGCGTCATCGCCGAGCCAGGCGGCAAGCGTGCTCTCCACGCTCTCGGCCACCACGCCCGCACCCCCGAGCACGACCGCGCCCGACACGCCGATCTCCTCCATCGTCTGCCGCGCCGAGGGGGCGAGTGCGCCCGGCTCGGTGAGCACGAGCGGCCAGCCCTGCGCCGCCGCGAGCGGCGAGGCCGCGAGCGAGTCGGGGAAGCTCTCCCCCGTGGCCACGAAGCACATGCCGCTGTAGCTCCCACCGAGGGCGTCGCGCGTCGCCCGGGCCACCAGCTCGGCGGTCTCGTACCGGGTCGCGCCGCCGATGCGGCTGACCGCGTTCCCTCCGAGCTCGGCCGCGAGCGCCTGCTCAACGGCCGGCGACACCGCGCCCTCACCGCCGAGGATGATCGCTTCGCTGGCTCCCAGACGGCGGATCTCGGCGAGCACGGTGGGCGGCAGTGACGCGGCCCTCGTGAGCAGGATCGGACCGCCCTTCGCGCCGGCGAGCGCGGCTCCGCCGAGAGCGTCGGGCCAGTTCTCGCCCGTGGCGATCACCACGGTGGACGCCGACTCGAACGCCGCCTGGCTGGTCTTCACGGTGGTCTCATACCGATCGGCCCCGGCGATCGTGGTGAAGGCCACGTGCGGATCCTCGGCTTCGAAGTCGATGGTGAACGCGACCGTCTCGGCCGACGTGTTGCCCGAGGTGTCCACGGCCGTCACCGTCAGCGTGTACGCGCCTTCCTCGGCGATGGTGGAGCAGGGCGCGAACGGCACGCCGTTGAGCGTGGCGGTCACGGACTTGAGCGCCGTGTCGGCCGCGGAGAACGATGGCGTGACGGGGCCCGCGTATGTGGCTCCGTCCTCCACGCACGCGAGCGTGATCACCGGCGCGATGGTGTCGGGCTCCGGCAGGTCGTGGAAGTGGATGTAGCCGGTGGGACGCGCCCGGGTGTCCGAGAGCGAGACGATGCGGCGGGTATAGCCAAGGCGCACCGAGTAGTTGTAGTCCTCGATGATGATGGTGCCGTCGGCGTTGACCGCCTCGACGTACCCCACATGGCCGAGCGTACTGATGGTGCCGTAGCCCCACCACGCGATCGCGCCCACTGCCGGGGTGGTGTTCACCGGGATGCCGAGCTTCTGGGCGTTGGCGCCCCAGTTGCCCGCGTCGCTGAAGCGACCGCCGTCCATGAAGTTGGTGAAGCTGCCGTCGCCCGCGTTGCGGTTCATCCGCCATGCGGCGAACGACGTGCAGTAGCCCATGTAGAAGCCCCAGGGATCGATGCCGCTCTGGCCCTTGTACGGGTAGTCGTCAGCGGCCATCGCGGTCGAGGGACCAGCGAAACACGCGATGAGAAGGGCGGCTGTGAGGAGTGCTGCGATGACTGGCCGCGTGCGGCCGGGCTGTGACGGACCTCTGATGCCTACCACCGTCCCGGTAGGGGAACGTTACGAAGCCATTGTACGGATGCGCGCACACTGCGCAAACCGCGGGGCACACCGGGACCCTGAGCGCACCTGACCACCCGACCCCGTGCGTCCCACCTGCAGACACCACCCGCGCCGCATAGTACGATTCGCGGAGGGTCCATGAGGCACGGGGGGCAACCAGGCTCGCGGACGCCGCAATCCGCACGATCGCACTGCTCGACCATCCGCACGATCGCACTGCTCGACCATCCGCACGACAACCGCAACGAGGGAGTGACACGTGAAGAGGACCTACACACTGATCGCACTCACACTGGTGCTCGCGCTGAGCGTGGCGCCGATCGCCGGATGCGCGGGCGATGAGCCCGCCGGTACCGGCTCGAGCGACGCAGCCACAACGAGCGACACCTTCAAGTTCGCGCAGGGTGCCGACCCGCGCGGCCTAGACCCGGCCCGCATCGACGACCTCGAGTCCGCCAAGCCTATCGGCAACATCTACGAGGGGCTGACCAAGTACGCCGCCGACTCCACCGAGATCGAGCCGTGCCTGGCCGAGAGCTGGGAGATCAGTGACGACGGTCTGAGCTACACGTTCAAGCTCCGCGAAGGCGTGAAGTTCCACGATGGCACCGACTTCAACGCCGAAGCGGTGAAGTTCAACATCGACCGCCAACTGCCGCCGCTGGTGGACGACGACATGCCGTACGCCTCGTTCACCTTCGGTACCGTGAAGGAGGTCGTGGTCGAGGACGAGCACACCGTGCGCATCGACCTCACCCAGAAGAACACGGCATTCCTCGCGAACCTCGCCATGAGCATGGCGGCCCCGATGGTGAGCCCCACGGCCCTCGAAGCCGGCAACAACTCCGTGATGGAGGCGCCGGTCGGCACCGGTCCGTACCGGTTCGTCGAGTGGAACAAGGGTCAGGACCTGGTGCTCGTGCGCAACGACGACTACTGGGGCGAGCCCGCCAAGACGAAGAACATCGTGTTCCGGTTCATCACTGACAACTCGGCCCGCGTGCTCGCGCTCAACAACGGCGAGGTCGACATGATCGACGGCATCGACGCCACCGTGGTGGACACCATCACCGGCGCGGGCAACGAGCTGTTCGAGGCGCCGGGCATGAACGTGAACTACATGGCCTTCAACACCACCCGGCCGATGTTCGCCGATGCCGCCGCGCGCAAGGCCTTCTCGCAGGCCGTGAACGTCGACGAGCTCGTGCAGAGCCTGTATCAGGGCTACTCCGAGACCGCCACCACCATCCTGCCGACCTTCATGCCCGGGTACGACGCTTCGGTCGAGCAGGTGGGCTACGATGCCGAGGCCGCCAGGACAGCCCTCGCAGCCGCAGGCATCACCAAGGTCCACATGATCACGTACTCCAACCCGCGCCCCTACAACGCCGCCACCGGCTCGGCGCTCGCCGCGGCTGTCCAGGGATATCTGCAGAAGGTGGGCGTGGAGTGCACGATCGACACCTTCGACTGGACCACCTACAAGGAGAAGGTGAAGGCCGGCGACTACGACGTGGCCTTCTATGGCTGGATCGGCGACAACGGCGACCCGGACAACTTCCTGAACCTGCTTGCCGACAGCGACCCGAACCTCAACCTCGCTCGCTGGGATGACGCGACGTACCAGCAGATGATCAAAGATGCGCTCGCACTGCCGAACGGCCCCGAGCGCAACGCCGCGTACGCCGCATGCGAGAAGTACGTGGCCGAGCGGTCGGTGTGGCTGGTGTTCTCTCACGCCAAGCAGCAGGCCGGTTACCGCCCGGGCGTACAGGACTTCGTGTACCACGCCACCGGCAACCTGTACCTCTCGAACGCCGTGGTCGAGAAGTAGCAGCGCTTCCCCGCGTGACCTCGAAGGCCGAGCGGACACGATCCGCTCGGCCTTCCGCATTCCTCGCCTCCCGAGCGCCTCACCTTCCGCGCACACGACGCCGAGGCCCGTCACCGCACCAGCCGCACCCGACCCCGAGCGCGGGGCATCGCGTCTGCCGCATCAGCCCGTTCGCGCATCATCACCCCGTGGCACCAGACGTACTTCGAGATCGCACCCCACGGCACATGCATACCGGCGCATGGTGGCAAGGGACGGCGAAAGCCCCCGCGCGTGCTCGAGTCGCGAGACCGCGCTATTGGTGGTCCCCATCGCCCATGCGACCTCGAGTTGTGTCAGCCCCGTGTACCGTCGCCGACGAATGCACTCCCGGGCGAGCACATACTCGTCTGCGAGCGACTCGAACGCCTGGTCGAATCCCGGCTTCGTGCGCGCGGCATGCATGAAGGCTGCATGATCGTGCGCGACCGGGTGGAACCCTGACCTCGGCAACCGGTAGGTCCTCATCCGTCTGGAGGCCAGGCACTCCAGCCCCGCGTTCCACTCGTCTCCTGTTCGTCGTTCAACGTGAGCCAGGACCACGAGCACGTGCCGCGCTTCCGGTACGCACAGGAACACCCGGGCGGACTCTGTTGCGCCGATGAATCGGGCTCGGGTGACGCCCCACGTTGCACGCCTGAGACGCGGTATCCAGGGCTCGAGGCCGAAGCGCATGACGGCTTCCATAAGCTGCCCATAGTCAGCGAGCGTGTCCCCCGGCCAAGAAGATATCTCGTCCCGTACGCGCCGATCGAAGTAGTGGATTGTGTGCTTCATGCCGAACAGACTAGGCGTTTGCGCCAACCCCGCGGTCAACCGGCGCTAAACCTCATGATCCGCCACCGGCTCTTCGGTGCACCGGCCGCGCCCTTGCCGGAGGATCCGACGCACGCTCAGCGCGTGGCACTGCAACAGGGACACCCCCTCCCAGCCCCTCAGTGGACTGAGCAGATGCGCTAAGTCCACTGAGGGGCTGGGGGTCATGAGGGCATGCCGGGCATGCCGGGAGGGAGTGCGAGGGATGGCGTGGCCGGGAGATCCGGCAATGTGTGTGAGTGGAGATGGCGCTGGATGGCAGGGATGCGCGGGCATTGGCAGGCGTGCGGCGTTGGCATCGAGACCGGAGGCGAGCGGACGTTATGACTCGTCCTGCGGAGTGGCATCGCGCGGGCCGAGAGCGATGGACGGAACCACCGCCCAAGCCATGGCCACCGCTACGCCACTACTGCATGCCGGGATGCAGATAGCACGCCACGAAGTGACCAGGTGAGACCTCCACAAGCGGCGGCATCTCGTCGTCACATGCACAACCCGTGCACTCGCCCTTGGCGTAGCAACGACTCGCGAACCGGCAGCCTGGCTTGGGGTCGATCGGGCTCGTCACGTCGCCCTCGAGCAGGATCCTCTGGGTGCGCTGCGCCGGATTGGTCACCGGGATCGCCGAGAGCAGCGCCTTCGTATACGGATGCAGCGGATTCCTGTACAGCTCGCGCTTCGGCGCAACCTCTACGAGCTTGCCCAGGTACATCACGCCCACCCGGTCGCTGATGTGCTTGACCACGTTGAGCCCGTGCGCGATGAACAGATAGGTCAGCCCGAACTCCTCGGAAAGATCATCGAGGAGGTTCAGCACCTGCGCCTGGATCGACACGTCGAGAGCGGAGACGGGCTCGTCGCACACGATCAGCTTCGGCTCCATCGCCAGCGCACGCGCAATACCTACGCGCTGGCGCTGACCGCCGCTGAACTCGTGCGGGAAGCGGTTACGGTAATTGGCCGAGAGTCCTACCGCGTTGAGCAGATACGCAACGCGGTCGTCGATCATCTCAACCGGCTGCAGCCGGTTCACACGGATCGGCTCGGCGATGATATCGCCGACGGTCATCCGCGGGTTCAGCGACGCATACGGGTCCTGGAAGATCAGCTGGATGTCGCGGCAGTAGCGACGCCGCTCCTTTGTCGACACCTGCGCCAGATCCACTCCGTTGTAGATGATCTCGCCCGCGGTAGGCTCGTAGAGGTCCACCAGCAGCTTGCCCACCGTGGTCTTGCCGCACCCGGACTCCCCGACCAGGCCGAACGTCTCGCCGGGGTAGATGTCGAGCGACAGGTCGTCCACGGCCTTCAGGACCGAGGTGGTGCGGCCCAGCAGGTCGCGGTCCATCGTGAAGTGCTTGGAGAGGTTCCGGAGGCTGATCAGTGGCTCGCTCACGCGCTCGCCTCCCCGGAGTCTGTGGCGGTGGGTGTGAGGCCAGCGGACCCGGCAGGCGAAGTCGTCGCGAGGCCAGTGGATCCGGCAGGCGAGGCGGGTGTGAGGCCGGCGGGCCCGGCCGTCACGTCGACGAAGCACCGCAGCTTGCGCCCGTCCTCGAGTTCCACCAGCGGTGGCATCTCGCCCGCACAGCGCTCGGTGGCCCAGCTGCAGCGAGGCGCGAACGCGCACCCCTTCGGCAGATTGAGCGGATTGGGCACCATGCCGGGAATCATGTACAGCTGCCCGTCGTCCTCGGTGTCCTCCATGCCGGGGATGGACTCGAGCAGTCCGAGCGTATAGGGATGCAGCGGCCGCTCGAACAGCGCTTCCGCCGTGGCCTCCTCAACCACCTGCCCGCAGTACATGACCACCACGCGGTCAGCGGACTCCGCCACCACCCCGAGGTCGTGGGTGATGAGGATGACCGCCATCCCGATCTTCTCGCGCAGGTCGGCGAGCAGCGCCAGGATCTGCGCCTGGATCGTCACATCCAGCGCGGTCGTTGGTTCATCGGCGATCAGCAGATCGGGATCGCACGACAGCGCCATGGCGGTCATCACGCGCTGACGCATGCCTCCCGACATCTGATGCGGGTACTCCTTGATGCGCTGCTCCGGGCTCGGGATACCCACCAATCTGAGCATCTCGATCGCGCGCTCGCTGGCCGACTTCTTGTCGAGCTTCATGTGTGTGCGGATGCTCTCGGTGAGCTGGTCCTCGATCGTGAAGACCGGGTTGAGACTCGTCATCGGCTCCTGGAAGATCATCGAGATCTGGTTGCCCCTGATGTCGCGCATCTCGCGCTTCGGCAGTTCGAGCAGGTTCTGGCCCCGGTAGCACACCTCGCCCGCCGACACGCGGCCCGGAGGTTGCAGCAGCTGCAGGATCGAGAGCGACGCCACGCTCTTGCCCGAGCCAGACTCCCCCACGATCGCCAGCACCTCGCCGGCGCGCACGTTGAAACTCACGTCGCGCACCGCATGGACCGTGCCCCGCTTCATCACGAAGTCGGTGGAAAGGCCCTTCACGTCGAGGATGATCGCGCGCTCGGCGTTCGCCGCGCCGACAGCGTTCGCCGCGTCGGCGTTCGACCCCGCGGCCGTGGTGTTCGTGGCTTCTGGCATCGTCATCGTCGGCCCCTACTTGATCCGTGCCCGGGGGTCGAGCGCGTCGCGCAGACCGTCACCGAGCAGGTTGAACGCGAGCACCGTGGCCGTGATGGCCATGCCCGGATACAGCAACGTGTGCGGCGCCTGGAAGATGAACCCGCGCGCGCGCCCGAGCATGTCGCCCCACTCCGGCTGCGGCGGCTGCACGCCCAGGCCGAGGAAGCCGAGCGCCGCTGTGTCGAGGATCGCGCTCGAGATGCCGAGCGTGGCGCGCACGATGATCACCGAGAGCGCGTTGGGCAGCACGTGCCGGAAGATGATCCGGGCGTCGGAAAGGCCCACCACGTGGGCCGCGGCGATGTAGTCGTTCTCCTTGATCGACAGGATGTTGCCCCGCACGATACGCGCATACTCGGGGATCGACACCAGGCCGATCGCGATGACCGCCTTGTCGATGCCCTTGCCGAGCGCCGCCATCAACGTGATGGCGAGCAGGATCGACGGGATGGCAAGCATCATGTCCATCAGCCGCATGATGACCGTGTCCAACCAACCTCCGGCATACCCGGCGATGGCGCCGAGAACGATGCCGATGGTGAGCGCGATGGAGACGGCGAGCAGGCCCACCGTGAGCGATACGCGTGTCCCCGCGATCACACGGCTGAAGATGTCCATGCCTAGCTGATCCGTACCGAACCAGTGCTCGGCGCTCGGCGGCTTGAGGGCGTTGGACATCTCGGTCTCGATCGGGTTGTACGGTGTGATGTACGGTCCGATCACCGCGATCACGACCAGCGCGAGGATGAAGACGAGGCTCACCAGCGCCGCCCGGTTGGCCCGCAGGCTCCGCCACATCTCGAGCCACTGGTTCTCAGGCTTCTCGTGGAACGTCTCGTCGTGGTCGTACACGGGGATCTGGCCGTCGGGCAGCGCGATGCCCATCGCGAACGTCTCGTCGGCCTTCTGGCTCTCACTCCCCCTACTGGGGACCTCGTTGACGGAGGATTGGTTCCACTCGCTCATGGCTACCGCTCCTTCTTCGACGAGTACTTGATGCGCGGGTCGAGCGACGCGTACGCGAGGTCGGCCACGAGGTTGATGGTCACGAAGATCACCGCGACCAGGAGGACGATGCCCTGGACCACGGGAAAGTCCGACTTGAGGATGCAGTCGACGGTGAACTTACCGATGCCCGGCCACGAGAACACGCTTTCCGTGAGGAGAGCGCCGCCGAGGAGCGACCCGAACTGCAAGCCTATGACGGTCGTCACCGGGATGAGCGAGGGGCGCAAGGCGTGCTTGCCGATGACCTTGCCCTCGCTGATGCCCTTTGCGCGCGCGGTCCGGATGTAGTCCTGACCGAGCGTTTCGAGCATCGAAGAACGCGTCATCCGGGTGATGATCGCCATGGAGTACATGCCGAGCGCGAGCGCCGGCAGGATGATGTGCTTGAGCGCGTCGCCAAAGGCTTCCCAGTTGCCCTCGATGATCGCGTCGACCATGTAGAAGCCGGTGACCTCGGTGGGCTTGAGAAGCACGTCGATGCGACCGCCCGAGGGAAGCAGGTGCAGGTAACCGCTGAAGAACATGATGAGCAGGATGCCGAGCCAGAAGATGGGGATCGACACGCCCACCAGCGCGAACAGCGAGCCGGCGGCGTCGAACACCGAGTTCTTCTTCACCGCAGCCACGATGCCGAGCAGTATGCCCACGATCGAGGCGAATATGATCGCGGCGATAGCGAGCTCGATGGTGGCGGGGAACCGCGCGAAGATCTCCTCTGTCACCGGGGTCTTCGTGTAGTACGAGGTGCCGAGATCGCCCTTGAACGCGCCGGCCAGGTACTTGAAGTACTGGGTGACCACCGGGTCGTTGAGTCCGTTGGCGTCACGCCACGCCTCCATCGTCTCGATGGTCGCGTGCTGACCGAGCACGATAGGCGCGGGATCGGGCGAGAACACCCGCATGAGCGAGAACACGATGATGGAAACCCCGATCATGACGGGGATGACCATCAGCACTCGCTTGATGACGTACTTCAGCATGTGTGGATGCTCTCAGGGAAGGACTGCGAGCGGTGCAGCCGGGAGTCGCGAGGTGCGACCCCCGGCTGCGCTCACAGGTCGGTGGTCCGGGCTATTCGGCGGCCACGACCACGTCTTTGAGGAACACGTTGCCGGTCACGTGATACACGAAACCGGAGACCTGCGGCCGGAAGGCGGCAAGCGTCTTGGCGTGCGAGATCGGCAGCCAGATCGCGCGCTCGGCCACGTACTTCTCCATCTCACCGTAGGCGGCGTTGCGATCGTCGCCATTGGGGAGCACCAACGCGTCCTTGATCATCTGCTGGTAGGTCGGATCCTGCCAACGGGCCACGTTCATCGTCGGGTCCGGGTCGGACAGCAGGTTCATGAAGTTGTCCGGGTCGCCGTTGTCGCCGATCCAGCCGTAGTAGCAGATGTCGTAGTCACCAGCGCGGACCTTCTCCTTGTAGGTGGTCCAGTCGAAGGTGTCGATCGTGCACTCCACGCCCACCTTCTGCAGGTAGCCCTGGATGGCGGTGGCCAGCGCGACACCGGTGGCGGCGTTGTACGGGCGCGGGTTGGTGTAAGCGATCATGTGGACCTTGGTGATGCCCGCGGCGGCAAGACCGGCCTTGGCGGCCTCGGGGTCGTACTCCACCTGCGTGACGGTGGAGTCGTAGCCCGGCACGAAGGTCGGGAGGATCGTGTCGGCCACGTCCGAGTAGCCCTGGTACAGGCTCGTCACGAGCTCCTCGCGGTCGATCGCCTGCGAGAAGGCCACGCGGGCCGCCTGGTCCTTGAACAGCGAGGTCGTGGTGTTGTAGGCCATGTAGTTGATGTTCATGCCCTCGGCCTCGAACAGCTCGTCCCCAGCCGAGGTGATCTGGTCGACGACGGTGGCGTCGATCCCGTCGATCATGTCGACCTCACCGTTGTTGAGCGCGAGCACGCGGGCCGAGTTGTCGGCGATGAAGCGGAAGATGACGTTCTTGGTCTTGGCGGGCTCGCCCCAGTAGTCGTCGTTGCGCACGAGGACGATGTTCTCGCCCTTGTTCCACTCGACGAACTTGTACGGGCCGGTGCCGACCGGGCTCTCCATGACGGAGTTGTTGCCAGCCTCGAGCGCCGCCGGGCTGATGATCGGGGCAGCCATGCTCATCGCGAGGTTGGCGAGGAACGCGGTGTTGGGTGCGGTGAGGTTGATGGTGACGGTGTACTCATCGTCGACCACGACGTCCTTGACCGAGCCGAACACGAAGCCGGCGTAGCCCATCTCCTCGGTGACCTGCGGCGGGAGCTGGCGGTCGATGTTGAACTTGACGGCCTCGGCATTGAAGTCGGTGCCATCGTGGAACTTGACGCCTTCACGCAGCTTGAAGGTGTAGCTCAGACCGTCGTCACTGATGGTCCATGACTCGGCCAGCGACGGCTCCACCTCGGTGCTCTCGTCGTTGTACTTGAGCAGACCTTCGTAGATGTTGACGATGACCTTGGAAGACTCGCCGTCATCCACGAGCGCCGGGTCCAGACCGCGCGGGTCAGCTCCCTGTGCGTACGTGAACGTGTCGACAGTCGTCGCCTCTGCGGGTTCTTCTCCTGCGGGCTCTTCCTCGGACTCAGCGGCGCAGCCCGCGAGGGCTGAGACGACGAGCGCGAGAGCGAGCATGAGCGAGAGGAGACGTGCTGACCTCTTCATGCTCCATCCATCCTTCCGTGATAGATCGCGCGCGGATATTCGTCCATCGCTCACAGGCGGTGGCTTTCGAAAGTGTAACGCAGCGATACGACACGCGATACGCCGACTTCTATGCACGGAAGGTGGGCATGCGTGCAGCGCCCCCGGTCGACCGGCGAGCGACGCGTGATCTCCTCATCGTCCCCTCGGGTAGAGGATGTGCTCCGCAGCGTAGGCGATGCGCGGGTACTCGGCGGCCTGCGGGCCGTCGATCGCGGCGTCACCCTGGATGATGGCGAGCGAGACCGCAGGCGCTGCAGCGCACGTGCATCGACGGAGGATGAAGAGCGGGAGCGCGCCGAACACCGCGGCGTTGGCCATGCCGACGAACACGCCCACGCCGACGAGCGCCGCCGAGGTCACGAGCATGGCAAGCGAGAACGTCATCCCGTCCCGCATCAGCCCCTCGGCGAGCACGTCGAACCAGCATGTCGTGTGAGGCTCGAGCAGCCCGCGTTCGACGGGAAGCCAAAGCAGCAGCCCCACCACGCCGAGGGCCGTCGCGAGCAGCCCCGGCGGGAAGCGTCTGGCCGCCTCGATCGCGCCATGCTCGGCGATCGCGAGGACGGTGTCGTCGACCTCGATATCTCGTTCGACCTTCACGCCGACCAGACGCGCCATCGGGATCCAGAGTCTGACAGGACCACCGAAAACGAGACGGAGCCATGCCCGCTCGGCAGCTCCTATCGGCCGGGGGTCGAGTCCGTGAACAGCAGCCATGTCGTGCCCCCATTCGAGCGTACGCGGTCCATCACTGCATCGGATGATAGTCCGTCCGGCTTGATGGTGTCCGCCGGCTCTCGGGACCGCCCCCCGGTTCTCTTGTGTCAAACCTTGGGGTATAACGGACAGCGGCGCGTCGGCTGAGGCCGGTACGCCATCCGCATGTCTGAGACCGGGGGGCTCCGCATGAATCCAGACGTACAGCCCGTCCTGCAGGTCCGCGCGCTCGTCAAGCGCTACGGCGATCTCGAGGCCGTGAGAGGGATCGACTTCGAAGTCGCTCCCGGCGAGGTCTTCGCGCTCATCGGGCCCAACGGCGCAGGCAAGACGACGACACTCCGTATGGTCGCGACCATCCTCAAGCCCACATCAGGCGAGATCCTCGCCAACGGCTGTGACGCCGTGGCCGACCCGGACCGCATGCGCCAACAGATCTCCTATCTGCCCGAAGAGGCGGGGGCGTACAAGAACCTCAAGGCGATCGACTACCTCAAGTTCGTCGCCGACGTCTTCTTCGACGACCGCGAGCGAGCGGCGCGGGCCGTCGAGGTCGGCCGTGAGGTCTCCGGTCTGGGTGATCGGCTCAAGGACAAACTCGGCTCGTACTCCAAGGGTATGACGCGGAAGCTGCTGCTGGCTCGCACGGTGATGACCGAGCCGGCGCTCGCGATCCTCGACGAGCCGACGAGCGGACTGGACGTGATCAACGCCATCGAGTTGCGGGAGCGCATCAAGGGGATGGCACAGAGCGGCATGTCCGTCCTGCTCTCAAGCCACAACATGCTCGAGATCGAGTATCTCTCGGACCGCGTGGCCATGATCGCCGCCGGCCGGATACACGCGACCGGCACACCCGCAGAACTCAAGGAGCGCTATAGCGCGGAGAACCTTGAGCAGGTCTTCGCGCAGGTGGCCCGTGATGGCAAGGAGGTCATGTGATGAGGCGCTTCCTGATCCTCCTCAAGAAGGAACTCGGCGAGTTGATGACCCTGCAGACGTTGCTGCCGTTCGTGGTGGTCGTGCTCATGTTCATGGGGCTCGGCCAGACACTGTCCTCGGTGAGCGCGGACGCCGAAGAGGGTTTCACCGTGGCCGTTGCCGACCACGACGGCGGCGAGCTCTCGGGTGCGGTGATGGCGGCACTCGAGCAGGCCGGGCTCACGCCGGTCGCCACCACCTCGACGATCGATGACACGACGGCCGCCGACGTCTTCGATGACGCCGACGCGAACATCGCGATAGAGATTCCCCAGGGGTTCTCAGCCGCGCTCGCGTCCGGAGAGCAGCAGCGCATCGAGTCCTGGGCGCGCATCGAGAGCTTCACGTTCGTAGGAAACGAAGACATCGCTTCGCTGGCTGGTGCGCTGGAGATGGTCAACTCGACCGTCGCGGCCGCCATCGCGGCTGAAGCGGCGCCCGAGATCTCGCCCGCACTGCTCCAGCGTCCCGTGGTCTCTGAGGAACACGTCGTGGTCGGCGCTAACACCGCCGAGGCCTCGGCGGACGCCGTGATGGCATTCGTGAGCCAGCAGACGATGCTGATACCCATGGTCCTGTTCCTGGTGATCGTCTTCGCCGCGCAGATGATCGCATCGGCTGTAGCAACGGAGAAGGAGAACAAGACACTCGAGACCCTCCTCTCCTATCCCGTCAGCCGCACCAGCATCGTGACCTCGAAGATGGTGGCCGCGGGACTGGTGGCGCTTCTGGCCGCCGGCGCCTACATGTTCGGCATGTCCGAGTACATGGGCGGCATCGAGAGCAGCTTCACGGCGGGGCCGGAGGCGCAAGCCGCGATCCAGGCCTCGGATGCGACGATGCGGCAGCTCGGCCTGACGTTCAGCACGGGCGACTACTTCATGCTCGGGCTCACGCTCTTCGCGAGTATCCTCACAGCGCTGGCCATCGCGATCATCCTCGGTGCGTTCGCCGAGGACGTGAAGTCAGTGGGAGCGCTCATCATGCCGCTCATGGTGCTGCTGCTCATCCCGTACTTCCTGACGATCTTCCTCGACCTGTCAGTCCTGCCGGACGTCGCCCGGTACGCCGTCCTCGCGATCCCGTTCACCTATCCGTTCATAACGGGACCGAACCTGTTCCTCGGCAACTACGGGATCGTGTGGTGGGGGATCGGCTACCAGCTGGTGTGGTTCGCAGTGTTCGTGACGATCGCGGCGCGAGTGTTCTCGAGCGACCGCATCCTCACGATGAAGCTGTCGCTCGGCAAGAGGAAGAAGTAGCCGGGGTGGTGCAGGCGGCCCGATCCGCATCGAAGACGAGGCCGGGCCCTGAATGGACCCGGCCTCGCATATGCACACACAACGGCCCCACAGGTAAGGGGAATGTGCGGAAACGAAGACCCGCCGCTCAGTGGTCGAGTAAGCCGGCATAGCACACGCGACCGGACGGGGTCTCGCGCACTCGGGGCACACGCTGCGTGATACCAGAATGTGCAGCGGATGGACCGGACCGATGAGCCGGCCCATCCGCCGTGGTACGACTTACTCGCGTGCGGCGACTTGTGCGTCCTGGGCAACGAGTTCGTCACTTGGCCCAAGCAGCGCCATCGCCTCAGCGTACCGCGCTGCCACCACTTCCCGGGCAGGAGCAGCCACCTTGAATGCGGGCGCGCCCTCGCATGCTTCGCGGATCGCCACAGCAAGATCGGGGTCGTCGAGGTTTCCGGAGACCCAGTCGGCAAGTGCGTCCACCGAAAAGACCGGCTCAAGCACCTGCGACACTTTGAGGAACTCCTCCACCGAGCACACCGGCACCTGCTCGAATCCGCCATGCTTGCCGACCACACTCACGGTGAGCCGCTTCTGATACGGCTGCCGCGCAACGATCCGCCCGGCTGCCTCGCGTGTCATCGGGGCAAGCTGCGCCATCGTCAGCCTCCCAGCTTCCCGGCCGACTCGAGCGTGTCGGCCACGTCGGAAAGCCCGACCTTCTCGAGCGTTGCCCGCGTGGGCCAACCGGTAGCGAGGTCCCAGCCTTCGAGCGTGTAGAAGCGGTCCTTCCACTGCTCGAACCCGGCGAGATCGAGCGAGCGGCCGAGCGCGTTGATGTACGTCCACTCCCCGTCAACCTTGCCAGCCAGCGGGTAGAACGGTCCCACAAGGCTCGTCTCGAGCGGGACCTGGTAGATGTACGGCGCAAGCTTCACGATGTCGCGGTGGCGACCCTGCAGCGCCCAGATCGCGTTGTCGAGGTTCCAGATCTTGCGGCCGAGCTCGATACCCTCGGCGTAGGTCATATCGTCGCCGGTGACCGCGTTCCAGAACAGCGGCTCGCCGTCGCCGGTCATGCCCACATCGTCGGCCGCGGCGAAATTGGCCAGGTCGGGCCAGCGGAAGTCGCAGTACAGCGCGCTCTGCTTCCAGAAGCGCGTGTAGTGCCGCTGCCACGACACCAGCTTGGCCATCGACTCCGAGTAGATGTTGTCAGTACTGAAGTCGACCATGTTCATGTCGTCCTCATACGGCACCATCTTGGCGGTGACGATCTCGGCATACCGTTCGGCTGTGATCGGTACGTCGAGCCCGGCCCCCATGTGGTTGATGACTGCCCAGAAGTGGGCGTTGAGCCCGTGCTCGTTCATATCGCGCTCGCCCATGATCGAGCCGTAGCCCCACTCCACCTCCGTGCGCGGGTCATAGCCGTGGTTCGCGTAGCCCCAGTACGGGAAGTCGAGGATGCCGGACGCCCAGTCTTCCTCTAGCCGCCCCCACTTCTCAGCGGCTCGGACAAACCCTTCGGCGATGTCCTCGCCGATGTCCTCGCGCATCGCGACCTTGGTGATGAAGTCCACCGCGAACGAGGTCTCACCGATGGTGGAGAAGTCAAGCTTGGTGTCAATCTCCAGACCGGATCCGAGAATACCCATCTGGTTCAACGCATACAGATAGTTGAGACCCTTGGAGAGCTCGTAGGAGTTGACGCCATAACGCTGCACGAGATCTGTTGCGATGACCGATGCATCGGTGTGAGCACCGTGCTTGAGCGCGTCGAACGTGGTATACACGCCGGTCTCCTGGCATGACGACTCGTTGGCCAGCCCGTCGCTCCAGCGCGGCCGGCAGCCGGCGATACAGCCCTGGCACGCTTGCGGACCCATCGTCACCTCGGTCTTGCGCTTGAAGAACAACGTCGGTGAGGGATCTCTGCCGAGCGAGGGTCCGTTGGGGGCAGCGGGCTGTCCCGGCTCGGCACCGAACTCTTCCTTGGCAAGCATGCGAGCATTGAACAGGCCCACGGGGTCCGCGATCTCCACCGAGCCGGTGCCCACCACGCTGATCGCCTTGAGGTTTTTCGAGCCGAATACCGCGCCAAATCCGCCCTGACCAGCGCCGTTGCCGGCATCATGGATGAGGCAGCCGAGGCTCGAGAGGTTCTCGCCGGCCGGGCCGATCGTGACGACCGCCGACTTCTGCGTGGTACGACCGGCATCGCGCGCCGTGCCCACGTTGTCCCAACCGTGTGCCTCGTTGTCCTTCTGCTTCCAGATGAGCTTCTGTGTCTCCTGGGTATCCTTGCCCCACAACCCGGCCGCATCGCGGAACTCCACGGAATCGTTCACGATGTCGATCCACACGGGAGCCTCGGACTTGCCGGTGATCACGATGCCATCCCAACCCGCGTACTTGAGCTGTCCCCCGAACCGCCCACCGAAGTTGGAGCGGGTGAACCAGCGGATGGGATACCCCGCCGCGCCGATGCCCTGGACCTCCACACGTCCCGAGGCCGACGGGACCATCGTCCCCGAGAGTGGCGACGTCATCATGGTGACCACGTTCTTCGGGTCGTCCCACCCGACGTTCTTGTCTTCCACGAGGTCCCAGAAGATCGCGGACCCCATGCCGTGGCCACCGCCCCACTGCTTGTACTGCCCGGTGTCGATCACCGAGTGCTCTCGAGCGGTGAGATCCAGCATGAGGATCTTGCCGCTGTAACCGTCCTTCGCCATTGCATTACCTCCTGGTAGTCACTGCGTCATGCAGCGCGTTCGCGTGGTCGTCTAGTGCGAGGCCGTGGTGGCCGCGGGGTTCACCGTGCCAGCGTCGTCGATCGGGTAGCCGATCTTCGCCCACCCGGCGTCGCGAAGGTTCACGACATAGCCTTCGTTCGACTGCAGCGGGATCTCCTTGGTGAAACTGATGGCGCCCGTGGGGCACACCTGCTCGCAGGCGCGCGTGCCATCCGGTCCCCCTTCGCGGTCCCAGAAGGGTGTGTCCTTGCACAGATCGCATTTCTGCGCGTGCCTCTCCTCGGTGTTCCAGATCACACGGCTCGTATCCATCGGGCATGCGTTCACGCACTCCTGACAACCGATGCACTTGGCCACGTCCACCGTGCGGACGCCTGTCTCGCCATCCACGTGCATCGCGCCGGTGGGGCACGCCTCCACGCACGCCGGATAGGGGCACTGCCGGCACTGGATGATCGCCTTGTCGTTGGGGAAAGGCTCGAACGGGTCCTGCACGACCTGGATGCGGCTGAGCGACAGGCTTTGCACGCCGTGATGCGTGAGCGAACACGCCATCATGCAGGTGCTGCAGCCCTGGCACTTCAGCGGGTCCACCAGCAGGTAGCCGTCCGAGGCCGGTATGGCGATGACCTCATCGGGCAGGAGGAACCCCTTGACCACGAGACCGCCGAGGACCAGACCGAAGCCCGCCCCGCCGACCCCGGTGATGAACTCGCGGCGTGAGACGCCCGTGCTCCCGGCGGCAACGCCGGTCGTCATGTCCTTGTCCACCATCACTCGTTTCCTTTCGCTATCGCCGGCCCTGGATGCGCCGGGGTGTCGTGAGATGCCTGGTGCCCTCCCGCCGCGACCACCGCGGCCGACGGCTCATCGCCAAGGGAGGCCAGCCAGCCCGCGTGCTCGTGGCGCGCGTACTCCAGGGGCACGTAGCCCGTGAACATCGAGCGGAGCACCGGCCAGCTCATGGGGAGGACCGCCGCGAAGAACACGTGCGCGAGGAAGAACAGCAACATCGCGATCGTGGCGATGTCATGCGCCGGCGTGGCGACGGCCATAAGCCAACCGGGCACGTCGATCGCGTGAGCCGCGACCTTGAGGAGCCCGGTGACGATGATGACCGCCGTTGATGCGAGCGCGAGGAGGTACGCCATCTTCTCGCTCTCGAAGTACTTGCGCTCGGGCGGAAACGTGAGCTTCTTGAACCCGAGGAGCAGGCCGTAGTGACGGCGCGTGAAGTCGACAGCGTCGCGCGTGGGCAGATGCTCGCGGAAGCGGTGCACTGCCAGCAAAGTGTTGGCCCCGTAGTAGAAGGTGCCGAACAGGAACACCAACACCGCGACGAAGTGGATGTTCATCGCCGCCCGCACCGGTGCCCCGCTTCGAAGCAGCGTGGGAACGAACAGGAAGCCCAGAGCGATGCCGCTTGCCAGCAGCGCCGCCGTCCCCACGCCATGGGTCCAGTGCTCGATGATCGCCGCGTCATCATGCCTGAGCACGCGGTCGCCTTCTATCACCGGGTCCCTGCGTCTCGTGAGCCCGGCGGCCAGCACACCCGCGAACGGTGCCAGCCACACAAGCCATGTCGCCGAGTCGAACAGGAGTCCTGCCCCCTCGGCCGATGCCGAACGCACCGCGTAGGCGATGCCGACGATGAACGCCAGCACTGCGAGTGCTCCGGCGATGGCACGTCGTGCCATACGCACACCCCTTCCCTTGTTCCATTGACGGACTGGCCGGATCCGTGAAGCGACCCCAGCAAAGCATCGTTATAACTACTAGTCAAGGGACTTCTAGTATTTCAGAGGCCCCTCACCCCGATTCCGGGCCTGGAAACGGCAATCTGCAGCTACCGTTGTCTTCACCAAGGTGTACAGATTCTAGGTTCAAACAGCAGAATCCAACGTTCAAACCCAGCGCTCGCTTCCATGGCAGGAACCTTTTCCCCTAAAATATCGATTATGGTAGTTGGCGCGTACACCAGCGCACCTCATGCCGCAGAGCGTGCGTCGAGGAATAGCCAGCGTGATACGCTGCGACCATCGTCTCAGGGGACACTGATCGAGAAGGGGCTCCAGCGCTCGATGACTGAGGACATCGACAGAGATATCGCGATACGGGTCATCGAGGCTTTCGAGTCGGGACGCCTCGACTACCTGTTCGCGGAGACGAACATCCAGTACTTCGACCGTGCCGACTTCGAGGGCATGCGGTTTGGCACCGGACTACCACGCGACTCGATCTGGCGGCTCCTCGCCTCGGTGCGCAGGGCAACCGGTCTCGTGGTCTTCGAGAGCGCCTGGGGCGACGCTCAGGTACGTGTCTCGCTCACGGCACAGCTCCTCAAGGCACTCTCTGAGATCGACACCTGGCCGCGACGCAGTCTGTTCGGCCGCAGTGGGCTCCCCGCGGACGAGGAGGGGATCGTCAGGGATCGGCTGCTTGTTGAGGAGGCCACCCTGATCGGGCTGTTCAAGACCGGCGCCGATCCCACTGCCAGCGCAGCGTTGGAGGAGGTGCGGACATCGGTGATCGCTTCGGTCTATGACGGGATACCGCCCGCCGACGAGGCATCATCGATCGCCACACGCTTCTACGAGATCTCGCGCGAATTGCCACACCTGCTCAACGACCCGCCAACACCGGATGACATCCGCGGCATCCATGCACGACTCCGAGGCGACGCGCCTGACGCCGGCCGCTTCCGAACCGCAGCGGGCGACCCGGACGGCCTTCGTTCCGCACCCGGTGTTGCGCCCGAGCGGATCGAGCGTGAGATGGATATGTTGTGCGCGTATGCCGGCAGCACAGACGTTCCATTCATCCACCCGCTCATCAAGAGCATCGCTATCGCCTGGTGGATCCGGTACGTGCAGCCGTTCGACGAATACAACTACCTGGTAGGGCGCCTCGTGTCTCTCGGCTGGATCGTGCATCAGGGCTACACGCTGCTAGGCATCGCTGACCCACACTACCGCTTCAAGTCGGCAACGGTCGCTTCGGGCGACCAGACCGCGAAGTTCATCCGCCATCTTGAGGTCATCAGAGACGCGGCGAGTCTCGGTGAGGAACGCCTCGAGGAGCGTGTCGAACGCTATGCGAGCGTGATGGGTCGTTTCGGTCATCTCGACATCAACCACAGGCAGGCGTTCATCCTCGACCGTGCCACGCAGCGCCCGGACACCGAGTTCACGATCAAGCATCATGCGCGCACGCGACAGCTGTCCTACGAAACGGCGCGCCAGGACCTCCTGCGCCTGGTGGAGATGGGATGCCTGGAGCAGAGCAAGCGCGGCCGCGCGTTCGTGTTCACGCTCAGCCAGGATGCGCGGGATCGGCTTCGCACCTCACCGCATAGCGGATAGCCCACTCGCTACCCGAGTGCGCGCACTATCCGGTCGATGATCGCGTCGAGCACGGGCCGAGTGGTGGCGAAGTTGAGTCGGACGAATCCATGGCCGTGGATCCCGAAATCGGGGCCGGCGTTGAGCGCCACGCGAGCATGCTCCAGCAGCCATGCCGCCGGTTCGTCTCCGAGTTCGAACGCACGCAGGTCGATCCATGCGAGGTACGTCGCCTCGGGAACGGTCACGACCGCGCGTGGCAATTCGGCGGCGAGTCGAGCGCTGAGATGGTCACGGTTACCCTGAAGCAGGGCCAGGGTCTCTTCGAGCCACGGGCCGCCATGCATGAGCGCAGCAAGTGTGGCGGCGGCGCCAGGCGTGCTCACGGCGCCCAGAAGGTGGTCTGGCAGCGCCGCGACCTTCTCTGAGAGCGCCTCATCGCTGATATATGTCACCGCGCATCGTAGTCCCGCGATATTGAACGCCTTGCTCGCGGCCGCGGCACTCACGGTACGGATGCCGTCAGCTTCCGGAAGCGACTGGAACGGCACGTGTCGCGCGCCGGAGTAGACCACATCGGACCAGATCTCATCGCTGATGACGAGCAGGTCGTGGCGACGCGCCACGTCGGCCACAGCGGCTAGCTCAGATGCGCAGAACACCCGGCCGGTGGGGTTATGCGGATTGCACATGAGGATGGCCGAGACCGGTGCGCCGTCATCGGCACCAGCGGCCACGACCGCCTCAAGGCGCTCGGCATCGAGCCGCCACGTGCCGGGCTCGAGCGGGCAGTCAACGATCTGACGTCCGATGCCTGTGATGCAGCGGAAGAACGGCGGATAGACCGGCGTCATCAACACGACGCCATCGCCGGGGTTCGTGCCGAGCCACAGCGCCAGGTCCACCGCCTGAAGAACGTCGGTGTGTAGGCGCACGCGTGCAGGATCCGGGCGCCAGTTGTGACGTTCCGCCTGCCACGCCGCCCACGCCTTCGGAAGCGCACCGACGGCAGCGAAGCTGTAGCCAAGGTCGCTGCGATCGGCCAGATCGTGCAAAGCCTCAACGACCACCGGCGCGGTGGGCAGGTCCATGTCGGCGACCCAGCAGGCGAGCACGTCGGTGTCGTAGCGCGACCACTTGATGCCCGCAAGCCCGCGCAGTCTCGCGAGATCGGCGTCGAGCCCCGCGCCGCCCGTGTGATCGCTCATGACGACTCCCCTTCTACTGCCTCTGGCGTGCCGACGGTCGGCACGTCGCGGAACTGGGTACGGTATAGCTCGGCGTAGAGTCCGCCGTGCTCCAGGAGCTCCTCGTGTCGGCCTGCCTCCACGATACGCCCTGCGTTCACCACGAGGATGCGGTCAGCATCGCGTACGGTTGAGAGACGGTGCGCTATCACGATCGACGTTCTGCCGGCGAGTGCTGTGGCGAGCGCACGCTGCACCGCCACTTCCGATTCGGAGTCCAGGTGCGCCGTGGCCTCGTCCAGGACGACGATATCCGGGGCCTTGAGCAGCAGCCGCGCGATCGCGAGGCGCTGCTTCTCACCGCCGGACAGCCTGTACCCGCGCTCACCGACGAGCGTGTCGAGTCCTTCGGGAAGCGTGTCGATAAGGTCGAGGATCTGCGCACCGGCAAGCGCCTCGCGGATCTCGTGTTCCGTGGCGTCCGGCCGCGCGTACAGGAGGTTCGCGCGAACGGTGTCGTGGAACATGTGCGGGTCCTGCGTGACCATGCTCACCACGCCGCGCAACGACTCGAGCGTCACGTCGCGGACGTCGACCCCGTTCACGCGAACCGCGCCCTCGGTGGCGTCGTAGAGCCGCGGAATCAGGTAGCTCATCGTCGTCTTGCCGGAGCCCGACGGGCCGACGAGTGCGATGAGCTGCCCGGGCTCTACGGTGAAACTCACATCACGCAAAACGGTCTGAGTCTGCGGCGCATCGGGCGCCGCGATGCCGGAGAGCGACGTGCCGACCACATCAGCGCTCGCGGGGTAGGCGAAGCACACACGATCGAACTCCACGCGCGCGGGACCACGCTCGAGCGTCGTCGCCCCCGGCTTCTCGGGTACCTGCGGCGGGACGTCAAGAATGTCGAAGACCCGCTCGAACGAGACGAGCGCGGTCATGACATCGACCTGCATGTTGGAGAGCGAGGTGAGTGGGCCATACAGCCGGTTGAGGTAGGCCGTCAGGGCGACCACCGTACCCACGTCGAGCACGCCTCGCACCGAGAGCACGCCGCCCCACCCGTACACCAGGGCGGTGGCAACTGAAGCGGTCAGTGTGAGGGCCACGAAGAAGATGCGCCCGTAGATGCCCCGTGTGATGGCGATATCCCTGACACGTCCGGCCTTGCCGGAGAACGCCGCGTCCTCCTCGGCGGTCCTCCCGAACAGCTTCACGAGCAGGGCGCCAGAGACGTTGAACCGCTCCACCATCGTGGCGTTCATCTCGGCGTTGAGATCGTACCGCTCGCGGGTGATGCGCTGGATGCGACGCCCGAGCCAGCGCGCAGGAAGCAGGAAGAGCGGCACCACCAGCAGCGCCAGCAATGTCAGCTGCCACGAGAGCGCGAACATCGCGACGAGCACGAGCCCCACGCGCAAGAGGTTGCCCACGACGGTGGAGAGGACATCGGAGAGCGCCTGCTGCGCGCCCTGGACATCGTCGTTGAGACGGTTGACGAGCGCGCCGGTCTGCGTCCGGACGAAGAAGGCGAGACCCATGCGCTGCACATGCGCGAAGATCCGCGTGCGCATGTCGAACATGAGTCCTTCGCCGACACGAAGCGAGACCCATCGCTGAACGAGCAGTATCGCACCGTCGATGATGGCGAGCGCCGCGACCAGCAGCGCTAGCCGGACCACGAGCGCCGCGTCAGCGCTAGCCGGACCACGAGCGCCGCGTCACCACCGAGGATGCCGCCGTTGATGATCTCACGGTAGATGAGCGGGTCGAGGACGCCGATGACCGCCTCTACGGTGACCAGCGCCAGGAAGACGGCGATACGGCCACGGTACGGCTTCAGTAGTCCGACTACTCGACGGCTGGTGCCGGGAGCGACCGCCTTGTCTTTCACCGAGGGGTCACGCTGGAGGGATTGAAGGGTGCTGTGCCCTCCCATCCCGGGGCTGACACCCATCAGGTACCCTCGCTCCTACCCCACTCGAACGCCATCGCGTCGATGCGATCGATGAGTTCACCGATCGCAAGCGGGCCGTCCACGGCCAGCTGCTCGCGGATGATCCGCTCGGCATCGGAGAGCGAGGTTCCCTCGGCACTTGCCGTGTGGAACACGAGCTGCGCAAGGCCTGCCATGCCCGCCGCGATGAGCTGCAGCATCGACATCAGCGTGCGGTTGCCGCCGAACGCGCCACAGCCCCAGAAGCCGGTGTGGACCACCACGGGGGCGCCTGGGGCGATGCGCGCAGACTCTGCGACCGCCGCGGCGAACCCGGTGTACGCGGTCAGGAGGATGCGCTCGATCATCTCGCGTTCGTAGCGACCGCTGCGGTACGTGGGCGCCGCCATCGCGATGAGGTTGGTGATGGTGGGAGGCTCGATGCGCTTGGTGGCGCGGGCGATCGCCTCGGGGCGATGAGGTTGGTGATGGTGGGAGGCTCGATGCGCTTGGTGGCGCGGGCGATCGCCTCGGGCGTGGCCACGGCGAACTCATTGCCGTACAGCCCGCGCGGACGCCCTTTGGCCGCGTTCATGTTGGTGGCCACGCGACACCGGCGCTCAACGCCGGTGACCAGCACGGGCGTGGGGCCGTCTGCGGTCTCGGTGACCGAGCGGTGCCCGTCGGCGCGGAGTGCTTCCACGAGTGAACCGAGCGCGGGATGCTCGGCACACTGCATCTCGTCCTGGGCGAACAGCCCCGAGCCGTACGCGAAGAAGAGCATCGGGTCGGCGAAGTTGACGTGCCATTCGATGGCATCCGGGATGTCGGCCACCGGCGCGTAGTCCATGATGCCGCACTGGCTCTCGAGGATCGCCAGACCCGCCGAGGGGTCGACCTGTGCGGGCAACTCGAACGCGGGCCAGCGGGTGTAGCCGATCTCGCCGCCGCAGGTGTCGTCTGCGCGACAGGCGATCTCGTACACCGCGCGCTTGTTGGGATGGCGCAGCAGCGGCGGGTGTTCTTTCACCAGCCGTGCGGTATCGAATGTCATGCGTTCCAGCGGCTCGGGCAGCGACATCGTCATCGTCCTTTCGGGTGATGCGGCCGTGCGGGTGGGCATGCCTGCATACTAGCATGCGCGGGGCCCCGGAGATGAACCCGAGGCCCCGCTCACAGACTCGTAGTGCACGCCTGATACGCGCCGCGCGACGACCCGTCGCGAGGCATCAGTCACGCCGGCACGTACGCACGTTCACTCGGCCAGCGGGGCGGTCACGCGGACTCCCATGTACGACCCGCCATCACCGGAGATCGTAGTGCCGAGCACCCGGATCCTCGTGCCCGTCACCGGTGTGATCACGCTCGCGGTCGGGTTCTTCGTGCTGTAGTACGAGTTAGCGTCGTCGAACGCGGGTACCGCCGGCAGGCTCGGGATGAGGAACGCCCGGCTGTCGTAGTGGAGCGTGATCGCATCGGTGGGCTCGAGCCCAAAGGGCGAGTCGAAGCTCTGGATGCGGTTTCGCCACAGCTTCTTCCCCGGACGCGCGAGCGGCACCGGGTGCGCGTCCACCGGCAGCGCGAAGCCCGAGCCGGGATGCACGCTGGTGTTGTTGTCCGGCTGCGAGGTGTCGCAGTACCACACGAGCAGGCCGTCCTGATATGGGAAGCGCTCGGCCCAGTTCACCGCCGCGTCCTTGCCCTTGAGGAAGCCGAAGTTGTAGGCGTTGGTGAGCGCCACGTCGTAGCCCCAGTACTGGCGGTACTCGGCGAGGTAGTAGTTCCAGTACGAGCCGCCCTCGATCCCGGTGCTCGTACGGAAGCCGCCGAACGCCCAGCCGGCATCGGCCTCGGCGCCATCCGCCGGAGAGCCGGTGACGGCGATCTCATCGACCATGAAGCCGACTTCGGCCACTCCGCCATCGGTCACGTACTGGAAGCCGAGGAGCACGTCTCCCGCGTACGCCGAGAGATCGGACACAATCGGCACCCAGCCGCCAGAGAAGCCGTCGATCCCGCCGGCCTCCACGCTCGAGTTGGAGAGGCTCGTTGGGACCGTCTCCCACGTGGCCCCGCCATCACGCGAGGCGATGAGCGCCGCGTAGTCGTAGCCCTCCTCGATGCCGTAGTTCACCTGCGCGGTGAGCGACGCGCCCGCAGGCAGCGTGAACGGTTTGGTCATGCTGTTCCGGAGATTGTCGCCCTGGCCGCTGTAGTAGAACGCCTCGCCGGCATACGGCGCCGCGATCGTCCACCACAGCTCCTTGTCAGGCAGGTTCACCAGCAACGCTTGCGGGTTGGTCGAGTTGAACTCCACCGGCCCGAGCGTGAGCTCGGTCGTGGCGCCTGGGGGTGCCTCGGCGTAGTCGAGCCAACCGAGCATCAGCTTCTCCCACGGGCCCAGGTGTCCGGGCGCGGAGCCGAGGTCGTAGTCGACTTCGGAGAGCCACGAACCACTGCTCATGAGCGTCCAGAAGCCGGTGCTGTTCTCGCCGGAATACGTGTCGTAGAGGTCGGGTATGCCGAGGTCGTGCGCGAACTCGTGCACGAACACGCCCACGCCGCCGTTCTCCGGCTGGATCGTGTAGTCGCCCACCCAGTACGCGCTCTCGCCGATCCGCACACCGCCGAGGAGATACTCTGCCGATGGCCCCGCCTCGCCGATGAGATCGTAGTACGCGTACCAGCTGTGGCTCCAGATCGCTTCATCGCCAAGGATGCCACCGCCACCCTCCTCGCCGTCTCCTGAGTGGAGCGACTGGAAGTGGTCGATGTACCCGTCGGGCTCATCGAAGACGCCGTCGCCGTCCCAGTCGTACCGGTCGTGCGTGTCGAACGCCGCCAGGTACGCGTCGATCTGCGCGGGTGTCTTCCCCGCCGCGACCTGCATGTCGTACCAGCCGTTAAGCGAGTCCTGCAAGAACAGCCACACGTTGCGGGAGGTGTCGTTGTCGGCCGTGCCGTCGTCGTACACGGTGTGGTCGCCGGGAACCGGAACCCACGCCGCGCAGTCACCGTCCACGGTGTACCGTCCGCTCGACTGCTCCAGGAAATACTCGGCCATCGAGTTCACCCCGTCGCCCCGGGCGTACAGCATCTCGTCGTAGTACGCCTCGCTGAAGTCGGGCTCCCAGATGGTGGAGTTGTCCACCGTGCGGTCCGGCTCCGGGATGCTGTTGTGCGGGAGGTCCGCAAACTCGCCGGGCACCGTCCAGACCATGTCGGTGCCGGCAAGCTCCAGCTCCACGAACTCGCCGGGAGTGACCTCGTACACGCCGCCGCCCTTGTCCTTGCCGCTGCCGCCCCGGACCTTGTCCTCAAGAGCGCGCGCCTTGAGCGCGTCGTGCTTCTTGCCGAGCGGGTGCTCGCGCTTGTCGTGCCGATGGCCGTGCGCGTCCGGGCGCTCGACCGTGTCTCTGGATACCACTGCCACCGCTGGTGACACCGCCGACAGGATCAGCGTGAACACCACCAGTGCCGCGACCATACGGAAATCGATCTTTCGCATCGCTCTCTCCTAGCCCCTGATCGGATCGTGCGCATGGAAAGCGATGGTCATCATGGTGCCCGGCAATGCCCCATCTCGGCCCCCCGGCGTGGTGTGAAGACACCCGTGATCGGGTGTGATGAGTAGAGTTCTGCCCCGAAACCGGCATGCGGCACACGCCGTTCGTCGGATTGGCGATGATGCAGAGCCGATGCGGCGCGACCACCCAGTGTGCATGCACCACATCGTTCAGAAGCCTGGACACCGAACACACAACGGGAGAAGCGCACGCGGCGCTCCTCCCGTTGTGTGTTCTCCATCCACGCAGCTGCTGCAGCGACGCGTTATTGGGACCACGCGCCATTGGCCCAGGGGCTCCGTGGACACTTCCTCTAGCGTGCTAGCGCCTCTGCGTACCCCACAAGCTCTTTCGTCTCGGCGGTTGGCGAGGTGAGAGACCATTCAGTGCCGTCTGCAGTGCGCCAGCTCACATAGGCGTCCCATTCTATCGCCCCGTTGTGCCCCCCGGCCGATGTTCCTGGCTCGACGATGAGCGCCCGGTTCCCGGCGATCGTACTCTCTATCACCCGAGCGACGGTCTTGCCATCAGAACGTCGCTGGACCGTCGTTCCCTTAAGATCCTCGGAGTCCCAGTCATCCTTCGGGTACCCCGACGGATAGACATGCAGGGACACGTCGGAGTCGTAAGTAACGCGTCCGAATGGTCCAGGTGCGTCCTGGACGATGAAGTACCCTGTTGGCTCTCCCATATCCGATGCGGCAAGCATGCTCGAATCCACACCGAACTCAGCAGCGAACTCATCGCGCGTCGAGGAGAACCGAGCCCAGTCGACCAACGCCTGCGAGCCCCTTATGGAAGTCGGAACCGACTCGGCAGCAGCCGCTAGTGGTGCCGCTTCCTCCGACTGTGCAGCCACAGTCGGCGCAGCTGTGGTACCAGCCGACTCCGCAACACACCCACTGAGTAGCATCATCACACCAAGAGCACACCACGCCAGCACGTGAAGTCGCTTCATCCTAATACACCTTCGCTTTGTTGTAGGTGGAATTCCCATAGAAGCTGTAGACGGGGTCTGGGTTCGTTATTGGGAGTTCGATCACTTCACCCCAGTATGCCCAGTTCGAATTCGCCTGCATGAACTGCAGCTGATCCCACGAAGCTTACCCGCGGTAATAGCTGCCTGTGTCCGGGGTCGTATATCGGGCCATAGTTTGGATCCAGCTGGGGGTTGTTTGGAACCCAATTGGCACACGCGACCCCGTATCCGGAGATGTACTCGCCTGTGGTTGCAGCGTTTATCCCTGAGCGTGCGAAAAGAGCCGCGTTAGCCGTGCCCGACATACCAAGAACCAGAACTGCTGTGCACACAGCAAGAACAACACCCGGCGCTCCTCTCGCGCCGCGCGCCTTGTTAGCCATCGCCCACTCCCTTCTACCTTGGTCGCGTCTTCTCCGGCTGGCGGTGGCACCATATCTACCCCCTCCAGTCTCACTGTACCCAAACCAGTAAGACATAACCCGGTTACCGGCGCACGAGGGACAGTGGTTCCTTGCGGTTGTGATGTACGCCTGAACCAGGCTGATCGCCAGTCGGTCGATGCGCTCGGCACGGGGACACAGATGCATTGCCCCGAATCCGGGTTCGCACATCACTCCGATCGCGAGTCCGAATACCGCCCGTTGCGCTCAACAAGTCGCCCGAGACGCGAGGTTCACCCCGGCCGCTGTCCTGCCCCCCCGGGGGGGCAGACGTGGCATGACGCCAAGGCGACGGGCTCTCGCGTGTTGCCGCTACTCGGCCCACAGGCCACGGCCGGCGCTGCGCGCCTCGGACTGCAGGTCCTTAAGTGCGCCCGTGTACTTCACGTTGGGCGGATACGTGTACGCGTTGGCGAACCCGTCGAGCACGATCCGCGCGTTGAGCATGAGCTCCCGCACCTCGGCATCGTCCCCGCTCTGCGGCTCGGCCAGCCACACGTACGCCAGCAGGCGGCCGTGCTTGTCGCGCAGCTCGGCATCCGTCTCGAGCCATACGGTCGTGCCCACCGGAATGGCGTCGGCGGTGTAGGCCGCGGCCTCCTCGCCGTACGGCTCGGCGCGCTCCCCCACCTCGGGTGTGTCGATGCCGATGAACCGAACCTTCTCCTCGGCTCCACCCTGCAGTCGGAAGTGAGCGGTGTCGCCGTCGGTGTGCCGGATCACCTCGGCACGCGTGACCTCAGGAGCCCGGGCGGGCCGTTCGGGCTCAGGCGCGGGAAGCAGCGTGCAGCCCCACGCCACGAGCACGGTGATGAGGAGGACCGCGACGGCGGAGAGGACGGTGATGAGTGATCGGGTAGATGATGACATGCGGCGATTGTAGCGCAGCGGGTATAGGAAACCATCGGTTCCGGCGACCGGGAGGACCCATGAAGACGAACGTTCACGGGCGTGCATTCGTACTGCTCGCCTGCGTGGTGTGTGCGGCGATGCTGCCAGGATGCCTGCCGGATGCGACAACGGAGGACGCGGCTCCGGAGGTCGTCACCTCGGCGCCTCTGCCGGAGACGGTCCCTGCGGGCGAGGCTGTGCCGCTCGACCAGCTGACGATCGGCCTCGAGCCGGTGATCGACGGGTTCGAGCAGCCGTTGTACGTGACCGGCACAGGCGACGGCTCGGAGCGGCTGCTCGTTCTGGAGAAGACGGGTCGGGCCTGGGTGGTGACCGGCGGCGAGCGCACGGGCGTGTTCCTCGACCTCTCTGAGAAGGTGAGCACCAGTAGCGAGCAGGGGCTCCTCGGCATGGCGTTCTCGCCCGGGTTCGCCGAGGATGGCCTCGTCTTCGTGAGCTACACCGAGCTCGACGGCTCCTCGGTCCTGTCGCGATTCACGGTCACTGGCGAAGCGGCGGACCCGGCAAGTGAGACGAAGCTGCTGCGCGTGAACCAGCCGTACGCCAACCACAACGGAGGCATGATCGCGTTCGGCCCCGACGGCTACCTCTACTACGGCCTCGGCGATGGCGGCGGCTCCGGGGATCCGTACGGGAGCGGGCAGGACGGCGGCACGCTCCTCGGCAAGCTGCTACGGCTCGATGTGGTGGGCGGCGCGGGCGATCCTGCAGGGTATGTCGTGCCGGATGACAACCCGTTCGTGGAGCGGGCCGACATGCGCTCGGAGATATGGGCGCTGGGCCTGCGGAACCCGTGGCGATTCAGCTTCGACCGCGCCACGGGCGACCTGTGGATCGGCGATGTGGGACAGAACAGTCTGGAGGAGATCGACCTGCAAGCAGCGGACTCCCCCGGCGGCGAGAACTACGGCTGGAACCTGCTCGAGGGCACACGTCCCTATCCTTCGGAGTCGTCGCAGCCTGATCTCGCCGGTTTCGCGATGCCGATCGTGGAATACGGCCGCGACGCGGGCACTTCGGTCACCGGCGGCTACGTCTATCGCGGCGTGGCGGAACCGGAGATCTACGGGACCTACTTCTACGCGGACTTCTCGGTGGGACGCGTCTGGGGACTCCAGGCTGGTAGCAGCGGAGTGGAGACGCGCGAGTTGCTCGACACCGACCTGATGATCGCGAGCTTCGGCGAAGACGACGACGGCGAGCTCTACGTGGTCGACTTCAACGGCGGGGTGTACCGGATCGTGGCCGAGTAGACCGGGCGGGCCACCCGGCACAAACGCGACGACCTACCCGACGAACCGCTTGTCCACGTACGGCGACGTGAACGCGGCGAGCGTGGCCGAGTAGCCGGGCACGAACTCGATCGCGTCACCGAGGCGTGGTGGCGCGGGTAGATCGTGCACGTCGAGCACCAGGTGGTCGCTCGAGGCGCCGAGCACCTGCACGCGCGGGTCGCGCGGCACGATGCCGTCCGGCACGATGTCCTGCCGGCCGATCGCGAGGATCGCCCGGCGGCGATCTCCGCGGTCTTCGAACGTCGGCCGTCCACCGAACGCGTCTTGCGCACTCGTGCCCCGTGGCTTGCTGGGCTTCACGAGGCACTCGATCACCGGAGCGGTCACAGTGATGGCGTCGGTATGCAGGCCGAGGATGGGCTCCCGCGTCACGGTGGACACGCCGAGCAAGATCGACTCGCCGATACGCAGACTGTCTACCCGGCCGGGCAGGATGCCTTCCACAAGCGCATCGAGCGAGCTCGACATGCCGCCGCTCACGTGCAGACGCCTGTTGAGGCGTGCTTCTGCGGTCTGCGTAAGCGCAACGAGTTCGCCGAGATTCCGCTCGTCCGGCACGATCGCCCCGTAGCAGGTGAGGCTCGCACCGATGCCGAAGACCTCGATGTTGGGGAGCGCGTCGGCCGCCTCCACGAACGCCGGCAGATCCGCCGGCATCATGCCCTCGCGCAGATCGCCAAGGTCCACCATCGCGACGATGCGGTGCGTCTTGCCGAGTGCACGGGCGGCCGCGTCGAGCGCACGGACCGTCTCGAGCTCGCTTTCGAGCGAAACGTCGAGCAGCCGTACAGCGTCTTCGGCAAGCGCCGGAGCGGGCGCACGAAGCGACCAGAACCCGGCGGCAACGCCCGCTTCACGCATACGCGCGATGTTCTCCAGCCGTGAGTCCGCGATTCCGGCCGCGCCTCCGGCCAGCATCGCGCGCGCGACCTCGGGCGCTCCGCAGGTCACCTTCGTGACGCCGTACACGCCCCTGCCACCAAGCGCTTCCACGACCCGACGCGTGTTCTCGGTGACCTTCGCGAGATCGACGGTGACGGTGGCCCGTGCGGTCATGGTTGCTCCTTCGGCGTAAGCAAGGACACTGCATGGCTATGGTACCAGCCGGGGCCGAACCATCGCGGCGATTGCGCAGCCGACGCCGAAAGGGGCCCCGCGAACGGGGCCCCGTGCGTGCTTCAGTCTGATGTCCGCCTATCCCTCGATAGACAGGAGTACCAGGAGCTCCTGCAGCGACCAGTACGCGCGCCGCTGCGCCGCCGGATCGGTGACCCAGTCGTCACGCTCCACGGCACCACCCGCAACCACGCCGTCTACCTTCGGCAGCAGGTCGTTCTCGATCTTCGCGCTGGCGCCATCGGTGGCGCCGTTCTCAACCTGACGCACGAGCGCGTCGAGCTTGTTCGCGAGCGTCCCGCCCATGTTCGCACCGCGAAGGTCCTCGCGCTCGAGCGAGAGCACGAACTCCCGTAGGTCGGCGGTCTTCTCAAGCACCGTGGGCGTCGGGTCGATCGCACCGTAGATCACGATCTTGCCGTCGCGGACGTACTCCCAGCCCGCCTCAAGCGTATCGATATCGGTCGTGCCCTCAGGCAGCGGCTCGACCTTGATCACGGTCACGCACTTCGATGAGAACCCGGCGTTGTGGTCGGTGTACAGCTCCGGACCGTCGAACGGCCAGATCACGTCCTGGATCGCCGAGGTGGACGACTGGTCCGGTGCCCCGGGCGTGTGCTGCGGCGGCACCACGCGGAACGGACCTTCGCCGTCGAGCTTTCCGGCGGCGCTGAGCGCTCCCGGCACCAGATCCCGTCCCTCGTACTGGTAGGCCAGCAGCAGCTTCGCGCCGCCCTCTACCACGATCGGATCGCCATTCCCACGCCCGGCGACCGAAGCAGCGCTGTAGTCACACCACCCGTACAACGGGTTCGTGGCACGGTCGGCCTCGGCGTCCCAGTAGAAGGTCGACTGCGGGTAGGTTCCACGCACGTGGTAGTAGCCCTCCGCGGGATCGAGTGGGTGCGTATTGGCAAACCCATCGGCCGCAATGGCGCGGATACCTGTCGCCCACGGGAGCATCCCGGCATCGGCCAGCACGTCCTCCATCGGCGTACCCGTGTACTCGCAGTAGTAGTCGCCCGACTTGTGGGTGTTCATCAGCTGGAACTGCGTATGCGACGGCATCGCCTCGATCTCTGCGAGCGTGTACACGCGATACGGCGCCTCGACCTTGGTGGGGTCGTCATCAGCGTCGCCCGGATAGCGCACTGCCGCGATTTCATCGACGTTGGCATAGCCATCGTTATCGGAGTCGAGCACGTCGATGGCGGTCACGGCCGCGGGATCGCTTCCGGCCTCGTGGTAGTCGAGGCCATACGGGTTGAGTGTCGCCATGACGTCGCCGTGGGCGTCATACCCGTACGTGTAGTGGCACCACTCGCACGCGCCGAGCGCCGCCTTGCCGACCGTGCCACCGCGATGACACAGGGTGCACGAGTCGAGCTTGGTGCCCGCCGCCTCGGGATAGACCTGGAGGAAGTAGTCGGAATCCATCTCCCCCATGTGGTGGTAGGCCGCGTCGGCCTGTGGTGCGGTGGTCGCGACCAACACCCCCAGGATCGCGAACACAAGCATGCCGAACAGGACCGGTCTTCGATGCATGGTGCTGCCCCTTTCCCCTCAGCCGGCACGGGCCGGCCTCGTTTCCTCCTCTGCGGAGGGTCCCCTGGTGAGCGCCGCACACGCGGGTGGAGGGGTGGGGCGCACAGCCGGCGCTGAAAGGGGCCCCGCGAACGGGGCCCCTTCGGCGCGGCGGCGTGGACCCGGCCGTCCTGCCACCGCAGGGAGCGGGGTGGCGCGATCCGTGTGGGCGAATCGGAACCACCACGTCTCCCGGGCGATGCCGATGATCCCGGTCGGAGAAGGCAGAAGCCTTCCCCGCGACGGGAAAGGCAGATCAGAGCGCCGTAGCGCCCCCCGGATCTCCTTTCCAAGCGGGAGGCCAGCCGGTTTCCCTGCTGACCCTATCGGCCCTGCGACCATTGGACTGGTAAGGGCCCGGTAGGTCGCAACGCTCGGAGACGATGTCCACGTTAGACAGTTCCTTAGCGTGAGTCAAGAACCGGCGGCGCATGCCGGGCGGACGGGCAAGGCGTGACAGCCGAGAGGGTGCAAGGTTGCGTAAGGGGCTCCCGCTACACGCCGAGGCTCGCGCGCATGAGCGCGACCACGGCCTCGGCGGGAAAGCGCGTTGAGAGCGCGCCACACGCGGCGAGCACGTAGTCGCGGTCGAGCGCGACCCGGGCATCGGCGGGCGGCAACAGCCGCTCGCCGCCCGCGGTCGACGCACGGACGCCTGCAAGCATCTCCTCGCCACCGGGAAGTCGCGTGAGCGCGCCGCCCGTGCCCACCAGCAGCCGGCACGCGGTGAGGTCGCGGCCGCGCGCGATCGTCTGGCGGCCCTTCGGCGTGTAGAGGTGCGCGAGCTGCCCCGCGTGGCGCTCCACGCCCACGCGCGCCGCTGTGCGCGCGAGCAGCACGGCCGCGGCGATCTCTCCGGCGTCCGACGGCACGGCCGGTGGAAGCGGGTCGGGCCGCTCGGCCTCGGGAAGCAGGGCCGCCACGTGCGCGGCGCTCACGAACGTGCCGAGGTCGCCCTCCACCGTGCGCTTCGCGTGCGGCTGCGGATCGGTGGCGATCGCCGCGATCTCGGGGCTGCCATCGGTCACCGAGTGCACGTCGGTGGTGGCGCCGCCCACGTCGACCACCACGAGGTCGCCCACGGCCTCGGCGAGCAACTCGGCCGCAACGAGCACCGCGCCCGGCGTGGGCAGGATCGGACCGGTCACGAACTCGCCGATGCGCTCCATCCCCGGCGCGTGCGTGATGTGCTCCTCGAACGCATCATGGATCACGTGCCGGGCCGGCACGATGTCGAGCTCATCCACGCCCGGATAGACGTTCGCGGTCACCCGCACGCGGAATCCCGCCATCTCGAGCAGCGCGCGGGCCTTGTCGGAGGCGGCCGAGTTGCCCGCATACACCACGATCGGTCGTACCGAGATCCCGGTCAGGCGCTCCGCGTTGTGGAGCACCACCTCCGAGTCGCCCCCCTCAACACCCCCCGCGAGCAGGATGAGCCCCGGGGCCGCCGCCTCGACCTGCCGAAGGTCGTGGTCGCGCAGACGCCCGGCCGTGGTGAGTTCCACTACGCCGCCAGCGCCAAGAGCAGCCTCGCGCGCCGCCATGGCGGTCATCTTCTGGGTGAGGCCGTGCACGGTCATCCGCAGACCGCCGGCGGCCGACGAGGTCGCCAGCGTGACCGCCGGGTCGAGCGCTCCCACCGCGGCCTCGAGCGACGCGCGCGCCGCCCCCACGCCGATGCCCACATCGCCGGTGGCCACACTGGTGGGGGCGAAGCCCTGGCCGAGCAGCCGCGGGCGTTCCGACGAGCCTTCGGCGAGTCCATCGAACGCCGAGACGACCGTGGTCGTCGAGCCGATCTCGGCCACCAGCGCGTCTACGGGGCGTACGGTGCTCATCGGGCATCCTCCATGCTGGCAGCCGGCCGAGCGCCGCTGCGGGTCGGGGCGCTTCCGCAGTCACGGTCAAGTGGATCTCCTGTCTGCTGATGACATCGTACCCGTGTGTATCGGCATTCCGAAGTCCGCCGGTCCCCACGAACGGGTCGTACCACTCAAGATTGGCCGCGGTTCCACCGAAACCCATACCAGGCGACCCGTAAGGAGGAGCGATGCGCATCACCCGCCCCCTGATCACACTGCTGGCGCTGACCCTGCTGCTCGCGCTCCCGGGTTGTGTGCTTCCCGGCCAGACGCAGCAGGGAGCCGGTCCCGCGCGTACCGAGGGCGCCGTCACTGCCCCGACCCCCGCCCCACGCGAACCGCTGTCTCTGACGCTCGAGCATTACGATGGCGGCTACTTCACCGTGCAGAAGCCGGCTGGCTGGGAGATCGTGACCGGCGGGGCATATGGCGGCTTCGGCTACATGATGTGGGATCCCGCGAACCCGGCGCGGCGCGTCTTCTACATCGGTGAGATCGTGCCGTTCTACGCAAGCGCACAGCAGAAGGAGATCGACCGGCAGTACATGGCCGCCAGCGGCTACCCGGTGGAGTGGCATGACATGCCCGTGGTCTCTCCGCTTACGCCGCTCGAGCTCTTCCGGAACTTCAACGGGATCGTCGCTTCGCAGGGCGCGCAGGCTTACATGCCGGGGCTGCCGGCCCTGGACGGCTTCGAGGCCGTCTCCGTGACGCCGGCGGAGTCAGCGCTGCCGATCGGACAGACCGACCTCATCCACGCCACGTTCATGGACGGCACCGCGCCGTGCCAGGGTCAGTTCCTGGCGACCGTGGCCGAATTCATGCCGTTCATGAACGGCCCCGGCGGCGGGACGGGCATCGCGGGGATGGTGGTCGGCATCATGGCGCCGGTGACCGAGTACCCGGAACTCCAGGACGACCTGACCGCCGTGGTAAGCAGCTTCGCCTTCAGCGAGTCGTACGTGCAGGAAGGCATCCAGCAGGGCCGGGAGAACTTCAAGGGCATCATGCAGGCTGGCCAGACGTTGCGCGCGACATCGGAGATGGTCGCGCGTTCCTGGCAGGCGAACGACGCCTCGGCCGACATCGGGCCACAACAGTGGAGCGACGCGATGCTCGGCTACGAGCGCGTCTACGACCCTGACACCGGCGAGGTCTATCACGTGGAGAACGGCTTCTACGACCGCTACGATCTGGACCGTGGCAGCTACGACATGAGCGGCCTGCAACAGTTGCCTGCCGGCGATGTGGGGCTCTGGACGACACCACCGCTCGATGGAGGCCGGATCCACTAGGACGTGAGCCGGCCTCCATCGAGCGGAAGGCAGGTGCTACTCCTCGAACGCACCGCCATCGACAGGCGCCTCGAACCCGATGGCTGCCGGTGCGTCGATGAGATCCGTGTACACTCCGCCGCACCGTTCCTCGATCTCAGCGGCCACCGTGTCCGCGGCAAGCCGCGCCTGCGCCTCGTGGCCCGCCTCCCGCGCCTGCTCGATCGCCTCGGCCAAACGGGCCCTGACGTCTTCGACCGTGGCTCCGTTCCGCGCCATCACGTAGGCCGCGCGGACCCGTGCTCCGGTGACGCCCTGCTGATCGCCGTCGAGAAGGGACAGCGTCTCGGCGGTGGTCAACTCGGTGACCGCGTCGGTGATCTCACCGGTGTCGGCAAGCATCTGCGCATGGAGAGCGCGCGCCCGTGACTCGATCATGGGATTCGGCGTCGCCGCGACCGCATCCAGCGCTTCCTGGACGTGCTTGCGCGCCTGGGAGTCGAGATGGCGCTGCCAGCACCACTGGGCGTGGGCGAGGTAGACGACGGACAGGCGATCGAGCACGCCAGCTGTGCGGAACGCCGCCGCGGCCTCCGTGAACTGAAGATCCGGCGCGAAGTTCGACTGCTGCTCGCTCACCGCGAGCGCCTGCTCGAGCAGACACTCGCCGAGCGCCGCCTGGTCGTCCAGCTCACGCAGGAGCGGCTCTGCCTCACGCCACACCTCGAGCGCCTGATCGACGAGACCGAGCGTTTGCATCGCCCGCCCCTGCCGCACCAGCGCGCCAGCGAGCCGGTCGTCGGCCTCGAGGTAGCGGAACGCCCGGGCAGCCTCGCCGAAGCAGTCGGCGGCCTTCGCGTGGTCGCCGACGCGCGTGTACGCGTAGCCAAGCGTCATCGTGACGGTGCCGACCATGCCGGCGTCCTCTGCCTCTGAGGCGACGTCGAACGCCTTCCAGTACAGTTCGAGCGCCTCTTCGCTTTCGCCGCCACGCTCGCGCATGCCGCCCTGTGCGATGTGCACGCGCACGAGCAGCGGATCGAGACCGGCGCCGAGGGCCACCCGCTCCGCCTCATCGAGCTGCTCGGCTGCCTCGACCGTCCGGTCCAGGCCCTCCAGCGCGACGCTCCAGTTGAGCCGGGAGTCGACCTCTTCTTCGGCATCATCCTCGAGAAGCGGGATGTACTCCTCATAGACGGCGATCGCCTCCTCGTAGCGCCGCTCCGCCGTGTACGCTATGCCGAGGTTGCCCAGTGCGATCACGAGCCTGCGCGGGTCATCCGCCTCGCGTGCGAGTCCAGCGCCCTCGACATACGCGTCGATCGACTGCGCGGTGTCGCCGCTCAGCGCGAGCGCCCACCCACGGTTGATGGCCGCACCTGCGGCGAGCGCCGTGAGGCCCGCGCTCGTGGCCAGCCGGCCCGCCTCGTCGAACGAGCTCATGCCCACGGCGTGCTCACCCGCACGCACTTGCGTGATACCGCGCTGCAGCATCTCCTGGACGTGTGAGGCAGTGTCTCCGGCGGCGTACTCCGGTGTCGTGCTCATGCAGGCCTCCATGTGATCGAGATCGAGTGCAAGTGTGGACACGCGCAACAGCGCGCTGCCGCGCAGTGGGCGCTCTGCGTATGGTACGCCAAAGTGGCGGCGAGTCATGCAACCACAGCTCCTCAGCCGAGATCGGTGCGGGATTCGGGGCCCCAGCGACGAGCGGCACGATACGATTGACATCGCCTACGTTGTATCCACTACTCCTGCGTTGTATCATGACTCTGTGACACGCCCTCTGGACATCGGCCTTGCCCTGATCGCAACCCGCCGTGCTGCGGGTATCTCGCAGCGCGAACTCGGCGATGCCGTCGGAGTAGCGCAACAGCAGATCGCCCGCTGGGAGGCCTCTGGTTACCGCAACGCAGCGCTCGAGCGGGTCGATGCCGTCGCCCAGGTGTTGGGCTATTCGGCCGCCGATCTGCCGCTTGCCGCCGAGGCTCCTGCGGCCTACGCGGCCGGGACTGCCGCACCGGTGGTCACACCGGTGCGCGACCTCGGCGAGATCGCAGCGCGCATCCGCGCACACGGCCGCGAACTGGAGGGGCGCTTCGGCATCGTTCGCATCGGTGTATTCGGCAGCTTCGTGCACGGTGAGCAGACCGATGCGAGCGACGTGGACCTGCTTGTCGAGATGCCGCAGAAGGGCGGGTTCCTCTACATCCAGGCAGCACAGTACGTGGAGGACTTCCTCGGCCGCGATGTTGACTTCGCCGACGCTACCCTGCTCAAGGAGCGGCTCCGCGAGCGGATCCTGAGAGAGGCTGTCTATGTCTGGTCGGCGTGACGAGTCACTGGTGCTGGACGATGCACTCGAAGCAATCGAGCGACTGATCGAGATCGGCACCCAAGCACGCCGAGAGTTCCTGGGCCTGGACCGCGACATCAGTGAACCGATCCTCTGGAATCTGGTCGTTCTGGGTGAATCGGCAAAGCGTCTGTCTGGACAGCTACGGGGGCGCTTCGATGAGATGCCCTGGAGTGACATGGCAAGGACACGCGATCGGATCACGCATCGATACGATGCCCTCGACTGGGTGGTAGTCGCCGAGATCATCTACGACCAGCTCCCGCCGCTGCTCCCCCGGCTCATTGAGATCCGCGATACGGTGCGAGCCGAGTTCGATGCCGCTGAAGCCGAGCGCAGCGAGTAGCCCTATCCGCTACATCCCCCGCTCGCGCATCGTCTTGACCACGAAGCTCGCCACGTCGATGCCCTTCGTGCGGCGGCCGAAGCCGGCGTCCATGCCGCTCTCGCGTGCGATCTCGTCGGTGACCTGTGTGCCACCGCTGATGAGCAGCAGCTTCTCGCGCACGCCCTTCTCCTCGGCAAGGTCGGCGAGCTTCTGCATCATCTCGCGGTGCACGTCGGCATGCGTGATGATCGTGGATATGAGCACCACGCTCGCGGCGTGCTCGATCGCGGCGTCAAGGACCTTCTCGATCGGCACGCTCGTACCGAGATAGGTCACGCCGAAGCCCCACTTCTCGAGCCCGCCGTGCTTGATATCGATGATCTCGCGCATGCCCACCGAGTGCTCGTCGTTACCCACGGTGGCGGCCACGCACTTGAGGGTGCGCTCGTGCACGAACTCCCTGATCTCCTCGTCCGTGAGCACGTCGGGCGGCTCGGGGATCACGAGCGTCGACGGGTCGATCGCCACATCCAGGCGGCCCTTGAGCTCGATGAGCGTACCTTCCGCGGGATGCATCACGCGCTTGTGGATGACCTCGCAGTCGGTGAGGTTCATCGCCCGGCCGAGTTCGAGTGCGGCCGCTTCGGCAACGGCCTCGGCAGCGGGCAGGAACATCGTGACCGCTACGATGCCGTCACCAGCCCACTCGACCTCCGGCTTGATGAGTCCCTTGTCGCGGAGTTCCGCAGTCTGCATAAGCCGTTGCGATGCGTTGTCGGTCGGATCGAGCTCATCGGTGAACGGCACCTTGGTGTCATCGCAGAACGTGCAGCCGCCTATGAGCGTGCATGCGGTCGAACCGGCCGGCGCGCCGTACTCCTCGAGGATCTCGAGGTGGTTCTCGCCGAAGTGGTGGCACACCGGCGCGAGGTAGTCCCCGGCACGCGGCACGATCGAACCCGCGGCAACGCCACCGGCGCCATCCCGGGCGATGCCGTCATCATGCGTCTCCGGATACTCACCACTGTCGACGAAGTAGGCCTGCTCTACGCCCGCAAAGTACCCGCCATCCTCCAGCATCGCCTCGAGGAACAGCACGGCGCGCTCCTTGAGCTCGCGCACGCGGTCCCTGAGCTCGGGATTCTCGCGGTCGATCTTCACCATCTCCCGCAGCCCGTCCATGCCCACAAGCGACTGCTTCGCGGTGTCGACGGCCGCGATGTTGTTGTAGTGCCATGGCACGTTCCGGCCCTCGTCCGGGGTTATCGTGGACTGGATATCCGCCGAGGTGAGGCGCGACACGACGAGGTTCATCACGTGGCTCACCGTGGCGTCACGACCGTCGGACTCCATGTACCGGGTGTTCTGCTGGGCGCGCATCTTGTAGCGGCCGAACAGGTCGCGGAGTGCGACCGCGTAGGGCAGGTCCATGCGCATGCACGGAGCCGGCGCTGCGTCCGGCGGCACCGTGGAGAGCGCGATGAGGTCCGCGGGCATGCCGACCGCCTCGGAGAACGCGCAGTTGATGGCATGTTGCACGAGCAGCTCGGGCATGACCTTCCAGGCCTTCACAGCCGTGGCGTTCGCGTTGTGGGCGCCATCGATCTGCAGAATGCCCGCCGCCGCCATCACATGCTTGGCCACCGCGGCATCCACGAAGCTCCGGTACATGTTGATGTTGCGATACAGCACGTTGTACTGCGGGTCCTGGTGCGCCCCGTTCACGCCCTCTTCGGCGAACATCACCGCGATCTCGGGACCCGCCACGCCGCTCACATAGCTGTGGAAGTTGATGGGACGACCCACCTCGTCCTCGATCAGGTCGAGCGCACGGCGCGAGAGACGCACCTGCTTGCGTGTGACCGCGATACCACCCACACCTTCCGGCGTGCCCTCGATGAGGCCGTCCATGTGGCTCTGGCCCGCAGTGCGGATGACCATGATGTGATCGGCGCCGTGCCATGCGGCCATTCGCATGCGCCGAACATCGTCTTCGGGGCGGCCCGAGGCGATCTCGGTGGTGATCACGCAGTCTGGCTGCGGGTCGATGTTCTCGAAGTAGTGCGCCGCCGGCAGCGGGATGCCGCTGGTGAGCGGCTCGGATGCCTCATGGTAGGTGAACTCGTACGCGGTGAGCCCGGGAACAGCCTTGCGCCACGTCCAGCCGCTGCGGCGCGGCCGATAGTGCTCGAGGCCGTCGAGCAGCGCCTCAACATCGAGCTTGACGCAGGGATCGATCGGCGGGTCGGCAAGCGGACGGCCGAAGCAGGGGTCGAGCGTCCGCTTGCCGGGTCCCGCACTATCGGACGGAGTCGCTCCGGACCGTGGCGCGTGCGTGTGTTCGCTCATCGCACGCCACCCCACTTGCCCTCGGCAAGCTCCCATCCTTCTCCTTCGGCAAGACGGCCGGCGGCCGTGAGGGCGTCAACGCCCCACTCCCGCATCGCAAGCAGGACCACCTGTCCGGCTCCATGGCCGAGAAGCCCCCGTACCTCGCACTCGGCCACCACCGCCTTGCATGTGACCGAGTCTACTCCCATCCGCATGAGAACGCTTCTCTCGATCGAGGGAGATGTGTGCGTTCTGGCGAGTTCCACCATCGGGTCGACGCACTGACGGGCGAGCGTCCAGAAGCGAGCCTCGAGCTCGGCGTCACTCAAGCCCTCAAGATGCTTGCGCGCCTCGGCGAACGTGTCCTCGCGTGCCATGCGTGCTCCTCCCACTGCGTATATGCAGTCCGGGTTCAACTTGATGCAAGCATACCGTTCAGCGGGCCGCCTGCAAGCACCAGTCTACGCCCGTCACGGCGGTGCGCAGGCCCGGTGCCCACGCCGCCGTCCGGCACTGCCGCACGCGCCCGGCGCACACACTGTTCACGTCCACTGAACAAACATGTATGCTTATGCTTCTTATAAGCCTTGCTGATTGTTTGGAGGCGACGATGCCATCGCGGGCGCACCGCTTCGCACTTGTGGCCCACTGCCACCTGAACACCAACACGAAGGTCCACGGCCTTGCCGGTCAACCGGCCATGCAATCCGGCCTGGTGCGCGACCTCGCGGCCCGGGACGTCGGCATCATCCAGCTCCCTTGCCCTGAGGTCACGTACCTCGGCATGTGCCGGTGGGGCATGACCTACGAGCAGTACGACACCCCCGCCTACCGGCGGCACTGCCGCTCCGTGCTCGTACCTGTCGTCGACACGGTCACCGCGCTGATCGCCGACGGAGCGACGCTCACCGGCATCTGGGGCGCCGATGGGAGCCCTTCGTGTGCGGTCACCGAGACATGTACGGGCTACCCGGGTGGAGAGCTGGAGGGTCCGCACACACCTGCGACCCCACCGGCTGCGATGCGTTCTCCCGGTCGCGGCGTGTTCTTCGAGGAACTCGGCGCGCTGCTCGACGCCGCGGGGGTGGACGCGGCTTGGTTCGGTCTCGACGAGCGGGCGGGCGAAGGCACCGCCGGACTCTCGATGATGTAAGTGGAGATACGACAAGGAGGTCTCATGGCAGGCAGGCTCAAGTGGACGACAGTGATGCTCACGCTGCTCGCGGTGGTGGGCACCGCAGCTCTCGCGGGCTGCGCCGCGGAACCCGCGGATGAACCGGCGGCAGCAGTCGACGCAGAGGATGCGCTCGCAAGGGTGCAGGACCGCGGCACGCTGATCGTGGGGACCGCCCCCTTCTATGCGCCGTTCGAGTCCACGAACGAGCAGACGAAGGAGATCGAGGGATTCGACGTCGACATGATGACCGAGATCGCCGCCCGCATGGGCGTCGAGATCGAGTTCGTGCCCTCTGAGTGGCAGGGGCTCCTGGGTGGGCTTGAGAAGGGCGACTTCGACATCATCGTCTCCGCGATGACCGAGAAGGAAGCCGCCGAGGGCAACGTCGAGTTCTCGCAGGTCTACTACGACCTGCCTGACGTGATCATCGTGGCTTCAGGCAACCCGAAAGGCATCGAAGCGAAGAGCGATCTCGCCGGCATGGTCGTCGGTGTGCAGACCGGCTCCGGCGCCGAGATGCTTGCCGAGGAACTCGACCCCGAGGTCGGCTTCTCGGAGCTGCGCAAGTACGAGCTCACGCAAGACGCGATGAACGACCTCAAGGCCGGACGCATCGACGCCGTCATCGCGGGCCACGCGTTCGCGATCGAGCAGAGCAAGGTCGATCCGAGCTTCGAGGTCAGCGATCAGCCGCTCGAAACGTCCGGGCTGGTGGGAGTGTTCAAGAACGGCTCCGGTTCGCTCGTGGATGAGTTCGACGCGCAGCTTGAAGCGATCAAGGCCGACGGAACGTATGACGCCCTGGTCAAGAAGTGGCTGACCATCGAGTGACACCCACGACGCGCGGAGGTGGCAGCCATGCTGCCACCTCCGCGCACCCGTTGGAGGAGGTGAGCCGTGCATGGACTTCGATCAGTGGCGCATCATAGGCGACTGGCTGCCGGAACTGGCCGAGGCGGCCCTGGTGACAGTGAGGATCACGGCGCTCGGCTTCGCCCTCGCTCTGGCGCTCGGGACGCTGCTCGGCATCATCCGGTCACGCGATAGCTGGCTCGCGTACCCGGTGGGCGCCTACGTGGAGTTCTTCCGCGGGACACCGCTCCTTGTGCAACTGTTCTTCATCTACTACGGCCTGCCGCAGGTCGGAGTGACGCTCGACGCCTGGACCGCTGGCGTCGTCGGCCTCGGCCTCAACGGCGGAGCGTACATAGCCGAGATCGTCCGGGGAGCACTCGCCGGTATCGACCGCGGGCAGTACGATGCGGCCCATGCGTTGGGAATGGGCTGGCCGAGCGTGCTCGCGTGGGTCGTGTTGCCGCAGGCGCTCCGGATAGCGACGCCACCGCTCGTGAACTCCTTCGCGTCTCTGCTCAAGGAGTCCTCGCTCGTGTCGGTGCTCGCCATCACGGAGATCATGAACGTCGCGAAGATGATCTACTCGCGCACGTTCCGCGCGTTCGAGATCTACGCGGTGATCGCGCTCATCTACTTCGTGCTCACCTTCGCGTTCTCACGCCTTAGCCGCGTGCTTGAGAAGCGCATGGCCATGGCCCAGGGCTGATACTACCCACCGGCGCGCTCCAGGATCGACTTCACCTCGGCGAGCTTGGGCAGGCGCCCCGCAAGCCGGACCTCACCGTCCACCACGAGACCGGGCGTGGACATCAGACCGTACTCCATGATGTCGCTGAGTTCCGTGACCTTCTCCACCGTGGCGTCGAGCCCCATCTCGTCAACAGCCGTGCGGACCGTCTTCTCCAGCTGCTTGCACTTGGCACACCCGGTGCCGAGGACCTTGATCTCCATACGGGTACCGCCTTCCCGGCCTGAAGGCCGCTAGAGTCCTTCGATCGCCGCGGCCACGGCCGCCAGCACCTCGCGCCGCACCGTGTAGTACACCCACGTGCCGTCCTTCCGAGAAGTCACGATGCGCGCACCCGTGAGTGTGGCCATGTGGTGCGAGATCGTGGACGGCGCGAGGCCGAACCGCTCGGACAGCTTGCACCCACAGACCTCATCGACGGCACAGCACGTCTTGTCGACCTCCGGCGTGTTCTCCACGAGGAAGCGCACGATCTCGCGTCGCTGTGACGATGCTAGCGCCTTCAGCGCTGAGTCGAGCTGCTCCTCGGCAAGCGCTTCAGCAACACCCGCACGCATCGCTGGCTCCCTCTCTCGCAGCGCGGATCACCGCGTCCAGATCGACACCTCCGTGGCACACAACGCGCCCGTACACCATCACCATCGGGAACGATGCCCGCTCGGCGATGAGGATGTCGACCACGGCCGTCCGCGCCGCGGCGGGAAGGGAATACACGTCGCAGTCTGCAACGGGCATCCGGAAGCCCTCGGCCACCAGCGCGGCTTCGATGACGTGGACACGCCACGTCGACGGCATGTCTCAAGCCGAGCCTTCCGGCCCCTCGAACACGACCTCCGAACCGGGGTCGCACAGCAGGTCACCGCCTCAACCGCAGCCTGGACCAGTCACGAGCGTGACCTCGGCCACGGCCGGTGCGCAGCAGGCGGTGGTGACGGCCGAGGGCTCCGACGACGCCTCCGCAGCGCGGTCTGTGCGCGAGGACAGCGAGGAGGGGTCCTCGGCAGGTGCCACCGCCCCCAGTCCGGCCGCAGCCATGATGGCGTCGAAGACCACGTCCCGGCCGACCGCCTCGGTGCGCACGCCGCCGACTTCGATCTCGCGGCAGCAGACCGACTCACCCACCAGGTCGCTACACGACGCACAATCGCTCATCACGCTCGTGCCACCGACCCACTCCTCGGCGAGGCGCCCGTTCACGAGCACCCTGTTCGACTCGGCCAGACGGCCCGCGGGGAGTTCGTGCTCCACCAACACGAGTTCGACGAGGGATGCGGGGAGTGCCGCCCGGGCGTCCGCAATGGCTGCCCGCACCGCCTCGCGCGTATCGCCACATCGATCACACGTCTCGCCGTCCACCACGAGGTGATCGAACTCCACGAGCACCTGGGTCGGCCCACTGCAACAACCGCTCATCGAGGTCCTTTCAATTCGACGATCTCCGGGTCACTCTCTGTACTTCGATTTTCGTCGAAGTATATGCTGCGCACACATCCGGCACAACCTGAAGGAGCACTCGGACCGCCGCCCCTACCGACCGGTCGGCTCGCCGTCACCCGGCACCGCCACCACGGGACCGGCAGGGAGCGCAGCAACGTTCCGAAGCTGTGCGCCCGCGCGCTCACAGGGAGGATACGGCTCCCCCTGCACGATCCGCGGCTCTGTCGAGCCCGCGTCCCAGACCTTGGTCGCCCTGCCGAGACTCCATGGCGCTGTATGGTTGAGCGCCATGTAGGCGTAGCTGTGCTTCTCGGCCTTGGCCATCTCCTCGAGGGTGAGCACGTGCACCCGGTCGCCGCACCGCAGGCACTCGTAGAAGCAGTCCCGCTCATCGCGCGCGAACACCCAGGCGTGCCCATCGCGCTCCACCACATCGCGGAAGCGTGTGACCCCCGCGCGCTTCGCCGCCGGCTGTCGATTCTCCGTACCCATCGCTGCACCGCCCTTTCCTTCAGGCGGGGCGGCACAAAACGCGAGCGAGCTGACCCATCCGTCCGGGCCAGCTCACCTGACCCACGCTTTAGCTGCACTTGTACCGCGCCCGCAAGCTGTAGCTTCAAATCGGCGCTTCTTGCTCTGACTCCATGGTCGTTCCGGGGTGCCCCGTCACCGCCCTCAGTGTTCTGCGGCACTGCCGAGCGTCCATGCACCTACAGTGACACACCGGTCTGACATCACCGGATCGGCCCAGCCCCGCCCTACCCCGCCCGCAACTCCGAGATGATCTCCTCCACCGCCGAGGGGGTAGTGTTCGTGTCCTCGGCGAGGAACACGATGTCCTCCGGCGTCGGCTCGTATCCCGCTGGCGCGTGCTGCAGCGCGTTGCGGATGTACGACCGGCGCAGCCGTGTGAGGTCGATATCGTGGGCCCGGATCTGCTCGGGCCGCTCGGGGATCACGATCACGCGTCCCGGCGCGTTGTCCGCCGGATCACCCGACCGGACCTCGATTCCCTGCGCCCTGGCGAACGCGAGCTGTGACCAGTGGTGCTTGCCCGCACCCGTGTACTCCGTCTCCTGCACCACCACCGTCGCGTCAGTGGGCAGCTCGCGCGCAAGCGACATCGCCGCGGCCATCGCCGTGTTCCCGCTCGGCCCGCGCTCGAGCCCCTCGAGCTT
>Ga0209066_10000665_pt1 | contig 49375 bp, 48 predicted proteins | sample All_14_2_FD_187198 | JGI IMG/M metagenome (GOLD analysis project Ga0209066, IMG submission 187198) | Freshwater microbial communities in response to fracking from Pennsylvania, USA - Allegheny Zone_MetaG_DW_15 (SPAdes) (version 2) ... | reverse complement strand
GCGTTGCCCCGTGTGCCGACCCACATTTCCAGTCGCTCGCGGCTGGTTTCCAGGTGGGTGCGTGTGTGCTGCGTCTGCAGCCCGATCTGGGAGTGTTGGATGCGCATGCCCAGGCTATCGGCGCGATTTATCCAAACTGCACCGGTTTTTTTGGGTGAGCGCTGACTCAAGTTTGGCGTCTTGTGGCCGAGGGGCGCAGGTCGGCAGGGCTGCAAGGGTCTTCCCATGATCGATTCCCCCCACAAAATGCGCCCGACACAAAAAACCAACTTCCAGGGCCATTTCGATATCCGCCAGATAACCCTCGCCGACGCAAGCGCTCCTTTTAAGATGCCATCCATGATGCGATGGGTTTGCGCGTGTGTCGTGGCAGGTTTGCTCCTGTGGTCTCCCGGTGCATGGGCCTGGACTGGGCTGGGCCACCGCCTCGTGGTGCGGCTGGCGCAGCCCGCACTCACGCCTGCCACCCAGGCGGCACTTTTTTCCCTGCTGTCCCACGAACCCGGTGCCACGCTGGAAAGCTTGTCCACCTGGGCAGACGATCACCGCGACCCCGCCACCGCCGCTTGGCACTACGTCAACTTTCCGCGAGGTGAATGCCGCTATGTGCCCGAGCGCGATTGCCCCGACGGCCTCTGCGTGGTGGAGGCCTTGCAACGGCAGCTGGCGGTGCTGGCATCGGACGCCCCGGCGCAGGCCCGGCTGCTGGCGTTGAAGTACGTCACCCACCTGGCCGCCGACATTCACCAGCCGCTCCATGCCGGGTTCGCCGATGACCGCGGAGGCAACCGGTATCCGCTTCAGGTCGCAGGCGTGGACACCAACCTGCACGCCCTGTGGGACGCGGGCCTGGGACAGTTGTCGGCCGACAGGCTGACAGGGCTTGAGGCCCGCCTGGTTGCCCGGATGCGCGGCGAACCGCTGCCCCCCAGGGCCCCTCATGCCGTGGCCGAGGCGTCCTGCCGGATCGTGTCCGAACCCACGTTCTACCCGGCCCTGCGGGTGTCTGAGGACCACTTTCAGCGGTACGGTCCTGTGGTGGAGCGGCAGTTGCTGGGGGCTGCGCAATGGTTGGCTGCCATGCTCAACGGCACACTGGGGGGCCGACACTGACCTGCGTTGGCACGGGGTTGAGGCAAACTACCATGGATCACCTTCTGCCACGTTGCCGCTTGCCTCCCGATTTGACGTCCATGTGAACCGCCCTGCACCATGTTCCAGTACCACACCGTGCCCGTGACCGCTTTTGCCCAGAACTGTTCCATTGTCTGGTGTGACCAGACCCTGGAGGCCGCTGTCATCGACCCCGGCGGGGACCTGGAGCGGCTGTTGTCCGAGGTCAAAAAGCGTGGACTGACGCTGACGCAGATCTGGCTCACGCATGCACACATCGACCACGCGGGCGGCACCGGTGAGCTGGCCCGCCGCCTGGGCTTGCCCATCGTCGGGCCACACCCGGGCGACCAGTTCTGGATCACCGGGCTGCCCGAACAAAGCCGCATGTTTGGTTTTCCCCCTGCCGAGGCGTTCACCCCCACGCGCTGGCTGGCCGATGGCGACACCGTGACCGTGGGCCAATGCACGCTGAGCGTGCGGCACTGCCCCGGCCACACACCCGGTCATGTGGTGTTTCACTCGCCCGAGGCCAAGCGGGCGTTCGTGGGTGATGTGCTGTTTGCCGGCAGCATCGGCCGCACCGATTTCCCGCAGGGCAACCACCAGCAGCTGATCGACAGCATCACCCAGCGCCTGTGGCCCATGGGCAATGACACGGTGTTCATTCCCGGTCATGGACCCGAGAGCACGTTCGGGGAGGAACGGCGCTTCAACCCCTATGTGCGTGGCACCTGATGTTGATCAAAATGGCTGGAATCGCTTGACAGATTTGCGATGACAGCTATCTTTTTTGGTCAGCTTTTCTTTCTGGCCTGCTCGTACAGTTCCATCACCTTGGGCACGTTGGCCTGCAGCGCCTCGATGCGCTCTGGCCCCGATGGGTGGGTGGACAGAAAGTTCAGACCCGGCCCGCCACTGCCGCCCGAGGCCTTGCCCATTTTTTGCCACAGTGTCACCCCGGCTTGCGGGTCGTAGGCGCCGCGGGCGGCCAGTTCCAGTCCCACCAGGTCGGCCTCGGTTTCGTCGTCGCGGCTGAACTTGAGGGAGAGCAATTGTGTGCCCAGGTTGGCCGCCACATCGCCCAGATCGCCCAGGCCCAGCAAGCGCGCCCCGATGGACAGCCCCATGCTGGTGGCCTGGCTTTTGGCCAGTCGCTCGCGGGCGTGCTCGCGCAGGGCATGGGCCATTTCGTGGCCCATGATCATGGCAGCCTCGTCGGTGGTCAGCTTCAACTCGTTCAGGATGCCGGTGTAGAACGCGATCTTGCCGCCGGGCATGCAGAAGGCATTGATCTGTTTGCTCCCGATGAGGTTCACCTCCCAGCGCCAATGGCGTGCCCGGTCGTTCCACGGCAGGGCAAAGGGAATGAGCTTTTGCGCCGTCGCCCGAAGCGCCTGCAGCTGGGGGTGGTGATCTGGCGCCAGGGCCTTTTGGGCACGTGCCTCCGCGAGCATTTGTTTGTATTGCTGATCGGCCGCCGCCTCCAGTTGCCCGGCGGGCACCAGCTTGCGCAAGCTGCTGGCCTTGCCCACTTCCACCTGGGCGGCGGCCGGTGCGGCCAGGGCCAGCCCGGCGCTGGCGGCGGCCAGCTGCACAAAGCCTCGGCGGTTTTGGCGCAGGTGGGCGGCCAGGCCTTGCCCGCTGTCGGGCGGCGGGGTGGGCGGGGCGTTGCGCGCATTGGCCAGGCGCATGGCATCACACAGTTGGCACATGCTTCAATAATAGACAAAGGCCATTGCAATGACACCACCCATTTCCTCCCCGTCTCCTTCGGCGTCCGACGACGCCAACCTTGTCACACCCCGCCCGGGTTGGCGTGACACTTTGCGCGCCTATCTGGAGCCTGCCAGCCTGCGCATGCTGGCGTTGGGGTTCTCTGCCGGGCTGCCGCTGTTGCTGGTGCTGGGCACGTTGAGCTTTCGGCTGCGCGAGGCTGGCATAGACCGCGCCACCATCGGCTACCTCAGCTGGGTGGGCCTGGCCTATGCCTTCAAGTGGTGCTGGGCCCCGCTGGTGGACCGGCTGCCCATTCCGCTGCTCACCCGTGCCATGGGGCGGCGGCGCAGCTGGCTGCTGCTGTCTCAGCTGGGCATTGCCGCCGGGCTGGTGGGCATGGCGCTGGCCGACCCGCGCGATGCGCTGGGCCCCGTGGTGTGGTGCGCGTTGCTGGTGGCGGTGGCCTCGGCCACGCAAGACATTGCTCTGGATGCGTTTCGTATCGAGTCGGCCGACAGCCGCCACCAGGGGGTGCTGGCCGCCACCTACCAGACCGGCTACCGCTTGGCCATGATCTGGGCCGGGGCCGGGGTGCTGTGGATTGCGGCACGGGCGGAAACGGCGGGGGCTGTCACGGCCCAGGCGGCCGCTCTGGGCGCTGCCCAAGCGTTACCGGGTGCGCTGTACCAGAACGGGGCGTGGCAAATGGCCTATCTGACCATGGCCGTGTCGATGGCAGCAGGCGTGCTGACGGTGCTGTTCAGCCGCGAACCCGTGCGGGCCGAGTTGCCCCCGGCGCGCAACGCGGCCGAGTGGCTGCGCGGCGCGCTGCTGGAGCCTTTTGCCGATTTTCTGCGCCGTCACCGCTGGCAGGCGGTGCTGATCCTCGCGTTGATCGGCACTTATCGCATCAGTGATGTGGTCATGGGCATCATGGCCAACCCCTTTTATGTGGACATGGGCTACACCAAGGATGAGGTGGCGGCGGTCACCAAAATCTACGGTGTGGTCATGACGCTGGCGGGGGCCTTTCTGGGGGGCGCTCTCACCTTGCGCTGGGGCGTGGGCCGGGTGCTGATGTTGGGGGCGGTGTTGAGCGCCGTCACCAACCTGCTGTTCGCCTGGCTGGCCGGGCACGGGCACGATGTGACGGCGCTGATCGCCGTGGTGTCGGCCGACAACCTGGCTGGTGGCATCGCTTCGGCCGCGTTCATCGCTTACCTGTCCAGCCTGACCAATGTGCAGTATTCCGCCACGCAGTACGCGCTGTTCAGCTCGATGATGCTGCTCGCCCCCAAATGGCTGGCGGGTTTTTCGGGTGTGGCGGTCGACGTGGTGGGTTATCCGGCCTTTTTTGCAGGCACCGCTTTGCTGGGGGTGCCGGTGCTGCTCCTGGTGTGGTTGGGGTTGAAAAAATACGAATAAAAATGGCACTTTTCGCAATATAGATATGCGCTGAAAGCTCTTCTTTTTGAATATCGGGTTTGCGCAGCTTTACACGCAAGACACACGGGACTCACCCTTGTACCGCACACTGACACCCCATGAGCCAGCCCCTGTTGATGATTGAAGACGATGTGCGCCTGGCGCACATGGTGGTGGAGTACCTGGGCCAGTCGGGTTACGCGGTGGCGCATGCGCCGGATGCCACCCAGGGCCTGGCGGCGCTGCAGCACCCGGCGGGGCCTGCGCCTGCCTTGGTCATTCTGGATCTGATGCTGCCCGACATGGACGGCCTGGAGGTGTGCCGCCGCATCCGTGCCTTGCCCGGCCCGGCGGCTTCGGTGCCTTTGCTGATGCTCACCGCCAAAGGCGACCCGATGGACCGCATCATCGGCCTGGAAATGGGGGCCGACGACTATTTGCCCAAGCCCTTCGAGCCCCGCGAGTTGTTGGCCCGTATCCGCGCCGTGTTGCGCCGAAAGGGCGACGGGCCCCTGATGCCCGCTGCGGGCGGGCAGGCCATGTTGAGATTCGGGTCGCTGGCCATTGATCGCGACGCACGCAGCGTCACCGTGTCCGGTGCCGAGGTGGAGTTGACCTCCTACCAGTTCGACCTGCTGGTGGCCATGGCGGAGCGCGCCGGACGTGTGCTGACACGCGACCAGATCATGGAAGCCGTGCGTGGGCGCGAGCTGGAGGCGTTTGACCGCTCGATCGACGTGCACATGGGCCGCATCCGAAGCGCCATCGAGATCGACCCCAAATCCCCCCGCCGCATCCTGACCGTGCGAGGCGTGGGCTATGTGTTTGCCAAGCAGCAGGATTGATCGCATGGCGCGCCTCCTTTCCCGCCACCTGTATGTGCGCATCTGGCTGGCTGTGGTCAGCGCGGTGGTGGTGCTGGCGCTGCTGGCTGCCTGGTTGTGGCAGTTGGACCGGGAGCGTGACCGCGCCGAGCGCCCGGGCCGCGAGATCGTGCTGCTGAACGCCGCTGGCGAGGTGTTGGGTCAGGCCCCGGCGCGGCCCATGCGGGGGCCTTCGGGCCATCACGGCCCGGTGGAGTTCCAGGTGACCACGCGCACGGGGGAGACCTTGTTTGTGCAGCTGCCCCGTCCGCCCAGGCCCCCCGGAGGTGGGCGCGATGGCCTGTGGTGGATGTCGCAAACCGGCGGTTTTGTGGGCATGCTGGTGCTGGTGGCTTTTGCGGTGGCGCTGGGCACTTACCCTGTGGTGCGCTGGCTCACCCAACGGCTGGAGGCCTTGCAGGCCGGGGTGGAGCGCTGGGGAGAGGGCGACCTGAGTGCGCGTGTGCCGGTGAACGGCAGCGATGAGGTGGCCTTTCTGGCAGAGCGGTTCAACGTGGCGGCGGGCCGGGTTCAGGCCTTGGTGCAATCGCACAAAACCCTGCTGGCCAACGCATCGCACGAACTGCGATCCCCCCTGGCCCGCATCCGCATGGGACTGGAGCTGCTGGACCCGGCAGATCCCGTCAGGGTGGCTGCCCAGCGGGCCGAAATCGCACGCAACATCGCCGAACTGGACCAGCTCATCGATGAAATTCTGCTGGCGAGCCGCCTGGACATCGCAGACAGCACACCGCTGCACAGGGAAGACGTCGACCTCACAGGTCTGGCCGCAGAAGAGTGTGCCCGCACCGGCGCGCAACTGTTGGTCCAGACGCCCTCTGCCTTGCAGGGGGATGCCCGCCTACTCAGGCGCCTCATCCGGAATTTGCTGGAGAACGCCCGCCGCCACGGCCAGCGGGGGCCCAGTGGGGACGGGACGGTGGAATTGGGGCTGGATCAGGTGGTGGTCACAGGCGTGCGGCATGCCCGTGTCTCAGTGGATGACCGCGGTCCAGGCGTTCCCGTCGGGCAGCGCAACCGCATCTTCGAACCGTTCTACCGGTCGGCGGGTGCCAGCGAAAAAGACGGAGGGGTGGGTTTGGGCTTGGCCCTGGTCCGGACCATTGCCCAAAAACACGGAGGGTCCGTGCGTTGCGAGGAGCGGCCGGGTGGTGGGGCACGGTTTGTGGTCGAGCTGCCGCTCGACCCACCGCCTGCCCACTTTCAGACGTGAACCTGTGGCGGCCTCCCCCAAATGGGGGATGGTGGTTTTTCGTGACGCATTGCACAATCTTTCCCGTTGCTGTCACAACACTCCTGAATCGAAAAAGCAGGCGGCTTGTGCTTCAAGGGCTGAGTCCGCATAAAGTTCCCAACGATGTCCTGTCACAGGACTTTCAAAGCCACCAAGGTTTGCCTTTGGTGGCTTTTTTTTCTCTGTCGGCCCATTGACTGTGCCCACACAAGCCCCGGTTTGGGCGGCTTTCGGGCCGGGCTGGCAAGATGCGGGTTTTCTGTTGTGCTGTCCATGATTTACACCTTGCTCAAACTGTCACATGTGCTGTCCATCCTTGTGTGGGTGGGTGGCATGGTGTTTGCCCATTTCTTCCTTCGCCCCGCACTGGGCATGCTGCAGCCGCCTGAGCGCTTGCGCCTGATGCATGACGTGCTGAACCGTTTTTTCAAGGCCGTGCTGCTGTTGTCGTCCTGGGCTGTGGTGTCTGGTTTGGCCATGGTTGTGCTGGCGCGGACCGGGGGCACCCCCGATGCGCCTTTCCGCATGCCCTTGTCCTGGACTGTGATGGCCACCCTGGGCATTGCCATGTGGTTGGTCTTTGGCCACATCCGCTTTGCCCTGTACCAACGCATGTCGCGCATGGTGGCCGCTGCCGATTGGTCTGCGGCAGGGGGCGCATTGGCTCGCATCCGGCTGTGGGTGGCGGTGAACATGGTGCTGGGCTTGTCGACGGTGGCCGTGGCGCTGTGGGCTTGATGTCTGGCAAGGTGTGGTGCGTCATGCCCGACAATCCTTGGATTGAATAACCCAGCCCGACTTCTGTGCCAGTGTTCTTTTTCAATCCAGCGCCTCTGTCAAACCACAGGAGCGTATGGGGCAACGCGTCATCGTTCGCCTTGGTGGGTTTGTTTTTGGCGTTTCCCATCAGTCTGGCTCTGACCAGTGTGTTGATGGCGGTGTTCCTGGCGCTCTGGGTGCTGGGGGGGCAGTGGAGGGTGGCAATGCCTCGTTTGCGTGCCAATCCTGTGGCCATTGCTGCATTGGCGCTGTGGGGGGTGATCGTGCTCGGGGTGTGGTGGACACCCGCACCGTGGCATGACGTGCAGCTGCACCTGTCCAAATACAGCAAATTGCTGTTCGCCGTGGCGTTGATGACGTTTGGGGTAGCACCTCGCACCCACATGTGGGCGCTGGCCGCCTTTGCCATGGCGATGGGGTTCATTCTGGTGTCCACATGGCTGAATGTTTGGCTGGTCTTGCCGTGGTCCAAAACCCAGGTGCCGGGTTGGGGCATCAGCCATCATGTGGTGGGGGACTACATCACGCAAAACATCATGATGGCGTTTTTCACGTTGCTGGCACTTTTTCGCGCCAAGTCAGCTCCCTCCGCGTGGATCAGGGGGGGCTGGCTCGTGGTGACCGTGCTCGCCGCAGTGAGCATCACCCATTTGTCGGATGGGCGGACCGGATACCTGTTGCTTTTTTCTGTGCTGGTGTATTTTGCGGCTGTGTCGTTCCGGGGCAAGGCCCTTTTGTTGGCCGTTTTGGGGGCCATGATGGTGCTGGCATTGGTTTATGCCAGCTCACCCTTGATGCGCGACCGCGTGGAAAAGGCCCAGGAGGAAATCGCCCGCATCCAGGAAGACAAATACACGTCAATTGGCAATCGCCTTTATCTCTACCAGATCACCCCGAAGCTGATAGCTGCAAAGCCTATTTTGGGGCACGGTACGGGGGCGTTTCACACTGAAATATGCCGGTTCGTTGACACCCCCCCAGGCTGCCATGGATGGATCAACTGGCATCCTCACAATCAGTTTCTGTTTTTTGCGGCCGATCACGGCATTTTGGGTTTGTTGGCGTACTTGGCTTTGCTGGTCAGCATGGGCTGGGTGGCCTACCGATCTGCCGATCCGGAAGCCGCCACGCTTCTCGGCGGATTGCTGGTGTTGCTGCTGGTGGATGGGATGATCAATTCACCGCTGTGGAGTGCACGGGAGAGTCATTTGTTTTTTTTGATGATGGCTCTGCTGGTGCCTCGTGCATTGCAGGTGACGGCATCCTGTCCTGAAAAAGCCACGGAAGAGTTGTCAAGATGATTTCTGTTTTGGTGGTTGGCGGTGCGGGTTACATCGGCAGTCACATGGTTTGGTTGCTCGGTCAGCTCGGCGCGGAGGTGGTGGTGCTGGACGATTTGTCCGGTGGCCATGCAGATGCAGTTCTGTTTGGCGAACTGGTGCGCGGTACCACGGCCGATGCGGCGTTGCTGAATGGCTTGTTTGCCGCACATCGGTTTGATGCTGTCATGCATTTCGCATCGTTCATTCGGGTGGGCGAATCGGTGGCTGACCCTGCCAAGTACTATGCGAACAACGTGGCCCACACGTTGTTGTTGCTGGATGTCATGCGCAAGCACGGCGTGCGGCAGTTCATCTTTTCGTCCACCGCTGCCGTGTTTGGTGAGCCCGTCTATTGCCCCATCGACGAGGGACACCCCCAAAGCCCCATCAATCCCTATGGTCGCAGCAAGCTGATGATCGAGCAAGTGCTGGGCGACTATGCCCTGGCTTATGGCCTGCGCTCTGTGTCGTTGCGCTACTTCAATGCAGCGGGTGCCCATCCCGATGGTTTGCTGGGCGAGCGGCACGAGCCCGAAACCCACCTGATACCCCTTGTGCTGCAAGCCGTGGCGGGCAAGCGATCTCACATCGGCGTGTTTGGCACCGACTATCCCACCCCAGACGGAACCTGTATACGTGACTACATCCATGTCATGGATCTGGCCGATGCCCACTGGCGCGCCTTGCAATACTTGCAAGCCGGGGGCGAAACGGCCGTGTTCAACTTGGGCAATGGCAGTGGGTATTCGGTGAGGCAGGTGATTGACGCTGCTCGTCAAGTCACAGGTTTGCCTGTGCCGGTGCAATACGGCCCACGCCGCGCCGGTGACCCCGTCCGTCTGGTGGCTGATGCCACGCGGGCGCACCAAGTTTTGGGTTGGAAACCCAAATACGCAGCGCTTGGCACCATCGTGCAGCATGCGTGGCGATGGGCAAAGACTGGGCGGTGACTCCCCCAATCGATGTGTTCTGTCAACGCCCGATTCACCGGGGGGAAGGCGGGAGCTGTGCGAGTCCTGTCCCATTTTCTGTTGACGTGGCAGGCAAAAAGCAGCCCACGATGCTGTCGCGCCTGAAGAGCCGCCACTTCAAATAGAACGACAGTTTCCGGCGCTCTCCTCCACGCAGTTTGATCAACGGGGGCATGGATTTGGGTCTCGGATGTGCCAGCAAGCGGGCGTAAAGTCGTTTGCGTTTCCAGGCGCTTTGCAGATGAAAAGCGTAAGGCCCATCTTCGGCCCTGAGCAGCAGCAGGGGGTAAGACTCTGGTGCGCTTTGGATCACGTCTTGGGCAACGACGTGCACGGTGTGATAGGCAGGGTCCCCGATGCGTTGGGCCAACGCCTCATACCTTCCCGAGTCTTTTAACTTTTCCAAATAGCGCCCAGTGTCCTTTTCCACCACTTCGGCGGTAAAGATATTCAGCCATTCTTTGATGAAGGCGGTGGTTGGTGGTGCTGCCAAAAACCAGCTGTCAATCACAGGGTACTGCGCATGAGATGCGTATCGGTCGAGGTAGTACCCCAAGAAGTCCACGCGCTCTTGCTGCTGCTTTTGGAGCACCCAGTCAAGGGGTTGGGTCAAGAACAAGGATGAGTCCAGCCAAATGCCGCCGTGGCGGTCCAGCAGTGCCAGGCGAATCCAATCGGATTGCTTGGGGGCTTGAAGCCGTGTCAGTTTTTGCGGGATGTCAGGCAGGTGCTGATGTAACGTACTGGCGTTGAGCAGATGAACTTGGAAGTCTGGATTCAGTTTTCGCCAGTTGTCTGCGCATCGCTGCACCACGTCAGGCACGTCTGCGGCGTGCCAGTAAGACCAGATGATGCGAGGGATTTCCTGGGCCGCCTCGGTGCGCGGCAGGGGACCCAGGCGCCACTCATTGGCGCGGTTTGAGATGGGAAGAGGTCGGTTGGAGAAAAGAAAGACCAGGCAAGCGGTACCCAGAAACAAAAAAATGCCGGATAAAAAGAGTGCGGTGGTCATGTCGATCGGCTGCGGTGGGTGAGAACAGGCGTGTGGTTGGGGCTGCCCTTGCATTCAGGCGTGGCTCGCATGTCGGAGGGTTGCGGTGGTTTGGGTGTGTCCATCTTGTACCATCCCAACGGATGAGAGCCTATCCCATTGTCGTGTCCATGTACTGGGACAACATCCCCTTGACGGTGCTGCAAAAGCAGCGCGAAGTGTTCGAGGTTTTGCAGATACCCCTGAAGCAGGAGTTGGCGAACGGTGTCAGGCATGGGGTTTGGATGAATGACGTGCTTCGACGGGCGGCCCCCGATGATTTGGTGGTGTTTTGCGATATCGATGCCTTCCCATTGAATCGGGAGGCTCACGAATTTGCGTTGGCCCAGGCCCAGGCAGGTTCCGTTTTCGGTCTTGCGCAGTTTTCCAATCACAGGCCGACGAAGGAAACCTACGCTGGGCCCATGTACATGGCGCTCCAAAAGGCCACTTGGGAACGCTTGGGGAGCCCTGACATGCGCTCATCCAAAATGTTCGATGCCGCCGAAGGGCTTTCGCTTGCCGCGCGCGCACAGGGCGTGCCTTTGACTCTGGTCAAACCCAGTGCGTGTCTTGTGCCCAAATACGCTTTGGGCCACGAGGGGTTGTTCGGCATCGGCACGTTTTATGGAAACAATGATTTTTTCCACCTGTTCGAATCGCGTGACCAAGTCAATGAGCGGATTTTGGAGGCCGTTGCCGATGACGTGGTTGCCAGAAGACCACTGCAGTTTGGCCTGTATCTCCAGATTGCCCAGGCGTCTTCTGAGGCTTCTCCTCCTCCATCGGTCCCCAAGCGCGGGAAGTGGCAAACCTGGTTCCAGACGTACGCCTCTCGATTGGGCAAGTCATGACCCCGCCTCTGGTTTTCATCAATTTGGACCGAGATGCGGAGCGAAGGGCGCGTATCGAAAAACAACTCCAGTGGTACGAGGGCAAGGTGCAGCGCTTGCCTGCGTGTTGGTGGAGAGACTTGTCGCCTGCGGAACAGGACCGGCTCTACAGCCGATCATTGAACGAAGCCGTTTATTACAAGCCGTTGGTGGATGGCGAAAAGGGCTGTTATGCCAGCCATTTGACGGCCTGGGAGCGGTTGCTGGCGAGTGATGACGAGATGATGGTGGTCCTGGAGGACGATGCTCTCCTGTTGCCCCAGTTCAATGATGTGATCCGAGCCATTGCGCGACTGGATGAACCATGGGACATGGTGAAGCTGATTGGTCGCAGTCGTGAAAAGGTGCAAAGCCAAACAAGCTTGGTGGGAAGCACCCGTTTGGTGAGTTATTCCAGGGTTCCCAGCATGACGTCGGGGTATGTCGTCAGCCGAAGCGGAGCGGCCAAGTTGTTGGCGCACCGCCGCCCTTTCGGGCGTCCGGTGGATGTGGATTTGCGCTTCTGGTGGGAGTGCGGAGATTTGCGAATCTGCGGGGTGGTGCCTGCTGCCATTGGCTTGGACGAAACCAGTGCGAGCAGTTCCATCTGGAGTGGCTCAGAAGCGCCAGCGCTCAGCCAGCGCTGGCGAAAATTCAAAATGAAATGGTCGCTGACCGTTGGTGTCTGGCGGCATCGCGCTGGAAGGGCTCCGCGCTGAAAGTGAGGGGGCCGTCGTCACATTTTCTCGGACCAGAGGGCCTGGAACAATTTTTCGTAGCTCGGGTACATCAAGCGCTTGTCAAAGGTTTTTCGGGCGTGTTCTCGGCCAGCCGCGGCCACAGAGGCCGCCACGCTGTCTGTTTGCAGCAACTTTTCCAATGTGTCAGCCAGTGTGGCCGCATCGTTCTCTGGGACCAGGTACCCGGTTTGTGCGTGTTCCAGGATTTCCTGAACGCCTTCCACATCCGATCCGATGGCACAGCACCCAGCCACCATGCCTTCGATCAGCGAGAGACTCAGGCCCTCGTAATGGGTGGAAAGTACGCAGAATTTGACTCGGGCCATCAACTCGGGCATGTCAGACACCCGGCCCAGAAAATGCACGCGGTCTTCTACTCCCAGTTCGCGGCACAGCGTCTCAGCCCTCTTGCGCCAATTGGCCTTTCCATCACCGGCCAGATAGCACGGGAGGTCAAGACCGCGTTGCTTGAGCAACGCCATCGCACGGATCAGTGTGGTGTGATCCTTGGCCCGGGCAAACCGCGCGGGCATCACGACCGCGGTTTCTCGATCCGACCAGGGCAACCCTCTTGACCACTTGTCCAAGTCCACGCCATTGGATATGGTGGTGCATCGAGAAGGGGGGTGCCCCCATCTGAGCAGCGCATTCTGCACAGCATGCGACACCCCTACCAGTTGCGCCGTGCGCTGGGCCAGCCACAGCGATTGGCGCAGACGAAGCCAGTTGTACCGTTCGCGCGTGTTGTGTTCCACTTGAACGAGCACTTTCACACCGGCCCACAAGCCAGCCAGACGGCCCCAAATGTGATCGCTGAAGCCATGTGCCACCAAAACATCGGGTTTCCAGGCTCGGCAGAGCCGATACAGCGCCCAGATGGTCAGCACATGAAGTCCACCTGGTACGACCCGGACATCAATGCCTTGTGTCTGCAGCGCTGTCACACGGATGTCACTGGTGTTGCGTTTTCGCCTGAGCACCAGAAGCACCGGCCCCGCGTGTGCATTTTGGGCTGCCAAGCACAGGTCCACTGCAACCTGCGTGGCCCCGGAAAACCCCCCGGTGACAAAGTGAATCACCCGCAGGGGGTGGCCCGATGTCAATGCCCGTGCCCCACCACCTCACCGGCTTTGAGCTTGTACACAGCGCCACAGTATGGGCATTTGGCTTCGCCGGTACGGGCCACGTCCAGATAGACCTTGGGGTGGGTGTTCCACACCTGCATGTTGGCCTTTGGGCTGGGGCAATACACGCCGCCCTGGGGGTTCAGGTCGGTGGCGAGGAGTTCGATGGCGGTTTGGCTCATGGGAGATCCTGTGGTGTTCAAACGTGTGACAGCCAGTGGGCGTATCGGGGGTTGCGACCGTTGACGATGTCAAAGAACGCTGTCTGGATTTTTTCGGTGATGGGGCCGCGGCTGCCCACATAGCCTGCCTTGCCCAGCTCAATGCGATCCAACTCGCGGATGGGGGTGATTTCTGCTGCGGTGCCTGTGAAAAAGGCTTCGTCGGCGATGTAGACCTCATCGCGTGTGATGCGCTTTTGCACCACTTCCAGCCCCAGGTCCTTGGCGATATGGAACACTGTGTTGCGGGTGATGCCGTTGAGTGCACCGGCCGACAGGTCGGGTGTGTAGATGACGCCGTTTTTCACCACAAAGATGTTCTCGCCAGCCCCTTCGCTGACAAAGCCTGTGCTGTCCAGCAGCAGGGCTTCGTCGTAACCTTCATCTGTGACTTCCATGTTGGCCAAGATGGAGTTGGTGTAGTTGCTGACCGCTTTGGCTTGCGTCATGGTGATATTGACGTGGTGCCGTGTGTAGCTGCTGGTTTTGACGCGAATCCCGCGCTTCATGCCTTCTTCACCCAGGTAGGCACCCCAGGCCCAGGCCGCCACCATCAGGTGCACCGTGTTGCCCTTGGGGCTGACCCCCAGCTTTTTGTCGCCGATCCAAGTCAGGGGGCGCAGGTAGCCGCTGGCAAGCTGGTTGTCACGCACCACGGCTTTTTGCGCCTCGTTGACCTCGTCTTGCGTAAACGGGATTTGCATGCGCAAAATCTTGGCGCTGTTGAACAGCCGTTCGGTGTGCTCCTGCAGGCGAAAAATCGCCGTGCCCTGTTCGGTTTCGTAGGCTCGTACGCCTTCGAAAGCCCCGCACCCGTAATGAAGGGTATGGGTCAACACATGGATCTTGGCGTCGCGCCAGTCCACCATTTGACCATCCATCCAGATTTTGCCGTCGCGATCGGCCATTGAAGGGGGGATTACGCTCATGGAATGCCTCTGCCGAAGAAAACCGGGAATTTTACGGCGCGGGTCTGTGCAATTCCCAGCTTGCCAGGTGCCCTGCCTGGAAATGGCAGGTCACCCGTGAGCCCCCTGTGTCGGTCCAGGCATAGATCTCGGGTTCGGCCCCTTGCGCCGACAGGGGTTCGCCCAGCGAACGGGTCAGTGCCATCACGTGCAGCAGGTTCACGCCGGGGCGCAGCCGGGCGTTGAGCATCACGGCGCTGTCCACATGCCCCTTGGGTCGATCAGCGGCGCGCTTGAGCACGGTCATCAACCGGGTGATGTGCAGCAGCCCCCACATGATCAGTCCGCTGGACGATACCGCCAAGCCTTTGATACCCCATCGCTGGTAGCTGATCACCAGCAATCCGAGGATCAACCCGCCCATCAACCACTTTGCGGCCCGCATGGTGTCAGCTCATTCGTCAGCCGGTGGGTCAGAACGATTCCCACTCGCCCTCAGATGAGGCTGGTGCGGCAACTGGCGCAGGGGCTGCGGGAGGTGGGGAGAGTTTTTTCGTTGCCCCGTTCGTGGCACCCGTGCGAGACGTTGTTGCCTGACGCTTGAGGGGCCCGGGGGCTTTGACGGGTGGGGTCAATTTGGGGGGCGCAACAGGGCTTCCGACTGTGGGCTTGACCGCAGGCGCCGTTTTTGGGGCCGGTTTGGGCACTGGTGCCGATGAGGTTGATGACCCATAGGTCACTGACTGGTCCAGTTTGAACGTTGCGACAGTTTGCGCCAAGCCCCGCGCCTGCTCCTTCATGCTGCTGGCGGCCGCAGCCGACTGCTCTACCAATGCTGCGTTTTGCTGGGTCATTTGGTCCAGCTGGTTGATCGCGCCGTTGACCTGCGCGATGCCTTGGGATTGCTCTGCGGCGGCAGAAGTGATCTCGCTCATGATGTCCGTGACCCGCTGCACGGAACTCACGATTTCGGCCATGGTCTGACCCGCTTCTGCGACCAGGGCAGAGCCCCCTTCCACCTTGGCCACACTGGTGTTGATGAGCTCCTTGATTTCTTTGGCTGCCTGTGCGCTGCGACCTGCCAGGGCTCGCACTTCACCGGCCACCACCGCAAAGCCGCGGCCTTGCTCGCCAGCCCGGGCGGCTTCCACTGCCGCGTTCAATGCCAGGATGTTGGTTTGGAACGCAATGCCGTCGATCACAGAGATGATGTCCGAGATGCGGCGGGAGCTTTCGTTGATTTCATTCATGGTGGACACCACTTCGCCCACCACAGTGCCGCCCCGCCCGGCCACTTGCGCGGCATTGGCTGCCAGCTGGTTGGCCTGGCGGGCCGATTCGGCCGAGGATTTGACCGTAGACGTCAGCTGCTCCATGCTAGACGCTGTTTTTTGCAGATTGGATGCGGTTTGTTCGGTTCGCGCCGACAGGTCATGGTTGCCCGTGGCAATTTCCTCACTGGCAAGCGCAATGCTGTCGGTGCCCCGGCGAACATCTGCCACCAAGTGCACCAGTTGTTCTTTCATATGCGACAGCGCGGCCATCATCTCGCCGAACTCGTCGCCTCGGTGGTTGGCCACCGACACGGTCAGGTCCCCTTGTGAAATGCGCTGCGCCACGTCAATGGCGTCCTTCAGCGGCTGGCGGATCAGCCGAACCAGACTGACTGTGCCGGCCAGCATGCCCAGCAGCAGGCCGACCACCAGCCCACGGGTCAGCCAGTTGTTGAATTCCCGCTCGCTCTGTGCCTCCTTCTGAACGGTCTGCGCATGTGCGTCCAGCAGTGCAATGAACTCGTCCAGCGATTTCAAATACTTGTCCACGGCTGGTTGCATCACATTCAACTCGTCCAGTGCTTCGGGCTGATTGCCCTCGCCCTGGAGCTTCGTGATCTTGCTCAGCGAAACCAGTGCCACCTTGCGCTCTTCGCCGATCCGGTCGAACAGCTGCCTTTCTGCGGTTGACAGGCCTGAGGCCTCCAGTTTTTTCTGGATGTCCGTGATGGTGGCACTGGTGCCCGGGATTTTGGGCTTGAACATTCCCGCCACCGCAGGGTCTGCGGTGGCCGCCATGCCCAGAATCCGTGTCAGCTGAACCTCGACCTGACCTTTCCACTGGTGAGACAGCGACATTTTTTCGTTCAGGGCCTTGGTCTGCCCGTCAACCCGGTGCTGCAGGTCTGTGCTGCGGGCGGTCGCGAAGACCAAGGTGAACACGAGCAACAGCATGAGTGCGCCAACAAAGGTCCACAGCTTGGCGCCCAGGGATAGGTGGTTGAGTTTCATGATTGAGGTCCTTCGGGGGCATATGCCCCTGGGGGAATCATAGATCGTGGATCACGACAAATTTCTGACGAGGCTCATAGCGTCTTCGATGCGTTCCACGGGGTGGATGGTGAGGCCCTCAAAGTCTTTCATCTGTGCCTTCTTGGGCGCGTTCGCTTTGGGCACCACCGCCACGCTGAAGCCCAGCTTGGCGGCCTCTTTCAGTCGTTCTTGGCCGCGTGGGGCAGGGCGCACCTCTCCGGCCAGTCCCACCTCTCCAAACGCCAGGAACCCTTTGGGCAGCGCCTTGCCGCGCAGGCTGCTGGTGATGGACAGCATCACCGCCAAATCGGCGGCGGGCTCTGAAATGCGCACGCCACCCACGGCGTTCACAAACACGTCCTGGTCCATGCACGCCACCCCGGCGTGGCGGTGCAACACCGCCAGCAGCATGGCCAACCGGTCGCGGTCCAGGCCCACACTCAGGCGGCGCGGGCTGGGGCCACCGCTGTCCACCAGGGCCTGGATTTCCACCAGCATGGGGCGCGTGCCCTCCAGCGTGACCATCACGCAGCTGCCGGGCACGGGCTCGGCATGCTGGCTCAAAAAAATGGCGCTGGGGTTGCTCACGCCCTTCAGGCCCTTTTCGGTCATGGCAAACACGCCGATCTCGTTCACCGCGCCAAAACGGTTTTTGATGGCGCGAATCAGCCGAAAGCTGCTGTGCGTGTCGCCCTCGAAGTACAACACCGTGTCCACCATGTGCTCCAACACGCGGGGGCCAGCCAGCGCGCCCTCTTTGGTCACATGACCCACCAGCACCACCGTCACCCCTGTGGCCTTGGCCGTGCGGGTCAGCTGGGCTGCGCACTCGCGCACTTGCGCAACAGAGCCAGGCGCGGACGTGAGTTGTTCGCTGTACACGGTCTGGATGGAGTCGATCACGCACACCGCTGGTTGCTCGGCCTGCAGCGTGGCCAAAATCTTTTCCACCGAAATCTCGGCCAGCACCCGCACCTGGCTGCTGTCCAGTCCCAGGCGGCGCGAGCGCAGGGCCACCTGTGCGCCCGATTCTTCCCCTGTGACGTAAAGGGTTTTGACGCCAAGGCTCAGTTGGTGCAGTGCCTGCAGCAGCAACGTGCTTTTGCCAATGCCGGGGTCGCCGCCGATCAGCACCACGCCGCCTTCCACCATGCCGCCGCCCAGCACGCGGTCCAACTCGTCCAGGCCGGTGGGTTGGCGTTCGAAATCGGCGGCGTCGATGTCGGCCAGAGTGGCCACCGGTTGCGCCGCAGCCAATCCTGCAAAGCGGTTTTTGCTGGGCCCGGTGACGGCCTCGGCCACGGATTCGATGAGTGTGTTCCACGCGCCGCAGCCGGGGCACTTGCCCAACCACTTGGGGCTGGTCCCGCCGCATTCGGTGCAGCTGTACAGGGTTTTGTCTTTGGCCATGGCGGTCACTATATAGTCCGCCCTCCATGCCGCGCTCCCATTCCTCGCCCCCGCCTGTCGTGCCCACCGATGCCTTGCGGGTGCTGGCGCCCGGCGCATCGCCCTTGTCTGCCGCTGCACGCGCCTACCACCTTCAGCTGGCACGGATCGACAAACTCAAAGCCCAGCTGGCCGAGATGGAGGCGCTGTCGCTGGCGCATCGGCAAGCTCTGACGCGCTTGGTGTTCCCGCTGAACCAGCAACACCAGGCCTTGATGAAGCAGATGGCGCTTTGGTTGGATGCGCAGCTGACCCAGCCCGATCCGCCATTCAAACTGACACCTGCGCAACGCCAGCTGATGGTGCAAATGGTGTGCAACCTGTCGGCCCACCTGGTGGTAGCGGGCCATGCAGACATGGCCGCTGTACACGACCGCCACAGCCCCGCAAGCCTGGCCGACAAGGAACGCGCCCACGCCCAGGACATGAAAGCCCAGCTGGAGGCCATGATGGGCGAGTCTTTCATGCCCCACGATCCCGATGCCACGCTGGACGAGGTGATGGCCGCTGCCAAAGCCCGCATGCAACAGGCCGTTGCCGAAGAGGAAGCCGCACGCGAAGCCACCGCCGCCAAACGCAAAGCCAAAAAAGCCGCCAAGGCCGGTGCCAAAGCACCCAACGCCGCGCAAGCCTTGCAAGCTGCCCTCCAGGGCGATGCCGACACCAGTTTGCGCACGCTGTACCGCCAGCTGGCCGGTGCCTTGCACCCGGATCGCGAGCCCGACGAACAGGAGCGCCTGCGCAAAACCGCGCTGATGAGCGAAGCCAACGCCGCCTATGCCCGCAAAGACATCGTCACGCTGATGGACATCCAACAGCGTGTGGCACTGGCCGACCCGCACGCCGTGACCCGCCTGCCCGACGACAAACTCAAAGCGCTCACGCTGCTGGTCAAGGCGCAGGTGGCCGAGCTGGAGCGCCAGCGTGCTCGAACCCAGCAGTCGTTGTGCCATGAGTTCGACGTGCCGCCTGGCATGGGGCTCAACGCCAACACGCTGAAACAGTTGCAGATGGAACAGGAAGCGGATTTGTCGGAGGCGGTGCACATGCTGCAAACCGACTTGGCGCTGGTGCAGCAACCCGGTGGCCTGAAACCCTGGCTGACCCGCCAACGCAAGCTGAGCCAGCAGATGGCTCACGCGCACGCCCGTTTTCAGGACTGGGGCGCTGGCTGAACTGCGCCACCCTCAGCCGCGCGGGCGCCGCGTTTCAGACCAGACGTTGACGTAGTTCCCGGCAAAAATGATCGCAGCACCGATCAGCACCGCTGCATCGACCGATTCACCGTACAGCACCGTGCCCGCCACCACGATGACCGGCAGGCGGATGAAATCGATGGGCATGACGAACGACGCCGAGGCCAGTCGCAGCGCACTGGTCAGGCAGAAATGTGCGAGCAGACCGGTCACGCCGATCACCACCAGCCAAGGCAGGCTGGCCGCCGTGGGCCAGCGCACCGAGCCATCCCAGAACGCCAGCACGCAGCCAAACACCAGTTGCATCAGCGTCAGCCAGAACAGAATAGAGACGATGCCCTCGCGCCGCGTCAGCACCTTGGTGGTGATGTTGGTCAGCGCAAAACAGATGGCACTGGCCGCTGCGGCCACCACCCCCAGGTTCAAGGTGTGCACGTTGGGCCGCGCCACGATCAGGATGCCCACAAACCCCAGCACCGCCGCCAGCAGGCGCAGGCGGGTGATTTTTTCGCCCAGCAGAAACGGCGACAGGATCAGCACCCACACCGGGGCGGTGAACTCCAGCGCAAACACCTGTGCCAGGGGAATGAGCGTGACCGCCCAGATCCAAAGGTTCTGGCCGGTGAAGTGCACGGCGTTGCGCAGCACATGCCCGCCCAGGCGGTCCGTGCGCACCTCTTTGAGCCGGCCCATGGCCAGGGCGATGGCCACAACGATGACCAGCCCCACGGCCGAGCGCATGGCCATGATTTCAAAGGTGTCGTGCGCGCCCTTCAATTCGCGCACGGCAATGGCCATGGCACTGAAGGAGGTGATGGAGCCGCTCATCCACACCGCCGCGGCCAGTGGACGCTGGGGTGGGGCTGTGGCGCCAGTGCCGCTCACCTGTCACCACCCGATTCGTACTGGCGCTTGATTTCCGCCACCTCCACGCGGTAGCCGCTGTACCAGCGCTCGCGGCCCAGTTCTTGGGCCATCAGGTGGTCGGCATGCTGCTTCCAGGCGCGGATGCTGGCTTCGTCTGGCCAGTACGACAAGGCCACTTCCTGGTTGCCCTCGGTGACGGCGGTGAAGTCAAGGCAACCAAACTGCGTCAGCGCCAACTCGCGCATGCGGGTGGCGGTGGCGCTGTATTCGGCATCCAGGTGGCGGGCGGTGGCCCGAAAGATCACGACGAACATGAGGGAGCCGTTTCTGGTGAGGGGGACAGGTGGAACTCGAAGAACCGCGTGTCGGGTTCGGGGTTGGCATAGTACGGCGGCGTTTCGGTGAAGCCCATGCGCCGGTACAACGCCTGCGCATGGACGGTGGGTGCCACGGCATCGAGTATCAGGTGGTCCACGTTGAGCGTGGGGGCCAGTGCCATCAGGCGTCGCACCAGGGCTTCGCCCAGGCCCAGGCCGCGGTCAGCAGGGCGCACGTACACGCGCTTCAGCTCTGCGGTGCGGCCGTGGTGCACCAGCAGGCCCGCACAACCGGCCAACCTGTCACCCACATGCGCCAGCACGAACAGCCCCGAGGGCGGACTGAACAGCGTTTCAAACTGCGGCAGCTCCTTCTCCAGGCCACGGCCGCAGAGGTCCACGTTCAACCAGGCCAGGTACTCTCGGATCAGTGCCACCAATGGCGCGGTGTCGGCCGGGTAAGTGGCCAGGCGAAGGGTGGGGGTGTTCATGGCGACAGGTTTTCCCATTGGTCGTGGCGCTGGCGGCGTTCGAGGCGGTAATTGGTGATTTCCAGCCGGATGCCGTCGGGGTCGGTGAAAAACGTGGCCCAGTAGTCGGGCGCGTACTCGGGATACAGCTTCGCCTCGGTGGCGGCAATGCCTGCGGCCTGCAGTGCGCGGGCGGCTTGGGCCACATCGTCCGCACTGTCCACCCGCAGGCAGAAGTGGTGCAAGCCGGGGGCATACGGCTCGTGCGGTGTGTGTTGCCGGGCGGGGCGCAGCACATAGCCAAAATGCCGGTTGTAAAACTGCACATGCGGATCGCCCGCCAGCGTGAACGTGTTGCAGCGAAACCCCAGCACCCCGCCCAGCACCTGGGTGTAGAACGCCTGCGAGCGCGCCAGGTCGCTGACCGTGATGTAAATGTGATCGATACCGGTGACTTCTGGCATGGTGGGTGTGTCTGGGGTCTGAGAAAAATGAGGCTTTTGCGCTTTCCGATATTGGAAACAGTGCTATCAATTGAAGAAAAAGGAGACCAGCGATGCGTACCGTGTTTGAAAAACTGCTCGACGGCGAACTGCCGTGCGCCAAAGTGTACGAAGACGAACGGGTGTTCGCCTTCATGGACGCGGGACAGGTGAACGATGGCCACGTCATTGTGGCCAGCAAGCAGCCGTTTGAAACCTTGATGGACATGGACGAAGACACCGCCGCAGCCCTGATGCGGGTGGCGTGGCGCATTGCCCGTGTGGTGGAGGCCGAGTTCAAGCCCCAGGGCATCACCGTGTTGCAGTGCAACCGCCCGGCGGGATGGCAAACCGTGCCCCACGTCCACATGCATGTGTTGCCCCGTTACGAGGGTGACGGTGCGACGCTGGGCTGGCCGCGCAAGGAGCCCGGCATCGAGCGGCTTCGGGAGCTGGCCGCGCGCATCGTGTTGTGAAACGCCTGCACCTCACAGCCAATGCACGGCGGTGATGGCAAACACGGCAATCCACACCGTTTCGGTCACCAGCATGACCACCGGGGCCCAGCCCAGCTTGAGCAGGTCTTGCGGCTGGGTTTTCACCCCCACGGCGGCAATGGCCATGACCAGCAACCCCCGCGAGGCTTGACTGCCCAGCGCCGACAGGTGTGGCGGCACCAGCCCTGACGTGTTGACCAGCATGCACACGATGAACACCAGCAGAAAACCCGGCAGCAGCGGCACCGGCCGATCGGGGGGCTCGGGGTCGCTGTCGGCCTCGCTGTTGCCACCCCCGCGGGGCCGTGGCCAGCACATGGCCACCAGCAAAGCCACCGGCATCAGCAGCATCACCCGAAACAGCTTGACGATGACCGCGCTGTCCGCGGCCGCCTGTTCTCCCGCGCCGCTCAGCAGGGTGGCGGCGGCCACCACTTGGGCCACGTCGTGAATGGCGGCCCCGAAGAACACCCCCGCTTCCGAAGGCCGCATGCCCACCCACTGCGCCACCATGGGGTAGAGCACCATGGCGCAGGTGGACAGCAGGGTGACGCCCACCACCGTCATCAGCGTGAAGCGTTCGTTCTCACGCGAGGCCGGCAGCACAGACGACACCGCCAGTGCCGCCGACGCGCCACAGATGCCGACCGATGCCCCGGCGATCATGCCCTCCGCCCCGGGGCGGCGCAGCACCCGGGCCAGCCACAGGCCCAGGCCGATGGTGCTGGCCATGGCCAGCAGCGTCAGCACCGCCGTCTGCCAGCCCAGGGCCACCACCTGGTGGGCGGTGATGCGCAGCCCCAGCAGCGCCACCCCGGCCCGCAGCAGCGTGCGTCCGCACAGGTCCAGCCCGGGGCGGATGCGGGCATCGGTGGCCAGGAAGTTGAACGCCAGGCCCATCAGCAGGGCGTACAGCAGCTGTGGGCCGCCGTACTGCCCCGAGACAAAAGTGGCGGCCAGCGCCACCACGCCACACAGCAAAAGCCCGGGCCAGCGTTGCCGGGCCTGGGTCAGCAGCCGGGCCAAAAGCCCACTGCTCATGCCTGCCCGGTGGCCAGCCTGTCAGCGCGCACCCGGTCCCAAGCGTCTTCCACCCAGTCGCACAGGATGGAGCGGGTTTCGCGCGGGTCGATGATGTCCAGGATGCCGAACTTCTCCGCCGTGCGGAACGGCGAGGTCATGTTCAGGTAGAACGCCTCCAGCTCGGCGCGCTTGGCCGCCGGGTCGGGGGCGGCCTCGATCTCGGCCTTGTGCGCGGCCATCACCCCGCCTTCGATGGGGATGGACCCCCACCGCGCCGAGGGCCAGGCGTAGCGCAGGTTCAGCGCCTCGCCATATTTGGGGCCGTGCAGCGCGCCCGCCATGCCAAAGCAGCGGCGGATCAGGATGCTCACCCACGGCGACTGGCAGTCGTGCAGCGCCTCGCCCACCCGGGTGGCCCCCAGCAGGGTGCCGCCCAGTTCGGCGTCCAAGCCGGTCTGGTTGCCCGGCTGGTCCACAAAGTTGACCACCGGCAGGCCGAACAGGCTGCACAGCTTGACGTGGCGTTCCATCTTGTACGCCGCTTGGTTGGTCATGGCGCCGCCTTGCACCTTGGGGTCGTTGGCGATCACGCCCACCGGCACGCCGTTCAGGCGCGCCAGCGCGGTGATGACCGAGCCGCCCTGGTAGCGCCCGATCTCGAACACCGAGCCCTGGTCCATGACCGAGGCCAGGATCTTGCGCGGGTCGTAGATCTTGCGCCGGTCGCGGGGGATGGCGTTCTTCAGCCAGTCGTCGGCGCGGTTCGGGGTGTCGGTGGGCGGCAGCACCGGGGCCAAGTGGTAGACGCTGCGTGGCAGGTAGCTCAAAAAGCGGCGCACCTGGTCCAGCGCGTCGGCCTCGTCTTCGGCTTCGTTGTGTACCAGGGCGCTCTTGCGGTGCACCAAGTGTCCGCCCAGCTCGTTCTTGTCGATGTCCTGGGCGTAAGCCTGCTTGACCACGTGCGGCCCGGCAGCCATGACCTGAGCCTGCTCACGCACCATCACCGAGAAGTGCGATGACAGCACCTTGATGGCCCCTTGCCCTGCACACGCGCCCAGCGCCACGCCGACCACCGGCACGGTTTTGAGCAGCTCGTTGGCGGGCCAGCTCGGGTATTCAGGAATCTTGGTGCCACCGATCTGCATCAGCAGCTTGACGCTGCCCCCTGCAGAGTCGACCAGCCGCACCAGCGGAAACCGCAGCTGGTGCGCCATGCGCTCGATGTAAATCCACTTGTCGGCAATGGTGGCCTCGGACGAACCGGCGCGGATGGTGAAGTCGTCCACGTGCAGGCCCACCTTGCGCCCGTCAATCCGCGCCGTGCCCACGATGGCGTTGGTGGGGTCGATGCGCTCAAAAGCGCCTTCGCGGCTGTAGTGGCCCTTGCCCGCCAGCGCCCCCAGTTCGCGGAAGCTGCCCGCGTCCGTCAGGTGTGCGATGCGTTCGCGGGCGTTCAGGCGACCGCTGGCCTTGAACTTGGCCAGGGCCTCGGGGCCGCCCATGGCTTCCGCCTGGCGGCGGCGCAGTTGCAGCTCGGCCAGCTCGGTGGCCCATTCGCCGTCGGGCGTGAAAGAAGTGGCGTGCGTCATGGGTTGCTTCCCAGGTTCAGTTCGGCCACCAGGGCCTGGGTGTCTTTGAGTTCGGCCTGCAGGTAGCGGTGAGAGTCCACATAGCCTTTGAAAATCGGCTTGTTGCCCGACTTCTCGACCAGTGCCTTCCAGTCTGGGGCGGCCGCCACCTTCTGGAGCGCGCCTTCCCAGAACCGGATCTGGTCCGCGTCCACCCCGGGCGGCAGCAGCACACCGTTGTAGCTGACATAGTCGGCATTCACCCCCTGTTCACGCCAGGTGGGCACCCCCGCCAGCGGTCCCGTCCCCCGCTCTGGCGCGGCGCTGACGAGCATGCGCACCTTGCCGCTCTGGACTTGCGGCACCACCGAGGGGCCTGTGGCCACCACCACGTCCACGTGCCCCCCCAGCAGCGCGCCCATCGATTCGGCGGACGAACGGAAGGGGGCCACGGTCAGCTGCGCCACGTTCACCCCCGCCAGCTTCAGGGGCTTGGCAATGGCCAGGTGCAGGTTCAGACCCTTGAGCGGGGCGACCGCGATCTTCAGGCTGGTCGGGTCCCGCTTGAGCTGCGCCACCAGGTCCTGCGCGGTTTTCAGGGGCGACTGGGCGGGCACCGCCACCAGCGTGGTTTCTTCCACCAGCATGGCCACGGGCACGTAGTCGCGCAGGTCGGCCTTGAGCATGCCCACCACCTGCCCGGCAATGCTGCCGGTGTGAAAGGTGCCCAGCTGGTGGGCGTTGCCCCGGTTGCGCTGCAGCTGCTGCAGGGCCAGCAGGCCGCCGGCACCGGGTTTGTTGTCGGCCAGCATGCTGCGCCCATTGAGCAGGTTGAGCGATTCCAGCGTCTGCTTGATGCCCCGTGCGTACAGGTCCACCGATCCCCCAGCCGCCACACCGATGACAAAGTTCAGGTTCTGGCTCGGCTGCCAGCCGGTCTGGGCGTGGGCGGGCGCGCCCAGCCACAGGCCGACGGTGGTCGCCGCAAAGGCTTGCAGCGCCTGTCTGCGCCGGGGCGATGGGGGGGAACGGTGGTTCATGGTGTGGTCTCCGGTGTGTTTTGGAAGGGGGCTGCCGCCAGGGCTTTACCGGGGCAGGTGCACGGCACCGCTGGCCGCCAGTTCGGCAATCCGCTCGGCCGACAGGCCCAGCGTCTGGGTCAGCACGTCAAGGCCATTGGCCCCCAGGTCGGGGCCGGTGTGGCGGATGTTGCCGGGCGTGGCGCTGAAGCGCGGCACCACCCCGGTCTGCGTGGTGTGCCCCAGCTCGGGGTGGGGCACTTGCACCAGCATGTCGCGGGCCCGGAAGTGCGGGTCGGCGTAAATGTCGGCAATGGTGTAGACGCGGGAGCAGGGCAGCTCGCCTTGGCGCAGCAGGGCCTCCAACTCGGCGGCGTCGAAGCCGCGTGTCCAGTCGGCCACGATGGCATCGATGGCCTTCATGTTCTCGGGCCTGCCACGCGCCTGGATGGTGTCAAAGCGCGGATCGGTCAGCAGCTCGGGCTGCTGCATCAGCGCCACCAGCCGCCGCCAGGTGGGCTGGCTGTTGGCCGCGATCAGCACCCAGCCACCGTCGCGGGTGGGGTACGAGCTGTTGGGCGCCATGCTGGGCAGGTTGCTGCCCTCGCGCTGCGGCACCAGACCCAGCTTATCGTAGGCGGGCACCACGGGTTCCATCTGGGTGAAGGCCGCTTCGTACAGCGCCACGTCCACCACCTGGCCCTTGCCGGTGCGGCTGCGGGCGTGGATGGCCGCCACCGCACCAAACGCCGCGTGTACCGACGACAGGTAGTCCGTGGTGGCCAGCGCCACGCGGGCCGGTGGGCGGTCGGGGTCGCCGGTCATGTGGCGCACCCCGCCCACGGCCTCGCAAATGGCACCGTAGCCCGGGCGCTCGGCATACGGGCCGGTTTGCCCGTAACCGCTGATGCGCACCATCACCAACCCGGGGTTGCGGGCCGACAGCGCGTCGTACCCCAGGCCCAGGCGCTCCAGCACGCCGGGGCGGTTGTTTTCCACCAGGATGTCGGCCTTGGCAATCAGGTCCGCCGCAAGTTGGCGGCCCTCGGGGGTTTTCAGGTCCAGCGCGATGGAGCGCTTGTTGCGCAGGATGGACGCCGCGTACAGCGACGTGTGCCCCACGTGCTGTCCCATCTGGCGCACCGGGTCGCCTTCGGGCGGCTCGATCTTGATCACGTCCGCCCCCATGTCCCCCAGCAGGCGGGCGCAGGCCGGGCCCGCGATGGTGGTGCAGATTTCAACGACCTGCAGCCCGGCCAGCGGGCCGGTGGCAACGGTGTCAGTCATGGTGTTGTCCTTCCAGTTGGCGAATGCTTTCTTGCCCTGACTCTTCGATGCGCAGGCGCGTCAGCGTCACCATGCGCTCCACGTCGCCCGCCCGCAGGGCCTCGGTGGCCTGTTGCCACAGGTCGGCCGAGCGCTGGCGGCGGGCCATAGAGGCCAGCCCCAGCTTGCTGTAGCGCAGCGTTTGCAGCGACAGCGCGGTCAGCATCCGTTGCAGGCGCTGGTTGCCGCACTGGCGCGCGCACAGAATCAGCAGGCGGTAGGTGGTTTCGGCGTAGGCGTCGCCCGCGTCAGGCTGCCGGGCCAGGGCCTGCAAGCGGGCCACCCCGGCGTCCAGCATGGCCAGCAGCTCGGCCGACGGGTTGGCCCCCAGCTTGCGCGCCACCAGCTCGAACAGCCCGGCACGGATCTCCAGCAGCTCTCGCAGTTCGGTGGCATTGAGCTCGGTCACGATGGCGCCGCGCCGCGCCAGCACCGTGGCCAGGCCCTCCCGCTCCAGCATGCGGATGGCCTCCCGCACCGGCCCGCGGCTCACGGCAAATTCATCGGCCAGCTCCTGCTCGCCGATGCGCTCGCCCGGTGCCATGGCCCCGGACAAGATGCGGTCGCCCACCTGGGCGGCAATCTGCTCGGGCACCGTCAGCGTGGGATCGGCCTGGTCGGCAAACAGGCGAAACGCCACCGCGCCTTCCCAGCGGGTGAAGATGTCGGCAGGACCGTCAAGCGGTTTCATGGCCGCCTCAGTTCAGGATGACCAGCAACTGCCCGTCGGTCACGGGTTCGCCTTCGGCGGTGCGGATCTCGGCCACGGTGCCCGCTTTGGGCGCACTCACCGGGATTTCCATCTTCATGGACTCGACGATCAGCAGCGTGTCCCCTTCGGCCACCGCCTGGCCCACCGCCACTTCCACTTTCCACACCGAACCGGACACTTCAGACAGCACTTTCATGGTCAATCACCTGGGTTGTTTGTTGATGATGCGATTGTTAACAATCTGAGTGAATCATCCATAGGGGATTTCCTGGGGGTGATTGGACCGCCAAAACCCACCCCACCACCGTTTTTCAATAGAAGCTTTGCAAAGGTGGATATGCGAAAACCGTGCTTGTGTTTTCAAAGAGAAAAGGCTTTTGGCGCTTTTCTGTCTTGCGGTGACAGCTATGGATTCTGACAAATGGCCCTTTGGCCACGGGGTGCCCAGTGTGATGCGGCCCAGGCCAGATCGAGGTGCGAGACAGTGCGAAATCTCGGCGTCGCATGCCGACATTTCATGGAAATGGCGGTGCGGCAGCGACTGGCCGAGCGCATGGACAAAATGGCGGCCTCCCCACCGACCCGCCCCCCAGGCGTCCCACCATGTCTGCGTCTGAAAAAGTCAAAGGCCCCGCGTCCTATTTCCCGTCGATCGAGGCGAAGCACGGCCAGCCCATCGGACATTGGTTGCAACTGGTCGCGCAGCGCCAGGGCATGAAGCACATGGACATCGTGAATTGGCTCAAAACCGAGCATGGCTTGGGGCACGGGCATGCCAACGCCATCGTGGCCCACACCCGTACCTTGTCTGTGATCTGATGGCTTGCAAAATTCATAGCTGAAGCCCCATGAATAAAAAGCGAAACACCCCATTTCTATCCTCATTTTTCTGGCTCAGGCACATGTGCCTGGCCTGGCTGCTGGGGGCTGCCTTGTGCGCCGCAGCGGCACAGGCCGCCAGCGGGGTGGTCACCGATGTGGCGCGGCTCAGCCTGTCCGAAGGGCACGGTTGCGCGGTGACGCACGGCGGAGCCTTGCGCTGTGTGGGCAACAACGGGCAAGGCCAGTTGGGTACGGGCTCGCGGGCCAGCTTCATCCAGGTGGCCCGCACGGTGCTCGATGGCGGGGTGACGCAGGTGGCCACCGGGTCGGCGCACACCTGCGCCATCGCATCCAGGGCGCTGCTGTGCTGGGGCGACAACGGCGACGGGCAAATTGGCACCGGCAAGGTGGGCGGCACCGTCTCCCAACCCGTGCGGGTGATTGAAGCCGGTGTCACCGCCGTGGCGGCGGGTGGAGCGAACACCTGTGCCGTGGTCAGCGGTGCGCTCAGGTGCTGGGGCAGCAACCGGCAGGGGCAGGTGGGCACAGGCGTGGCCAGTCCGCCGGTGGCCACGCCTATTCAGGTGCTGGCCAGCGGGGTCACGGCGGTGGCCACGGGCGGGCAGCACACCTGCGCCGTGGTCAATGGCGCGTTGCAGTGCTGGGGCTTCATGCTCGACACCAAGGGGTCGGGGTTCCAGACGCTGCTCACTCCTACCACGTTCATTGCCGACGGGGTGACCCAGGTGGTGGCGGCCCTGCACACTTGCGCCGTGGCCAAGGGCGCGTTGCTGTGCTGGGGGCGCAATTTCAACGGCCAGGTGGGCGTTCCCGGCGGCCCGGCAGTGGCCCCCAGCCGCCCCACCACCGTGGTGCCGTCGGGCGTGACCGATGTGGTGACGGACTCGCAAAACACCTGCGCCACCGTGCGCACGGCGCTGCATTGCTGGGGCTCCAACAGCGGCCTGCAAATGGGCCAGGCATCCCCTCCGTTTCGGTACGACACCCCGCACCCGATGGTGGCCAGCGGCGTGACCGCCGTGGCCGTGGGCATGAAGCAGATTTGCGCCGTGGTGGACGGCAACCTGCAATGCACCAACCGCGCACCCGACGATGCGCAGCCCAAACAAGACTGGCACGCCCTGGGCACCCAGCGCACCCTGTTTGCCCCGCCCGAGCCGGTGCTGCCACGGCTGTCTGGCTACGGCCTGTGGCGCGGCACCGTGGGCAAACAGCCGGTGATGGTGCTGCTGGAACCCAGCACCTGCGACTCCAGCTACTACTACCTGAAGCACCTGTGGGGCATCACCCTGACCGAGCAGGACAAGCGCGGCCAGGTGTGGGTGGAAGGCTCCGCGTCAGAGGCCAAATGGACGTTTGAACGCGCCACCGCCGACACCCTGGTCGGCCAATGGACCGATGCCCAAGGCCAGCGCAGCCTGCCCATCCACCTCCAGCGCGTGGCCAGCCCGAAGAAGGCCAAACCAGCCCACGCTGCCGGTGGCGGTGCCGATGACGGATCGGCTGACGGCAGTGACGCAGACAGCGCCACCGACAGCGCAACCTGCGGCACGCTCAACGCCGCCTTCCATGCCCCGCGCGTGGCCGCGCAAAAAATGGTGCAGACCGAAGCCACGTTCGAGGCACGCCCCTACCGCCGCGTCTCGCTGCTGAACGGTGCGATAGAGGGCTTCGCAATGCCCGACCCGGCCACCCAGCCCAAACTCAGCCAAACGCTGCAACGCTGGCTGTGGGCCGCCGTGCCCGACTACTACGAATGCCAGACTGCGCTGGGCAACCGCCTGGATGCCAAGCACCCGGAGCCGGACTTCAACCGGCAAATGGCCCCCGTGTTCTGGAGCGACAAACTGCTGGTGCTGCGCGAAACCTACTCTGTGTACTGCGGCGGCGCGCACCCGTCTGGCGGCATTGCCAGCTACCTGGTGTGGGACCTTGCGCAAGACAAAGCCATCGAACCCTGGCGCTGGATACGCGGCGGGCAAGGCAAATACGGAGCCGTCACGCCCGACGCACTCAACCGCCTGATCACCCGCCTGTCAGACCGGCAAAGCGATGCCGAATGCCTGGAAGCCATCCGCTCCACCGCCAGCTACCTGGCCTACCCCGCCCGCAAAGGCATGGTCTTCTCACCCATGCTGCCGCACGTGGTGCAAGCCTGCGCCGACGACATCGAGGTGCCCTACGCCCAGCTGCGCCACCACCTCACCCCGGCAGGCCTGGCGGCACTGGAGGCGCTGCTGGGGGTGAAGTGAGGGGGGGAATTGGCTCTGGGTGATGTTAAAAAGCAGAGCAAAAAAAGTGAGCTGCTTACGCAATTTCCAATTGATTTATTGGTGATTTCTATATCTTAAAAAGCGCCAAAATTATTGAAAAACACCCAAAACCCAAGCTCAAACAGCCCGTGGAGGCTGCGTGGCAGGTGCTGGAAAGGGTGTTTTTGGGTTTTTTGATGCAATTTATGGGTTCAAATGTGCCAAATTGCCAATCAGAAAAAGCGCAATCAGCTCACATTTTTGACTATGGTTTTTGAGTGTGTCGAGCAGGCTCCGTCAGAACTCGGCGGCTCGGTGTAACCGCGCAGCCAGTTCGTCATGCTGCATCTTGAACTTGGCGGCATTCTTCTTGAGGCGCAGCAAGTTCTGCAACTTCTATTGCAATGCGGGCAATTGCCCGAGGTGGGCGTGGGGCAGCAGCGACCAGTCCGGTTCTGCTCGCAGCATGGACAGCAGAAAGTCTCTGTGCCTTGGCAGCAAAGCCTGTGGCAGCTCGGTCAGCATGCGTTGCCGCGTGGCCAGCAGCTCAGGCAAAGCCACCGGGGCCAGCGTCATGCCTTCAAATTCAGTGGCGAAAACCGCTTCCAGTGGTTTTTCTTTGGGGAACAGGACTTCGTGAGTGGGCCGGTTGTGCCCGGCCAGGTACACCACAAAGCAGTCCAGCAACGGCTCATCCCAGCCGTGTGTGGCCAGCATCAGCTGAACGTCGAACAAATCGCGGGGGTGCTGCCGATCCAATGCCGCCACCAGCTTGCTGCCGTAAAGCTCGGCATCGGCCAGCACCGGAATCTGAATGTCGGCTGCAAACAGCTGCTGGGCAGCGGGTGTGAGGCTGCGGCGTTGGGGTGGCAGCACCGTGCCACGGAACACAAAGTTCACCTCGACTTTGACCTCGGCATCGGGCGTGCGCACAAACATCTTGGCCTCGGTGCCGTCTTGAATTTTGCGCAGCTCTGCTTCGTAGCCCAGTGTCTGAACCCGGTGTCGGGCCGCAGCCAGCTCAGTGGCAATGGTTTTCAAGGCATCGTCACGCCCGAGGGTGTGGGGTACGAACACCACGTCGATGTCCACTGACAAGCGGGGCATGTCCTGCACAAACAGGTTGATGGCCGTTCCGCCTTTCATGGCGAATGCGTGGGTGTCAAACACCGCTGGCGCGACATTGAGCAGCAGCTGCACGGTGCTGATGTAAGCGTGGTTCATATTGCGGGGCGTTTCAGGTTCAGGCGTTCACCGGCTGGGGTGGTGGACACCCACCGCGCCCCGCCACCCAGGCGTGCGCTGTGCTGGTGGGCCAGGTCGGCCCAGGGCAGACCGAGTTCTTGTGCCATGTGGCAAGCCAGGCGCACCACCTTGATGCGCTGCACATGCGCCAGCAGTTCTTCCAGCACGGGGCGGCGCAGGGTGCGTGCGCTTTCCAGCAGGTGCCGGGCCTCTTCCAGACCCTGGCCTTTGCCGACATCGCTCAACAGTTCCAGCAGCGCACGCTCGGGCGTGGACACCAGCACCTCGGGGTGCCCCGACGGCAAAGGTGCCAAGCCCGTGGATGGTGGCAACGCGGCATCGAACAGTTGTGTGGACTGGTAGCTGGCGGGAAACGCGGCGGTAAACCAGGGAGGCAATGTGGCGGGGGCATCGCCCCAAAGAATCAGGTGCTCGGTGAAAGCAACGTTGTGGCGGATGCCACGCCACGCCAAAGCCGTTTTGCCCGCAACATGCAAGCCCGGCACGGACTTGACCAACTGGGCCAGGCTGGCATCGCGGTTGAGTACGTCCCCTGGCAACAGGTAAATGCCACGCCCCAGCCGCCGCAACCAGCCGTCAGCGCCCAACCGCGCCACCTGCTTGGTGTTGAGCCCCCGCTCCTGTAGCCAGACTGTGCTCAGCGGCGTGCCCCGAGGGGCATCGGAAAGCAGATGACGGAATAAAAAAGTTGGATTAGTTCTCTCCATGCGGGAATTATGAAGATTTTTTTATTCAGCCTCAACGGTTTGTTGGCGAACCCCGGCTTCCGAAACCCACCAGCGGCGCGCCCGGCAATGACCGGCCCGCGCCGCCCGCTGTCAGTGCGCGGCGTTGCCCAGCAAGGCAGACAGGTCGGCAGCCTGGGTGGGGCGCACCACGCGGGCGATTTCCTGGCCGTCGCGCAGCAGTACCAGCGTGGGCCAGAGCTTGACGCGCAAGCTGCGTCCCAGCGCGTGGCCTGGCCCGTCTTCCACCTTGATGTGGCGCAGCCGCGTGTGGGATGCCTGTGCCTCGGCCAGCGCGGGCTGGGCCGCATGGCAATGGCCGCACCAACCGGTGCCGAATTCCAGCAGGGTCAGCCCAGGCAGGGCATCCACTTCGGCTCGCGTGGGCGCTTCCGTCTGGCTGAGGTAGCGTTGGGGTGTGGTCATGTTTGGGTGGTTTTTTATGTGATGAAAAGTGCTTTCTGCGATTGCCTGTATTGCACTTTAAGCTACCGAAAATATCAAGTTGCATCCCACGATGCGCTGCACTTGCCCGCTGCGCCCATGCCAACGCACGAAGAATTTCACCCAATTCAGGCAGGTTTCTTTGGTGTGCAAGCTACAGTGTTGGTACCGCAGCACCTCGCGCAACCGATCCGGCAAGCGGGCTGACTGGGCGATATGTGAGACGGGTTTGGTGGACATGATGAACACTGTTTTTGCATCCAACATACGCATGTCAAAGCGAGACTGCAAGCGGCGTTGCACCACTTTTTGCTGTTTCGATCAAACCCGCCCGCCCAGCTTATTTTGTCGTCTGGCTTGGTACGGCCAAGATGGACGCTCGGCTGCATTTCGTTAGCCACCCGGAATATCATGGAACTCCAGATCATCCTGAATACCTTTGCGACTGATATTTTCCGGAAGCAAGCGGACTACGACTACATCGCTGCCCGAGCGAACTACCGTATGCGCCTCCGGCAGCAATTTCTTTGGTCGGCGCATCAGGCTGTGGAGAAGTACCTGAAGGCTATTCTTCTCTTCAACGGTAAGAGCGCACGGTTCTATACGCCAGCCGCCACAGCAAAGAGGAAAGAGGAAAGAGGAAAGAGTTTGGCCACGATTTAGATGCGCTTCTGCTGGTGGTAAGAAGCATCCCGCTTTTCCAAATCGATATCGATCCCGAGAACGAGCAGTTTCTTTCCTACCTTTCTTGCCAAGGTGGGGCCAACAGATACGTCAGTACATCTGCGTACAACACGTCCGATGCAATCCACCGACTTGACCGGCTAGTTTGGCATATTCGTCGCTACTGCCAGTACATTCCAGACCGAGGAATTGGCTGTCGCGAAGCCGTGCCTGGCATGCAAGAGGCAATTCTCCGATCCATTGCCGATCCTTCTACCAAGAAGAGGCCGCATTCCTTTGCGTTGTTTGCTGGCGAGCTAGAAACAGTGGTCAAGCGAAGCCCCAAAGATCCAGCCCGCAAAGCTCTTGTATGGGCGAACCTTTGGTACGGTAAGAAGAAGCGGCATCGTGTAACTTACGACAGCTTCAGTTCTTCGGAGATTCCGCCCACCGAACGGGAATGGCAGGGCGTTAACTGGGCGCGCATCAAAGACTATGTCAAACCGTGAACGGGTGGCTAACCCGGCGGTCCACCGGGCCTGCGAGAAAAGCCGCGCAGGCCGGTGATCTCCTCGTTAAACCTCTCAGGTATTTCGCATCTTGAAGCTTGAATGGGATGACCAAAAGGCATCTATGAAAACGGTTGATCCAGACATTCCAGAGTTGAAGCGCGAGGATCTTGGCAAAGGTGTGCGAGGCAAGTACCTGAAGCACTTTGTTCAAGGCAGCAATGTCGTGGTGTTACAGCCCGAAATTCAAAAGGCTTTCCCCACCTCCGAGGCAGTCAACAAGGCGCTGGCAAGCATGTTGGCCTTTGCGCAAGAAACGCAGGGTTTAACAAGTCGCTCAGGCCGGACACCGCGCAAGCGAGTCACCGCGTAGCCACGACGCTGAATGACGACTGCGTAACTCAACCCTTGCCCCCAGCCTTCGCCGCCTTCTTTGCGGCCTTGGCGGCCGCGCTGCTGGCTTCCTTGATGGCCTCGCGCTGGCGTTTGGCTTCGTCCAGCAGGTAGCGCTGGTAGTCGTCCAGGTCGCCGTCGAAGGGTTCCACGCCGCCGCGTGACACCATCCAGAACTCGTCGCACACGCTGCGCAGCAGGGCGCGGTCGTGGCTGACCAGCATCACGGTGCCTTCAAACTCGTTCAGCGCCATCGCTAGGGCCTCGCGGGTGGCCAGGTCCAGGTGGTTGGTGGGTTCGTCCAGCAGCAGCAGGTTGGGGCGCTGCCACACGATCATGCACAGCACCAGGCGGGCTTTTTCGCCGCCGCTCATGCTGCCCACGGCCTGCTTCACCATGTCGCCACCAAAGTTGAAGGTGCCCAGAAAGCTGCGCAGGTCTTGCTCGCGGGTGGCCTGGCCGGCCAGTTTGCTGGCGGCACCCAGGTCTTTGGCGAGCTTGATCATGTGCTCCAGCGGGTTGTCGGCGGGGCGCAGCACGTCCAGCTCCTGCTGGGCAAAGTAGCCAATGTTCAGGCCTCGGCCTTCGGTCACTTCGCCGCCAATGGGGGCCAGGTCGCGTGCCACGGTTTTGACCAGCGTGGATTTGCCCTGCCCGTTGGCCCCCAGAATGCCGATGCGCTGCCCGGCCAGCACCGATTTGCTGACGTTGCGCACGATGACGGTGGGTGGCGTGCCCTGGGGTGAGCCTTCTGGTGCGGGGTAGCCAAAGCTCACGCCCTGCATGGCCAGCATGGGGTTGGGCAGGTTGGCGGGTTCTTTGAATTCGAAGGTGAATTCGGCATCCGCCATCAGCGGGGCCACTTTTTCCATGCGGTCGAGGGCCTTCACGCGGCTCTGGGCCTGCTTGGCCTTGCTGGCCTTGGCCTTGAAGCGGGCGATGAACTTTTGCAGGTGGGCAATCTTTTCCTGCTGCTTGGCAAAGGCGGTTTGTTGCAGCGCCATTTGCTCGGCGCGCATGTCTTCAAACTTGCTGTAGTTGCCGCCGTAGCGCACCAGTTTGCCCGCGTCGATGTGCAGGGTGACGTTGGTGACGGCATCCAGAAACTCGCGGTCGTGGCTGATGACCACCATGGTGCCTTCGTACTTTTTCAGCCAGGCCTCCAGCCACACCAGCGCGTCCAAGTCCAAGTGGTTGGTGGGTTCGTCCAGCAGCAGCAGGTCGCTGGGGCACATCAGGGCGCGGGCCAGTTGCAGGCGCATGCGCCAGCCGCCCGAAAAGCTGTTGACCGGGTGGTCCAGCTCGGTGGTTTTGAAACCCAGGCCAAGGATGAGCGCCTGCGCACGGGCGGCGGCGTCGTAGGCCCCGGCGTCGTGCAGGGCCATGTAGGCGTGGGCCATGCGGTCGTGGTCGTCGAGGGCTTCGGCTTCGTCCACCTCTTGCTGGGCGGCCAGCAGCACGGTGTCGCCTTGCACCACAAACTCGGTGGCGCTTTGCTCGGTTTCGGGCATGTCCTGGGCCACTTGGCCCATGCGCCACTGGGTGGGGATGTGGAACTCGCCCGCGTCTTCGTGCAGGTTGCCGTTGAGCAGCGCAAACAGCGACGATTTGCCCGCGCCGTTGCGGCCCACCAGGGCCACCTTTTCGCCGGGGTTGAGGGTGACGGATGTGCTGTCCAGCAGCACCTTGACGCCACGGCGCAAGACGATGTTTTTGAGGGTGATCAAGGGGGAGCGTTCCTGTGGCGCGCGCGGCTGCGCGGGGGCAAGTGAGGGCGTGAAGGCCCCGATTGGAACATGCCCCCCCGTTGGGGGCGTTTCAGGGGCGCGGTGCGCGCAGCCGCCAGGCCGCCACCAAGGCCAGCGCGCACAGGGCGGCCAGCAGGTAGAACGTGTCGTCAAACGCGGCCAGCCGCTCGGGTGTGGGTGGGCCGCTGGTCAGCAGCGCGCCATGGGCGGCCACCCGCCACTCCAGCACGATGCCGCACACGCTCACCCCCGCCGCACCGCCCAGCATGCGCAGGAAGTTGATGACGCTGGAGCCCTGCGGGATCAGCGTTTTGTCCAGCCCGCGCAGGGCCCCCAGGTTGAGCGAGGGCAGGATGAAGCCCAGCCCGATGCGCCCCACGATGGCCCAGGTCACCAGCAGCGGCAGGGTGAGGGCGGGGCGTCGAAGGTCGATGGTGGACATCAGCGCAAACGACAGCGCCAGCAGCACCAGCCCGGTGCTGACCAGCCGGTGGGTGGGGTGGTGGTCGGCCATGCGGCCCACCACCACCATGGCCACGGCCAGCACCAGCCCGGCAGGCAGCAGGATGCTGCCCACCAGCGAGGGCGACAGGCCCAGCCCCATTTGCATGTACACCGGCAGCAGGTAGGTGGAGCCAAACAGGGCAATCCCGTAGATGAACGCCACCACGCTGCCCATGGCAAAGCGGCGGTCGGCAAACAGGGTGAGGTTCATCAGCGGGTCCACCCCTTGGTCGGGGTGGTGCTGGCGGGCCCGCAAGGTGCGGCGCTGCCAGGCCACGAACACCGCCAGCAGCCCGGCGGCGGCGGCCAGCAGGCCCAGGGCATGCAGCGGGGAGCTGCCGCGCAGGGCCACCAGGCCGTTGAGCAAGCACAGCGTGCCCGCCGTGGCCAGCAGCAGGCCGCGCCAGTCCAGCCCCGGGCCTTGACCGTTGGCGTGGGCACCGCCCGGCGAGGTGGTGGGCACATAGCGCCGCGCCAGCCAGAGCGACGCCAGGCAAAACGGCACCACCATGAAAAAAATGCTGCGCCAGCCGAAGGCGTCCACCAGCAGACCGCCGATGCTGGGGCCCAGCGCCGGGGCCAGCACCACGCCCATGCCAAACAGGCCGCTGGCCCGCCCTTGTTCGTGTGGCTCGAACGCCCGCAAGATGATGATGGCCGGTATGGGCTGCAACACCCCGGCGGCCAGCCCTTCGGCGACGCGGGCCGCCAGCACCAGCGGGTAATCGGTGGCAAAACCACCGGCCACGCCACCCAGCAGCAACAGCCCGATGCAGCCCTCGTAGGTGCGGCGGTAGCCAAACCGTGCCAGCAGCCAGGGCGTGGCCAGCATGGACACCGTCATGGCCACCATGAACCCCGAGGTGACCCACTGCGCCCGTTCCTGCCCCAGCGTGAAGTGGCGGCTCATGTCGGGAATGGCCACGTTCATGATGGTGGACGACATGACCGACGCCATGGTGCCCACCATCACGGACAACAGCAGCAACCAGCGGTAGCGTTCGCCGTGGCGTGCCTTGAGGGCGCTGAGGGAGTGGTCGGGGTGGGGCATGCGGCATCCGGGACAATCACGCCATTGTTCCACTCAACGCCGTTGTGCCATGACCGATACCCCCAGCCGCCCCCCGTTGCCCGACCACCTGTCGCAAGACCCCCGCAGCCCGCACTTTGTGCGCGCGGTGTTTGAACACGACATCGGCATCCGTTTCAATGGCAAGGAGCGCACCGACGTGGCCGAGTACTGCATCAGCGAGGGTTGGGTGAAAGTGCCCGCGGGCAAAACCGTGGACCGCAAAGGCCAGCCGCTGTTGCTCAAGCTCAAGGGCACCGTGGAGGCGTTCTACCTCTGAGGCACGGGCGTGCGCCGCACCCCAATGGGCACCCGAGGGTGCCCATTTTTTTTGAACAAAAAGTGCTTTTTGCGCTTGATGGACAAGCGATGGGCACTATGAAATCTTCAGACTGACGTGTGCGCGGCGATCTCGCCTGCTGCCGTGGCCAGTGCCTGGGCCTTGGCGTCGGGGCCCATGGCCACGCCCTCGGCGCGCACAAAGCGCACGTCGGTGATGCCAAAGAAACCCATCACCGTTTGCAGGTAGCTTTCCTGGTGCTCCAGGGCGCGGCCCGCGTCGCTGGTGGAGTACACGCCGCCGCGCGTCAGCGCCACGATCACGGTTTTGCCACCGGCCAGCCCTTGGGGGCCTTGCGCGGTGTAGGTGAAGGTGCGCCCGGCCTGGGCCACGCGGTCGATCCAGGCCTTGAGCTGGGTGGGGATGGTGAAGTTGTACAGCGGCGCCCCGATGACCACCACGTCTGCGGCCAGGAACTGGGTCACCAGCGCTTCGGACAAGGCGTTTTCGCGGCGCTGCGCGTCGGTGGCGGCGGCCTGGCCGGTGCGGAAACCCAGCGCGTCGGCGCTCAGGTGGGGCACTTCCTGGGCGGCCAGGTCCAGGTGTTGCACCTCGGTGCCGGGGTGGCTGGCCACCCAGGCGGCCACGGTGCGGGCGGTCAGTTCGCGGGAGACCGACGCGTCGCCGGTGATGGAAGAGTCGATGTGCAGCAGTTTCATGGGGGGCTCCTGAAAGGGGTGGGGCCAACAGCGTGTGGCCATGGACAGATTGTGATTTCGCACCCAATGGCTGATAAGTGGGCAAAAATGCGACTGATCGTTCCAAATTCAGAACAATGAAGGCCCGACGCCCCATGCCAGACCTCAACGACATGCTGTTTTTCGCCGAAGTGGTGGAGCGCGGTGGCTTTGCCGCTGCGGGCCGTGCGCTGGGGGTGCCCAAGTCGCGCCTGTCGCGCCGCGTGGCCGACCTGGAAGCCCAGCTGGGCGTGCGCCTGCTGCAGCGCACCACGCGCAAGCTGTCGCTCACGGCCATTGGCGAGACCTATTTGCGCCACTGCCTGGCGTTGCGCGAGTCGGCGCAGGCCGCAGCCGATGCGGTGGCCCAGGTGCAGGCCGAGCCACGGGGCACCGTGCGTGTGGTGTGTCCCGTCACACTGGCGCAGTCGGTGCTGGGGCCGCTGTTGCCGCGCTACCTGGCCCGGTGCCCGCAGGTGCGGGTGGACATGGAGGTGAACAACCGCGTGGTCGACTTGGTGGCCGAGGGGGTGGACGTGGCCCTGCGCGTGCGCCCCACGCTGGAGGACAGCGGCAGCCTGGTGGTCAAACGGCTGGACCAGGCGCGCCCGGTGCTGGTGGCCAGCCCGGCGCTGCTGGCCCGTCAGGGCACCCCGGCCACGCTGGAGGAGGCCAGCCGCCTTGACTGCGTGGCCATGTCGGCCACAGACGGCAAGGTCAGCATCCGCCTCACCGGCCCCGATGGGCGCGAAGCCGTGCTGACCTGCGCCCCGCGCCTGGTGGCCGACGACCTGCTCACCCTCAAGTTCGCCGCACTGGGCGGCAGTGGCATGTGTTGGCTGCCCGACTACCTGTGCGAGGCCGAACTGCGCGACGGGCAGTTGGTGCCCCTGCTGCCCGGCTGGAACCTGCCGGTGGGCGTGGTGCACGCGGTGTTTCCATCGCGCCGGGGCCTGTCGCCTGCGGTGCGCAGTTTTCTGGACTTTCTGGGCGAACACGTGCCCGGCTGTGGCCACGTGCTGCGATCGGGCGGCTGACCCCCGGGCGGATCAGGGGGCGGTGTCGGGCGCCAGCAAATCCAGGTGCAGCAGGTAGCGGCGCATGAGCCAGACGCAGCGTTCGAACAGAGCCGTCACCGAAAACGCTGCGTGCTGCAGGTCTTTGGGCAGGTTGGCCTCGGTGCCCATGAGGGTGCGGCGGACTTCGTCCATCAGGTCGGAGCGGTCTTGCGTCAGCCCCCGCAGCAGCGCACGGTCGTCCGCGTCGTGGCGGGGGGCGGTGTCGGCCAGGGTTTCCAGCATCAGGTGCAGGGCTTCCAGCATGCCGTGGCTCAGGGCCTGGGTTTGCGGGTGTTGCACCAGGTGGGCCGACTGGTCCACCAGCTCGGCCAGCGTGTCCTGCAGCGACCCCAGCAACTCGTTGCGTTGGCGCAGCACGTTGCTGTGTTCCTGCACGCCGCGGTCGTGGTGGCGGTCCACCAGCTCGGTCAGGAAGTGGTCGCACTGCTGGAGCACTTGGGTCTGTGCCGCGTGCAGGGTGGGGGTGTCGGGGCCGTCCCGGCGGGCTTCGGGGCGCAGCGGGTCCAGGTAATGGGGCAGGCTGGCCAGCAGGTGCTGCTGCTCCTTGTCGGCCAGCAGCAGGGCCGATGCGGGTTCGCCCAGCGCGTGGTCTTCGATGTAGCGGGGCTTGCCCAGCATTTCCCGAACCGACGGCGGGGCCCACGCCTCCACCCGCCGCACCAGGGGGCCCCGGGCCAGCACCACCACCAGCCACGACGCGAGCTGCATGAGCAGAAACACCGCCGCCAGCTCGGCTGGTGCCGACAGGTGCCAGGCGCCCATGGCCGCGTGCAGCAGGGGCCAGCCGGTGGCGGCCTCCAGTGTGAGCAGGGCCCACATCAGGGCCACGCCCGACGCCTTGAGCACCACCTGCCACAGCACCAGCTGGCGTGCACTGCCGTCCAGCCTGCCCGCCAGCACCCAGGCCGACAGCCCGGACCCCAGCCCCGAGCCCAGCACCAGCAGGCTGCCGCTGCCAAACGCCAGCAGCCCGGCGGACGCCATGGCCATGGCCACCACCGTCACGGTGGACGAGGACTGCGCCACCACGGCCACGACCAGGCCCAGCGCGAAGGCGCCCGCCCCGTGGGCCGACGCGCCGATCACGTCGCGCAGCCAAGGCAGCGTTTTCAGGGGCACGGCCCCGGTTTTGATGAAGTCAATGCCCAGGAACAGCAGGCAAATGCCCAGCAGCGCCCCGACCAGGTGGCGGTAGCGCGCCGACTGGTCCAGGTTCATGTAGTAGGCCAGCCCGGTGAGGCCCACCAGCATCAGCACGGCGAGGTGGAAGTTGATGGCCGCCAGCACCACCAGCAAAGAGGTGCCGATGTTGGCCCAGTTGATGACCGAAAACGCCTTGCGTGTTCCGATGGCCCCCGCCGACACCAGGGCCACGAGCACAAAGGTCACGGCGTTCACGCTTTGCATCACCGCCCCCGAGGCCAGGCCGAACACGGCCAGAGAGCCGTGGCCCGACAAGGCGCGGGCGATCAGGGCACGCAGGCGGCGGCCCGCCAGTTGTTTCAGGTGGTTGCCAACCAGGCGCAGACCGATGAAAAACAGACCGAGTCCGGCCAGCAAAGGGGCAGCGATGTTCACGGCAAGTGCAGGCCGAGGTGCCCGGCCCAAAACCGCGAACCATAAGTCGCTCCCGTGTCAATTTGATGACGTCGGCGCGGTCCCCGCCCTCACGCCAGCACCCCGGGCAACGTGACCAGGTAGCTGTGCAATGCCGCCATGGCCTGGCGCACCTTGGCGGGCTGGGCATCGCGCTGCGGCGTCACCGCCCAGATGTCCAGCGTCCCAAACGACCACTGGGGCAGCAGCCGCACCAGCCGTCCGGCCTGAAGCGCGTCTTGCGCGTCCAGGCTGCCCATCAAGGCCAGGCCCAACCCGGCCTCGCACATCTGCTGAAGGGAGAGCTGGTTGTTGCTGACGATGCGCGGGGCCACGCGCAGGCTTCGGGTGGTGCCGCCGGGCCCGCTCAGGTCCAGCATCAGGCCGTTGCCCTCCCGCGCAAAACCCAGCCAGGTGTGGGCGAGCAGGGCGTCGGGCGTGTCGGGCTGGCCGTGCTGCGCCAACCACCCGGGCGACGCGCACAGCCACCACGCCAGGCTGCCCAGCCTCCGGGCGGCCCAGCTGGAGTCGGCCAGTCGACCGAAACGCACCGCCAGGTCGATGCGGGCGTTGATGAGGTCGATGGGCGCGTCGTCCACCAGCAGCCGCAGCCGCAGCGACGGGTGTGCCGCCAGCAAGGGCCCCAGCGCCGGGGCCACGTGCCGGGCAAAGCCCACGGTGGCCGACAGGCGCAACTCGCCACTGGGGGCCTCGCGCGAGGTCGCCAGCTCGGCCCGCGCCTGGTCTGCCGCCGCGCACATGGCCGCGCACTGTGCGTGGTACCGCTGCCCGGCCTCGGTGAGGGCCAGCTTGCGGGTGGATCGGTGCAGCAGCGTCACCCCGCCCTCGCGCTCCAGCAGGCGCACCTGCTGGCTCACGGCGGAAGGGCTCATGCCCAACGCCCGGGCCGCGCCGCTCATGGAACCGTGCTGCACCACGCTGGCGAACACCGCCATCCGTTTCAAGTCGTCCATGGTGTCTCCTGCGTGGGGGGGAATGGGCTTGATTGTGAAGCTGTGCTTCAAACACAAAGCCATTTTGGCCCACTACCGCAATGGCGGCGGCGGAAATACGCTTGCACCTTCTTCACTTTGACCTTGCAGGAGCACCCCATGCACATCGCACTGATCGGCCCCACCGGCTTCGTGGGCACCCCCTTGTTGAACGAGCTGCTGCAACGCGGCCACCGCGTGACGGCCTTGGCCCGTGACCCGGCCAAACTGGCCCCGCGTGACGGCCTGACCGTGGTGCAGGCCGACGCCACCGACGCCGCCCAGGTGGCCCGCGCCGTGCAAGGCGTGGATGCCGTGGCCAGCGCCTACAACCCCGGCTGGACCCACCCCGACCTGCACGACGCGTTTTTGCGCGGCAGCCGCGCCATCACCGAAGGCGTGAAGGCCGCGGGCGTGCAGCGCCTGCTGGTGGTGGGCGGCGCGGGCAGCCTGTACGTGGCCCCGGGCGTGCAGCTGGTGGACACGCCCCAATTCCCCGCCGAGTGGAAGACCGGCGCCCTGGCCGCCCGCGAGGCGCTCAACCTGCTGCGCCAGGAGTCGTCGCTGCAATGGACCTTTCTGTCCCCCGCCATCCTGCTGGTGCCCGGCGAGCGCACCGGCCAGTACCGCCTGGGCACCGAGTCCCCGCTGATGAATGGCGACCAGCCCGGCACCATCAGCGTGGCCGACCTGGCCGTGGCCATCGTGGACGAGCTGGAATCCCCCCGCCATTTGCAGCAGCGGTTCACCGTGGCGTATTGAGCCGGGGGGGCGCTACGGACTCTTTGCTCACAACAAAAGCGGCTCTCCATGTGGCGAGCCGTTTCCATCATTGTCAACAGCGTAGCCGTTGGCAAGGCCCTTCACCTCATTCCTTGTGTGAACTGGCGAACGGCGTCGCCCTTCAAGCTCTCCAAGCAACTTCCGCTGAATTGCCTGATTTCGTATCCTTCCGGCATGAATGCATGGCAATCCTTGGCGGTTGAAAACCCAGAAATCCCCGAAGTCCTCGACATGGACAGCGGAGCGACGATCGGGGCTGCCGAAGCGATCGGAGACGACTACGCCAAGGCCATCCAGCTCCGAATGGAATTGCGCGCCTCCATCGTCCGCGAAAAGCCCAAGTTCCTCTGCCCGATCTGTCAGGTTCCCGTCTATCTGGTGTCCTTTAAGGAGCGTCGCCGGTTTTCTTTCCGCCATCAGATCGAGGACGGTCGCTGCTCTGCCCGCACGCGAGGCGAACTCAGCGAGAAGGAGATCGACGCTCGCCGATACAACGGAGCCAAGGAAAGCCGCGACCACCTCCGGATGAAGGAGATCATCGCCGAGAGCATCGCCTGCGATTCGAGGTTCTCTCTGCCGAAGACCGAGGAGACATGGAAGGGGGCTCTCGGAGCGTGGCGTCGGCCGGACGTCCAAGCCAAGTTCGGCAACCTGCGAATGGCATTCGAGATCCAGCTCTCCACGACCTACATCCGCGTCATCGCAGAGCGTCGGGAGTTCTACCTCCGGGAGGGCGGCCTGCTGGTCTGGCTGTTCAAGCGGTACGAGGAAACCGGCAACCGCCTTACGCAGGACGACGTTTTCTACAACAACAACCGAAATGTGTTCTTGGCAAGCGAGGAGACTCTTGCCGCCTCGAAGGCGGCAGGCAAGCTGTGCCTCGAATGCCGATGGACTGAGCCGACCGAGGAAGGCGGAGAGATCATCCTTCGTTGGAGGAGGAAGATCGTTTCCATCGACGAGCTGACGGTCGACGCCGAGCGTCAGCGGATCTACTTTTACGACTTCGACGGAGCCGTCGTCCGGTTGTCCGCGGACACGAAGTCCGCCCGGGAGGAGACGCTGCGGCGTCGGTTTGAGTCGTTCTGGTTGGACCGGGCCGAGCGGGGTCGAGGTGACGGGCGCATCGAACTGGGACCCTGGAATGGGCTCAGGAAGGCCTTTGACGAAGTTGGATTGACGCTGACCACATATCCGGGTGGGGAAGGCTCGGAGACGCTGTTCAACGCCTTGTATAGCGCCAAGCATGGTCGGGTCATCGGGTGGATCTACAAGAAGTTCATCGAGATCGCGCACCGTATCGCTGGTGGGCATAAGCCCTACCTGTGGGCCTTCCGCCTCGCCCTGTCCGCCTACGACCGCCGAGCATTGATCCTGTCCGAGGATCAGTCAGGGTTGTGGCGGAAAAAGGTCGATCACTACAAGCCCCTGATGGACCAAGGCTCCTCGGAATATCAGCCCGACCGCCGCTTCGACGGCCTCGTCGCCTTCCTATTTCCGGAGATCGCCGACGGGCTCGGAACGTATCCGTTCTCTGAACCTGAAAAAAGACTAGGGCCTCCGAGGAGGCCCTAGATGCCAGCTTAACTCGCTGGATTTACTTCAACAGATTTGAGAAACGGCACCCCAAGGGGTGCCGTTTTTGCAATAAAAATCAACCTCCAGCGCTTTATATAAAAGAGCAAGTAGCTATGCATTAAGTAGCATCAAACCGAAGCCTTCACCTTCAGTCGCCAGGCATGCAGCAGGGGCTCGGTGTAGCCGCTGGGCTGTTCCTTGCCTTTGAACACCAGGTCGCACGCGGCCTGGTAGGCCATGCTGGTGTCGAAGTGGCCTGCCATGGGCTTGTACAGCGGGTCACCGGCGTTCTGGCCGTCCACCTTGGCTGCCATGCGCTCGAAGGTTTCCTTCACTTGCGCTTCGGTCACCACGCCGTGGTGCAGCCAGTTGGCCATGTGCTGGCTGCTGATGCGCAGCGTGGCACGGTCTTCCATCAGGCCGATGTCGTTGATGTCGGGCACCTTGGAGCAGCCCACGCCCTGGTCCACCCAGCGCACCACGTAGCCCAGGATGCCTTGGGCGTTGTTGTCCAGCTCTGCCTGTTTTTCGGCGTCAGACCAGCTGGGCTTGGCGGTCACGGGCACGGTCAGCAGGCCGGTCAGCAGGTTGTCGCTCTCGGCATTGGCGTCGATTTTTTCCATCTCGGCCTGGATGTCGGACACCAGCACCTGGTGGTAGTGCAGCGCGTGCAGCGTGGCACCGGTGGGGCTGGGCACCCAGGCGGTGTTGGCACCGGCCTTGGGGTGTCCGATTTTCTGCTCCAGCATGGCGGCCATCAGGTCGGGCATGGCCCACATGCCCTTGCCGATCTGTGCCTTGCCGCGCAGGCCGCAGGAGAGGCCCACGATGACGTTGTTCTTCTCGTAGCTCTGGATCCACGCGCTGGTTTTCATGTCGCCCTTGCGCAGCATGGGGCCGGCCAGCATGGCGGTGTGCATTTCGTCGCCGGTGCGGTCCAGGAAGCCGGTGTTGATGAAGGCCACGCGGCTCTTGGCGGCTTCGATGCAGGCTTTCAGGTTGACGCTGGTGCGGCGCTCTTCGTCCATGATGCCCAGCTTCACGGTGCTGTCAGGCAGGCCCAGCACCTGTTCGACGCGGCCAAACAGTTCGCAGGCAAACGCCACTTCGGCGGGTCCGTGCATCTTGGGTTTGACGATGTAGACGCTGCCGGTGCGGCTGTTGCGGATGCCGTCTTTGCCGTTGCCCTTGAGGTCGTGCAGGGCGATGGTGGTGGTGACCATCGCGTCCAGGATGCCTTCGGGGATTTCCTTGCCTTCCGCGCCCCACAGGATGGCGGGGTTGGTCATCAGGTGGCCCACGTTGCGCACGAACATCAGGCTGCGGCCGTGCAGGCGCACTTCGCCTTGGCCGCTGGGGGCCGTGTAGATGCGGTCGGGGTTCAGGCCACGGGTCAGCGTCTTGCCGCCTTTCTGGAACGACTCGGTCAGCGTGCCCTTCAGGATGCCCAGCCAGTTGCTGTAGCCCACGACTTTGTCTTGCGCGTCCACGGCGGCCACGGAGTCTTCCAGGTCGAGGATGGTGGACAGTGCGGCTTCCAGCACCACGTCGGAAATGCCAGCGGGGTCGGTGTGGCCGATGGGCGTGGTGCGGTTGATGACGATGTCGATGTGGTTGCCGTGGTGCTTGAACAGCAGCGAGGTGGGTGCGGCGGCCTCACCTTGGTAGCCCACGAATTGGGCGGGGTCCTTCAGGCCGGTGGTCTGGCCGTCGTCCAGGGCCACGGCCAGCTGGCCGTTGACCACGGTGTAGCCCTTGGCGTCTTTGTGCGACTCGATGGCCAGGGGGATGGCCTTGTCCAGGAAGTGGCGGGCGAACTCGATGACCTTGGCGCCGCGCAGCGGGTTGTAGGCCCCGGCTTTTTCTGCGCCGTCGGTTTCAGGGATGGCGTCGGTGCCGTACAGCGCGTCGTACAGGCTGCCCCAGCGGGCGTTGGCGGCGTTGAGCGCATAGCGGGCGTTCAGGATGGGCACCACCAGTTGAGGGCCGGCCTGAATGGCCAGCTCGGCGTCCACGTTGGCGGTGGTGGCCGTCACGCTGGCGGGCTGGGGCACCAGGTAACCGATGGTTTCCAGGAACTTGCGGTAGGCCACCATGTTGGTGATGGGGCCGGGGTTGGCGCTGTGCCACTTGTCCAGCTCGGCCTGAAGGCGGTCGCGCTCTTTCAGCAGGGCGGCGTTTTTGGGGGCCAGGTCGGCCACGATGGCGTCGAACCCTTGCCAGAACGTGTCGCTGCTGACGCCGGTGCCGGGCAACACCTGGTGGTTGATGAAGTCAAACAGTTCGGTGGCCACTTGCAGGCCGTGGACTTGTGTGCGTGCGGTCATGGTCGATTGCCTCAATGAAAGATGTTGAAACCGGGTTGCCACGGGGGAAATGCATCCCGGGCAGCGTGAGGTCAGACTTTATTGCAACCTTGTTTGTTGATTAAAAGCCGAAAAGTCAATTTATTGGTGACTTTTTGTTTTGTAATTGGACTCTGCATGGCCCTTGCCTCCCCGAAAGCGGCTCAAACCGGCAGCCACTTGCCCAAGCGCTGCTCCAGAAACGACACCGCCACCCGCAGCTTGGCCGAGCGCTCCAGCCGCACCGGGTAGACCGCCCAGATGTCCGCGCTCTGGGTGCAGCCGGGCAGCAGTTGCACCAGTTGTCCGCTGGCCAGCAGCGGGGCGGCCTGCCAGAGGGACCGCAAGACAATGCCGCGCCCGTCCAGCGCCCAGCGCAGCGCCACCTCGCCGTGGTTGCTGGACAGCGGCCCGCTGACCTTGACGGTCTGTTCTTGCCCGTCGCACAGCAGCCGCCACACGCCAAACGGGTGATCGCGCTCCTTGATGGGCAGGCAGTCGTGCCCCGCCAGGTCTTGCGGTGTGCGGGGGGCGCCGCGTCGCGCCACGTACGTGGGCGAGGCACACAGCACGCGGTGGTTGCTGGCCAATTGGCGGGCGATGAGGTGAGGCGCAATGTCGTTGCCGACCCGGATGTCCAGGTCAAAGCCCTCGGCGGCCACGTCCACCAGGCGGTCGAACAGCTCCAGCCGCACCTGCAAAGCGGGGTGTCGCTCCACCAGCTCTCCCAGTGCCGGGGCCACCACCTGCTGGCCAAACCCGAAACTGCTGCACACCCGCAGGGGGCCGCGTGCCTCGGCTCGGCTGCCGCCCACCTCTTGCAGCAATTGGTCCACGTCGTCCAGGATGCGCTGCGCCCAGCGGTACACGCGCTCGCCTTCGTCGGTCAGCGTCACGCGGCGGGTGGTGCGGTGCAGCAGCCGGGTGCCCAGCTGGGTTTCCAGCAGGCGGATGCGTTTGCTCACGTAGGCGGGCGAAGCCCCCAGGTCATCTGCCGCCGCCACGAAGCTGGCCTTGCGCACCACCACGCAGAACACGCGCAGGTCGTCGTTGGAGAGGCTTGAATTGTTCACGATATGTGTTGAATGGAGCCACGCTGCAGGGCATTGTAGAAAAGACGTCACGCAATACCATGCCCCTCTTTCCCCCATCGACACAGGAGACCTTCATGAGCAAAACCCACCGCATCGCCCTCATTCCCGGTGACGGCATTGGCAAGGAAGTGGCCCCCGAGGGCATGCGCGTGGTGCAGGCCGCGGCCCAGCGCTTTGGCCTGACCCTGGACGTGACCGAGTTCGAATGGGCCAGTTGCGACTGGTACCAACAGCACGGCGAAATGATGCCGCCCGACTGGAAGGCGCAGCTGCAAGGCATGGACGCCATCTTTTTTGGCGCGGTGGGCTGGCCCGCCACCGTGCCCGACCACATTTCGCTGTGGGGCAGCCTGCTGAAGTTCCGCCGCGAGTTCGACCAGTACGTCAACCTGCGCCCCGTGCGCCTGTTCGACGGTGTGCCCTGCCCGCTGGCCGGGCGCAAACCGGGTGACCTGGACTACCTCATCGTGCGCGAAAACACCGAAGGCGAATACACCAACCTGGGCGGCATCATGTTTGCGGGCACCGAGCGTGAGGTGGTCATTCAGGAGTCGGTGTTCAGCCGTCACGGCACCGACCGGGTGCTGAAGTACGCCTTCGAGCTGGCCAACCAACGCGCCCGCAAACACCTGACGGTGGCCACCAAAAGCAACGGCGTGGCCATCAGCATGCCCTGGTGGGACGGTCGGGCCGATGCCATGGCGGCCCACTACCCCCAAGTGGCGGTGGACAAGCAGCACATCGACATCCTGACCGCCCGCTTTGTGCTGCAACCCCAGCGCTTTGACGTGGTGGTGGCCAGCAACCTGTTTGGCGACATCCTGTCCGACCTGGGCCCCGCCACCGCCGGCACCATCGGCCTGGCCCCTTCTGCCAACCTCAACCCCGAGCGCACCTCGC
>Ga0209066_10000664_pt1 | contig 49391 bp, 43 predicted proteins | sample All_14_2_FD_187198 | JGI IMG/M metagenome (GOLD analysis project Ga0209066, IMG submission 187198) | Freshwater microbial communities in response to fracking from Pennsylvania, USA - Allegheny Zone_MetaG_DW_15 (SPAdes) (version 2) ... | reverse complement strand
ACCACAGGATGGCCGCTTGCTGACGGGAGATTCGGCCCTGGCACATGCGGTTTTCCAGTTCCATGCCGATCCGGTAATGGATCGGATAGAAAAAACCGAGCAGGTCGGCGTGCGGGTTATTGGCCGATGGTCCGCTCGCATCCTTCTTGCTGTCTTGCGGCGGCTGGGAAGTGGTCTTGGCTGGCATGCTCGGTGTGCTTTCTCGGCATTGCGGCTGCAGGAGAAGGCGTCAATGTTACCCGGAATCGGCGGCCTTGCACGATCGGCAAAAGGCGTTACAAACTCTTTGACAAACCGCATTCTTAATTAGTATGCTAGCAAACATATTGAGGTTTGTTGTCGCTTCATAATGCCTACGGGGCCTCCGTCCCTGATTTCATCCAACCATTTGCAGCGGAGTATCGATCATGCTGTTTGACAAATCAGCCCTTGCCGGAAAACGCATTCTCATTACCGGTGGCGGTACCGGCCTGGGCAAAGGTGTTGCCCAGCACCTGGCGGCTCATGGCGCCGAAGTGCACTTGTGGGGGCGCCGACTGGAGGTGTTGCAGGCGGCGGCCGATGAGATCAATGCCCTGCACGGTCCGCGCGCCCATGTTCAGGCGGTGGATATCCGTAATGCGGAAGGCGTCGATGCGGCGGTCGGCGAGATCTGGGAACGTTTCGGGCCACTGACTGGCCTGGTCAACAATGCGGCGGCCAACTTCATCGCCCCGACCAAGGACATCAGCCCGCGTGGCTACGAGGCCATCGCCTCGACGGTGATGGACGGCGCCTTCTTCACTACCCTGGCCTGCGGCAAGCGCTGGATCGACAACGGGCTCAAGGGCTCGGTCGTGTCGACCCTGGTGACCTGGATCATGACCGGCTCGCCCTATGTCGTGCCGTCGGCGATGTCTAAGGCAGCGATCAATGCGATGACCATGTCGCTGGCCGTCGAATGGGCGCGTTACGGTATTCGCCTGAATGCCGTCGCCCCCGGGCCGTTCCCCACGGAATACGCCTGGCAGATGCTCAATCCGACGGCCGACAGTTCGGTCGGTGCGACCCAGGCCGACGAAGTGCCGATGGGACGCTACGGGGAAATCGCCGAGCTGGGCAATCTGATGGTGCTGCTGTTGTCCGACGGCTGTGACTACATCACTGGCGAGACTATTGTCATCGATGGCGGCCATCATCTCGCAGCACCGTCGACCTTCGCCGGCCTCAACAAAGTGACCGACGAGCAATGGAAATCCATCCGCGAAGCTGCCCAGGCGGCCAGCGACAAGAGCAAGGCGCAGCGCAGCGTTTGATCCGGTTTTTTCGCATCGCAATTACTACTGACTTGAACACTAAAGGAGACTCCAAGTGAAGGGATTGAAAGACAAAGTAGCGCTCGTGACCGGTGCCGCCAGCGGCATTGGCCTGGCCATCGCCAAGCGCCTGGCCGAAGAAGGCATGGCGGTCGGCATTCTCGACATCAATGGCGACGCCGCTGCCAGTGCCGCGGCCGAGATTCGTGCGGCCGGCGGCCGTGCCGATGCCGAAGCCTGTGACATCACCAGTCCGGATGCGGTCAAGGCCGCTGTGGCTTCGATCGAAGGCAAGCTCGGTCCGACCTGGGCGCTGGTCAACAACGCCGGCTGGGATACCCCGATGCCTTTCCTAAAGACGACGCCGGATTTCTGGGAGAAAATCATCGCCATCAATTATTTCGGCCCGCTCAACATGACGCATGCCGTGGCCAGTGGTATGGCCCAGCGCGGCGGCGGCCGGATCATCTTCATCGCGTCCGATGCCGGCCGTGTCGGTTCTTCCGGCGAAGTCGTCTATTCCGGTTGCAAGGGCGCCACCATTGCCTTTGCCAAGGCCTTCGCCCGTGAAGTGGCGCGCAAGAACGTGCTGCTCAACTGCGTTTGCCCGGGGCCGACCAATACCCCAGCCATGGATGCCTTCGTCGGCACCGGTGATGAAGGCCAGAAGATTCGCGACGCCATGGTGCGTGGCGTGCCGCTCGGCCGCATCGGCGAGCCGGATGACTATCCGGGCCTGGTCGCCTTCCTGGCCAGCGACGACGCTTCCTTCATGACCGGCCAGACGATCAGCGTCTCCGGCGGCCTGACGATGCACGGCTAAGCGCCTGCTGCCGTCACGCTCCATTACCCAAATCCATCAAGAAACGAGGAAATCATGTCCACGACTTTCAAAGACATTCTGTATGAAGTTGGCGCTAACGCCGTCCGCATCACCATCAATCGTCCGGAGGTTTTTAATGCCTTCCGTACGCAGACCGTCGAAGAGCTGATCCAGGCCTTCCGCATGGCCGACGAAGAGAAGTCGGTCAATACCGTGATCTTCGGTGGCGCCGGCGACAAGGCGTTCTGTACCGGTGGCGATCAGAAGGTGCACCTGTCCGAGGATGGCCTCTATGGTCCGCGCGGCATGGTCGGCCTGCCGATCGAGGAACTGCAGTCCGCCATCCGCGACTGCCGCAAGGTGGTCATCGCCCGCGTTCAGGGCTTCGCCATCGGCGGCGGCAATGTCTTCGCCACCATCTGCGATCTGACCCTCGCTTCCGAGAAGGCCCAGTTCGGCCAGGTCGGCCCGAAGGTCGGCTCGGTCGATCCGGGCTTCGGTACTGCTTATCTGGCGCGCATCATCGGTGAAAAGCGTGCCCGCGAAGTCTGGTTCCTGTGCGAGCGTATTCCGGCGCAAAAAGCCTACGAATGGGGTCTGGTCAACAAGGTTGTTGCCCATGATCTGCTCGATGAAGAATGCGAAGCCTGGGCCGCCAAGATCAATGTCATGAGCCCGACCGCCCTGGCCATCGCCAAGCGTTCCTTCAATGCCGACAGCGAGAACATCCGCGGCATCAGCTTCATGGGTGTGGCCGCCGTCAAGGGCTACTACCAGAGCGAAGAATCGAAGGAAGGCGTGCGTGCCTTCAACGAGAAGCGCCCGGCCGACTTCAAAAAGTACGCTTAACCCCACAGACCTACCGCTTGCATTGGCTACCATGGATCAAAATATCAAGAGCGAGATCACCGAGGACGGCATCCTGATTGCGAGGATCGATATGCCGGGCCGTTCGATGAACGTCTTTTCGCTGGACATGATGGATTCGCTCGAAAGGCTTCTCGATCATGTCGATGGGAACCCCTCGCTGCGAGCGGTGGTGCTGACCTCGGCCAAGCAGGCTTTTCTGGCCGGGGCGGATCTGGACATGATCCGCATGTTTACCGAACGGGCACGCACCGACAGCCACGAGCAACTGCATAACCTCTGCGGTCGCCTGGGGCGTCTGTTCCGCCGTCTGGAGAAAAGCCGCAAACCTTATGTCGTGGCGATCAACGGGCTGGCACTCGGCGGCGGGCTGGAAGTCAGCCTTGCCTGCCATGCCCGCGTCGTCGCCGACGACAAGGGTGTCCTGCTCGGTCTGCCGGAAATAAAGCTGGGCCTGCTGCCAGGTGCCGGCGGTACCCAGCGCCTGCCGCGGATGATCGGTACCCGACTTGGTCTGCAGTTGCTGCTCAGCGGCGACCCGCTGACGCCGCGCAAGGCCCACGAGTACGGTGTCGTCGACCTGGTTGTCCCGCCCGCTGAACTGCTCGATGCCGCACTACGAATCGCCCGCGACATGGGCAGCAAGCTGGCTCTTTGGGATCGACCGGGCGCAACTTTCAACAGCGGTCCATTTGATTTCACCGCTGCCGATGCCCATCAGCAGATTGCCGATGTCCTCGGGATCAGCGATGAATTGCTGGCGAACTACCCGGCATACAGGACGATCATGGATTGCGTGGTTGGCGGCTGGCACATGCAGATGGACGAGGCCTGCCATTGGGAAATGGACAACTTCGTCCGGCTGATTCAGGATCCCGTTGCCGGTAACATGGTCCGCACGCTTTTCCTCAACCGCCAACGTGCCGCCAAGCTGGTACCGAAAGTGCTGGAGCCGCGGGTGACGCGGGTCGCTGTCGTCGGTGAAGGCGGGGAAGCCATCCAGGCTCTGCTGGTGGCAGGCAAGGCAACACTGATCGCGCCCGCGGAACTGGGGGAACGGGATATCGCCTTGCTGATGCCTGGCGCACGTTCTGAGCGGGGTATCCGCCTTGCTTGGATGGATGTCTCGGCCAACGCCGAGACGGTTGTCGACGACCATAATGGCGGGGCTGCAGTTTGCCTGTCTGAAGCGACGAGTCACGGGCGTTCGCTCGAACTCGTACTGTCTAGCCCCGACCCTCTGGCGCTCGATGCCGGAATCCTGCTGGGACGCTGGTTGCGGGCAACGGTCGTGCCTACGATGGGGAAGCACTCGCTGCTGGTCAGCCTGCGAGATGCGCAAGCCCGGGCGCGCCAACTTCAATGTTCGGTAGAGGATGAATTGCTCGCTGTTGCGCTTGTTGCCCAGAAGGTTTGGAGCGAGGGTGGCGTCGATGATGTCGATCTGGCTGATGTTGCCGCTGTCATCGGTGGCCTGCATCCGGCATACACGGGCGGCCCGTTCAATTACCTCAGGCAGATCGGTCTGGCACCTCTGTCGTCACGCCTGGCAACCGCCTCTGATGATTTTCGTCAGTCGTTTGCCGTTCCGGAGTTCCAGCCTGCGCTGCTTGAGCGCTTGCTGAAGAAGGTATAGCCATGAGCACCGACCGCCGACATGTCGGTTTCACCTTGCCTAGATTTACCGTGACTATCGAGCCCGAGCGTCTGGCGCGCTTTGCTGACGCAATCGGCGAATCAAGTACCGGCGTGATAGCGCCGCCAACCTTTCTCAAGGTCATCGAGGGGGAGGGTGCAAGTTCTCGTCGCATTCTCGATGAATTGGGCGTCGATCTGCGCCGTGTGCTGCATGCCGAGCAGCAGTTCGAGTACTTCACGCCGATGGGCGTGGGTGACAGTGTCTCGGTCGAGCGCAAGGTTGTCGACATCTACGAGAAGAAAGGCGGCGAAATGGAATTCATCGTTATCGAAACCAGTTTTTTTGCTGCCACGGGCGAGCGTGTCGCCATCTCGCGGCAGATCGTTCTGGTCCGTCATCCAAAGAAACGCGAGCAATGACATGTTGACTGATCTGCTGAGCGCCGAACCAGGGAGCCTTGTTGCCCAGTTTTCTCCGTTGCCGAGCACGGCAGAAGATTTGGTTCGCTATGCGCGAGCTTCAGGCGATACGAACCCGCTACATCTCGACCTAGAATTTGCCCGTCAGGCTGGGTTCGACAATCTGGTCGTACACGGCATGCTGAACATGGCTTTTCTGGGCCGTCTGTTGACCGATCACTTTTCAGCCGAGCGCATTCGTACCTTCAGTGCGCGATTCGAGGGGGTTGTGCTCGTCGGTCAACGGGTGAACTATCGGGCCGTAGTGGCCGAACGGTTGGGTAATGGCATCCAGCTAATGCTGGAAGGTAGCTTGCTTGACGGGAAGCGAGTGATTTCCGGACAGGCGTTGATCAGCACAATCTGAATAAGCGAATCACCGATATGTGGCATTGGCGGCCGCTGTTTTTTCCCGAAAATTCCAACCTATCCGGCAACTATTTCTTGGTTACCGTGAAGCGCTCGTACAGCGACTCACGGTAATGGCAAAGCATAAATAACAAGCAGGCTCAATCCTCGCTGCTGCTAGCCTCGTCGAGCCCCATTGTTGAAAGGGCTTCCTTGATGCTGGACAGCAGGCGCACCAGTTCGCTGCGATCCTTGTCCGTCAGGTTGGCGAGTATCGTGGCATTGAAGGCTGTTTCTGCAGCTATGAGCTTCTCTAGGAGCTGATGGGAATTTTTGGTCAGAAAGACGCGTTTGGCGCGCCGGTCAGTGGGCTCCGGGCGTCGTTCAATGAACTCGGTGGCCTCCAGTCGGTCGAGCAGGGCGCCCAGGCTGGCTTTGCCGACATCGAGCATTTGTGCCAGTTGGGTTTGCACCATACCGTCGTGGCGGGCCAAGTGCGCAATGATCCACCACTGGGCACGTGTGACACCAAGGGGTTTGACGATTTCATCGAATGCTTTGCGGCGTAGCCGGGAGACATCGTGAATCAGGTAGCCGAGCTTGATGTCCAGGCGGTTCTTGGCGTCACGATCAGGCTTGGCAACTTCCGTCTGGCGGCGCTTCTGGGCAGTGGAAGCCTTCGTTCTGGGGGTTGCGGTGGCTGCTTCGGCAGCCTCGGGATTGGTCGTCAGTGTCATCTTGATTTCGCTCCTGTCAGGAGAGGATTGATGCGCTCATGTTGCAATGGGCGCTGTTAGCTATACAGTAAGCAAACGGATTATATGCTTTTTATTCTACTTCTAGGAAGCGAGGGTCTGATTTGTCATTAGAAATGACCGCTGTCGCGAGGCCGAACAAGGTGTCGCGCATTGTTGTCTGGATCGTCGGCTTTCTGGCTTTCCTGAACCTGTATCCCATGCAGGCCGTATTGCCGCTGCTGATGACGGAATTTAGTGCCGATGCAGTCCAGGCCGGGGCGACAGTTGGTGCAACGGTACTGGCCATCGCGCTCCTGTCGCCTTTTGTCGGCGTTTGGTCGGACGCTGTCGGTCGCCGTGGGCTGATCAACGCGGCACTGTTTGCGCTGACTGTCCTCACCTTCGCCATTTCGCTGTCCACGAGCCTCGACGTTGTGCTCATGATGCGTTTTCTGCAGGGGATGGCGATTCCCGGGGTGACCGTCGTGCTGACTGCTTATCTGGCTGAGGAGTTCGATGGCGCCGAGGTTTCGCGTCTGATGACCGCCTATATTTCCGGCGGTGTGTTCGGTGGCTTCAGCGGCCGCTTCGTCGCCGGCTACATGGGCGATTTTTTGGGCTGGCGGGCGGCGTTCATCGTCCTGGGTAGCCTGACGCTGTGCGGCGCGCTGTTCGTTTGGCGCCGGCTTCCGGCTTCGCGGCGATTCGTCGCCCGGCGTGATGTGTCAGGGATACTGCTGCAGTTCCGCAGGCATGCAGCCAATCGTCAATTGTTGCTGGTCTGCCTGATCGGCTTCTGCATCTTGTTTTCCCTGGTCGGAGGGCTGACCTATCTGATGCTCTTTCTGTCAAAGGCGCCGTTCTCGCTGTCTCCGCGCGACCTGGGTAATGTCTTTCTCGTCTATCTGATCGGCGCACTGGTCACGCCGCTGGCCGCCGGTGCGATGACTCGCCTCGGCTTGCGCGCCGTCCTGCTGCTTGCCTTGGCCGGAGCGGCCGCTGGCCTGCTGCTCACCTTCGTTCCGGAATTGCCGCTGATCGTGTTCGGCCTGACCTTGTTTTCGAGCGGAATATTCGTTGCCCAGACGGTGGCCATCCGACGGGTTGCCGAAGTGGTCTGCGAAGGGCGTTCCCTGGCGGCGGGTATTTACGGAACGTACTATTACGCAGGCGGCGCCGTTGGCACCTGGTTGTGCGGGCTGGCTTATGTGCGGGCCGATTGGCAAGGCAGCGGGGTAGTTGTCCTGACGACTCTGGTCTTGGCGGCAGCGGCGGGCATCATGGCCTGGCGGCAACCACATTAGCTGAGCAAAAAAGAGGGCCACCGGCATGCAACATGCGGATGGCCCGAGGCTGGAGTGAAGTTGTTCAGTTCACGCTGGGTCGGCGGCTTTCGTTGTCAGAAAACCAGAACCGGCTTGATGGCTTGACCGGTCTCCGCCGCATGCACGGCGTCGTTGATCTTGTCGAACGGGAACTTGGTCACCAGTCGGTCGAAGGGGAAGCGTCCCTGCTGGTAAAGCTCGATCATCCTGGGAATGAAGGTCTGCGGATTGGCATCGCCTTCGGTAATCGGGCGCAAGGTGACACCCTTGACCAGCAGGTCGAGCAGGGTGGCCGGAATCTGGCCGTCCGGGGGCGGTACGCCGACCAGACCGACGGTGCCGCCAGGAGCGGTGACGTTGATGGCCTGGCCCGCTACGGCGGGAATGCCGGTCGCTTCAATGGTATAGGTGACACCGCCACCACTGTCGGCCTTGATGGCCGCTTCGATGTCCGAACCGTCACGCGGGTCGTACACCTTACTGGCGCCCAATTCGAGTGCCAGTTGGCGGCGCTCGGCATTGGGTTCGACGACGAAGATTTTGGTAACGCCGACGGCACGGGCACCGAGCAGGGCGCTGAGGCCGACGGCGCCGCCGCCGAAGATGGCGATCGAGTCGCCGGATGTCGCTTTCAGCGAATTGATCACGGCGCCGGCGCCGGTCTGGATGCCACAACCCAGGGGGCCGAGGATTTCCAGCGGCACGGCGTCCGGCACGCGAACCGTATTGACCGCACGCGCAATGGCATAGGTGGCAAAGGAAGACTGGCCGAAGAACATGCCGTGGACAGGTTGCCCGTCCTTGGACAAGGGGCTCGATCCGTCGGCCAGACGGATGCCGGCGAAATTCATCGGCAGGAACTGGCTGCAGGTTGCCGGCAGATCTTTCTCGCAACTCGGGCAATGGCCGCAAGAATTGAAGGAGAGCACGACGCGGTCGCCCGGCTTGATGTTGGTGACCCGGGTGCCGACGGCTTCGACAATACCGGAGCCTTCGTGGCCGAGGACGATGGGCATGGGAACCGGGAAACCGTCGCGGCAAACGATGTCGGTGTGGCAGACGCCGACACCAACCATGCGAACCAGGACCTCGTCTTCGCGCGGTGCGGCAACATCGATTTTTTCAAGGGCGAAAGGCCCGCCAACATTGCGCACGACAGCGGCTGTGGCGACGGTGGAGCCGGATGTTTGGGTGGTCATGGGTGTCTCCTGATTGGTCCAAGCTTCATTCTGAATAGGCTGGTTTGGTAATGTTGATAAATATTATGCAAGCGTAGCATCTGGGTTTTCGGTTTGCAATCGGGTGCCCCCGGACTTCTCTTGGGTAGGGGTGTCATGTTGTCGGGCAGTTCCACCAGAAAACTCGGATTTGCCGGTTTCTTGCTATTCCCGGGCGGTTCTTCAGAATTCCGAAAGGCCATCGATGACAGCGCAGGAGCCAAGGTTAGCGACATGGAATTTCATTAAGCAGTACTTTGGTACTGTTTTCGCACCGGATTGTCGGATTATTATCGTATTGTGGCATACTTTTAATATGGTGCCGGTATGGTGCGCCGTCGATAAATCGGCGAGGCATCAGTAACAAGAGAAATCTACGCGAGGAGCGATCGTATATGGCAACAACGCATCAGAAATTTTTCATCGATGGCCAGTGGGTCGAGCCGGCTTCTTCCAGCCGCATCAATGTGCTGGGCGCCGCGACCGGAGAATCGATTGGCAGCTGTCCGGAGGGGGTAATAGCCGACATCGATCGGGCTGTTGCCGCGGCCCGTCGCGCCTTCAAGGAGTCCGCCTGGGCCAGCTATACGCCGGCAGAGCGCGGTGCAGCCTTGAACCGCTTTGCCGACGCGATCGAAAAGCGGGGGGATCGCCTGGCACAGACAGTCAGCATGCAGAATGGCATGCCGATCAACGTCGCCGATCAACTGGAAAGCGGCTTTGTCGTCGGCGTCCTGCGCTATTACGCAGCGCTGGCCGCGGGGCTGGTAACGGAAGAAACCCGCCCGTCACCGCTGGGTTTCAACACCTTGGTCCGCAAGGAGGCGATCGGCGTGGTCGGCGCGATCGTGCCGTGGAATTTCCCGGTCGCCTTGTCGATCATGAAGATCGGTCCCGCCCTGGCCGCCGGCTGCACCATGGTGCTCAAGCCGTCGCCGGAAACCGTTCTCGACAGCTACATTCTTGCCGAAGCGGCCGAAGAGGCTGAATTGCCGCCGGGGGTGCTCAACTGGGTACCGGGGGGGCGCGATGTCGGGGCCTATCTGGTATCGCATCCGGGCATCGACAAGGTTGCCTTTACGGGTTCAACCAATGCCGGACGGATCATCGCCCAGGAGTGTGGCAGGCTGTTGCGTCCGGTGACGCTGGAACTCGGCGGCAAGTCGGCCGCCATCATTCTCGAAGACGCCGATCTCAACGCCGTCCTCCAGGGCTTGCCTTCCACCTCCCTGCTGAACAATGGTCAGGCCTGCTTTTCCTGCACCCGCATCCTGGCGCCGAACAGCCGCTATGACGAGATCGTCGAGGCGATTGCCGGTAGCGTGTCGTCACTGGTCGTCGGTGACCCGCTGGATCGGGCCACGCAGATTGGTCCGATGGCCTCATCGGTGCATCGCACCCGGGTTGAAGGGTATATCGCCAAGGGCAAGAGCGAGGCGCGTCTGGTCGCTGGTGGTGGGGTGCCGCAGCAGGAGCGTGGCTGGTTCGTGCAACCGACGGTTTTTGCCGATGTCGACAATGCGGCGACGATCGCCCAGGAAGAAATTTTCGGGCCGGTCCTGTCCATCATTCGCTATGGCAGCGAGGATGATGCCGTGCGCATCGCCAGCGAGTCGGAATACGGCCTCGGCGGCACCATCTGGTCGGTGGATCGCGACCGGGCAGCCAGCCTTGCCCGCCGGGTCGAGTCCGGCACCGTTGGCATCAACGGTTATCTGCCAGATATCAATGCACCGTTTGGCGGCATCAAGGCCAGCGGACTGGGTCGCGAACTCGGGCCGGAATCGATCGCCGCCTATCAGCGGTACAAGTCGATATACATGCTGGGGTAATTCGCAAACGACGGTGCTCAAGGTAGAGGAGCACCGTCGTGCATCGGCTCATAAGGGCGAAGCCGAGCACCATCCTGGCACAATATTGTTTGATGGTTTGCTAGCAATATAATATGCTAGCGTAACTAATCGTATTGATGGATGGGAGACAGCATGCAACGTGAAGCCATGGAATTCGACGTCGTCATCGTCGGCGGCGGTCCAGCCGGTCTGGCCTCGGCCATCCGCCTGAAGCAACTGGCGGCAGAGGCCGGTGGCGATGTCAATGTCTGCCTGATCGAGAAAGGCGCCGAAATCGGCGCCCATATCCTCTCCGGCGCCGTCATGGATCCGCGTGCGCTGAGTGAGTTGCTGCCCAACTGGCAAGCCGATGGCGCGCCGCTCAATGCGCCGGTCTGCGAAGACCGCTTCTTCATCTTTTCCGAAACCGGCGCCACTCGTATACCCAACTCGCTGTTGCCATCGTGCTTCCACAACGAAGGCAACTACGTCATCTCGCTTGGCAACGTCTGTCGCTGGCTGGGTGAACAGGCCGAGGCGCTCGGCGTCGAAATTTATCCCGGTTTTGCCGGTGCCGAGGTGTTGTACGACGACAATGGTGCCGTCTGCGGTATAGCCACCGGTGACATGGGGCGCCTGCACGATGGCACGGAAGGCCCGAACTTCCAGATGGGCATGGAACTGCTGGGCAAATATACCTTTTTCGCCGAAGGCTGCCGTGGCCATCTGGGCAAACAACTGATCGAGAAGTTCGCCCTGGACCGTGATGCCGACCCGCAAACCTACGGCATCGGCCTCAAGGAACTCTGGGAAGTCCAGCCAGACAAGCACCAGGCCGGCCTCGTCGTGCACAGCGGCGGCTGGCCGATGGATGCGGCGACCTATGGCGGTGGCTTCCTCTACCACCTGGAGAACAACCAGGTCGCCGTCGGCTTCGTCGTCGGCCTCGGCTACGAGAACCCGCACCTGTCGCCCTACGAGGAATTCCAGCGCTTCAAGACGCATACCGAAATCCGCAAGTTCCTCGACGGCGGCAAGCGCATCGCCTACGGCGCCCGGGCATTGACTGCCGGCGGCCTGCAGTCGCTGCCGAAAACCATCTTTCCCGGTGGCGTGCTGATCGGCGACGATGCCGGTTTTCTCAACGCCGCCCGCATCAAGGGTTCGCACTGCGCCATCAAGACCGGGGCATTGGCTGCCGAGGCCTGTTTCGACGCGCTGCAGGCTGGCCGCCAGTTGGATGAACTGAACGCCTACCCGGAAGTCTTCCGCAACAGCTGGCTGTACGAGGAACTGCATGCCGCACGCAACTTCAAGCCGTGGATGGCCAAGGGCCTGAAGCTCGGTTCGCTGATGTTCGGCATCGACCAGATCGTCTTCCGCGGCAAGGCGCCGTGGACGCTGCATCACAGCACGCCGGACCACGCCAAGCTGAAACCGGCCGCTGATTGCCCCAGGATCGACTACCCGAAGCCGGATGGCGTACTGACCTTCGACCGCCTGTCCTCGGTGTTCCTGTCGTCCACCAATCATGAGGAGGATCAGCCCTGCCATCTGCAGTTGAAAGATGCGTCAGTGCCGATCAACGTCAATCTGGCGCAATACGATGCCCCCGAGCAGCGTTTCTGCCCGGCCGGCGTCTATGAAATCCTCGGCCGCGAGGAAGGTCAGCCGCGCCTGCAGATCAATGCGCAGAACTGCGTACATTGCAAGACCTGCGACATCAAGGATCCGACCCAGAATATCAACTGGGTTGTGCCGCAAGGCGGCGAAGGACCGACCTATCCGAACATGTGAATTGGGTGGTTGGCGTGCGACCCGGACGATGAGCTACTGGATGATAAGCTGTTGTCCGAGGTGTGCAGATCGTGTTCCGACTCACCGGCGTCCTTTTTGCGAATTGCACCGTTCTCACTGCAGGGTAATGTTTCATCCATGTCGGTGAAAACACCCCAGCGCACGGCCGATCAGTACGCCAACCATCAGTGGCACGCATGGCAGCAGCAGAGGATGCAGCATCGCCGGCAGCACGAAGCCGATGACCGTCGCGCAGAGGATCATGATCCCCAGGCTTGCGTACAGTGCGAACATCTCGGGATCGTGCTGCAGGAACTCCTTGGCTTTGATGAGCCGTACGAATCCGCCGTCGACGAGGGCAGCCAAGACGAATCCAGCCAGCCAGGGCAGCCATTCCAGCAAGGTGGAGAACCGATAGCTGGCGAGCAGCAGCAACGCATCGACCGAGCGGAAGTAGGTGTTGTTGAAGAGGCGCTGGTTGACTGAGGACATCTCCCGGGACACCGCGCCGTTCACGCCTGCTGGCGAAGGCGCATCCTTGGCGACAGGAATTGGCGTGACTTCGGCCGTCGAATCTTGCATGCGCATTGCCCGATTGAGCATGCGGGTGGCGGGCTCGGCGCCCCAGTAGGCGGCGGCCGCTTCATGCTCGGCACGTAGCTGTGTGAGGAAGTGTTCCGGGGGATGGGCCGACGGTACGTACAGCACCAGGAGCAGCAGGACGAGCAGCGACAACACGGCGACGGCGCGGATCATGCGCTCGCCTTTGCCGGGGCGTGGCGCGCATCCGCATCGGGATCGAGGATCGGAAACCGTCCCTTGATGATTCGGCCGCCCGACACCGAGGCGAAGTACTGGAGGTTGGGCAACTTGCCCAGCACATTCGCCGGCACCATCTCCTCGAAGCTCTCGGTGAGTTGGGTGGAATAGCTCGACGAGAAGTCGCCCAGGTGGGCATCCGAACCGTGGCTCAGGCCCACCCGCACCGTGTGGATCGCCGTCTTGCCGAAGGTCTCGACTACGAAGTCCTGGGTCGGCCGGTCCTTGGTGCGCAGGGCGATCAGGTTGTTGAGGTTGCCCAGGGCCATGCGTGCTGCATCCTCGCTGCCCAGCCGTTTGGATAGGTCGGCCAGGGTCTGCATGGCACAGGTGGTGAAGATGCCGCCCTCTGCGCCCTTGTTGAGAATCTCGATCAACGGCTGGTTAATGACATTGGCCACTTCATCGACGAACAGCGCGATGCGCCGGTAAATGCCCAGGTTGTAGCGCATGCCGGCCCGGGCCGCCTGGTCGGCCAGGGCCAGGGCGCCAATGGCCGAGGCGACCGACGGATCGGGCAGGGAATCCAGGCACATATAGAGCACGTGACCGGCGCGCTCGATCTTCTCGAAATTCATGATCGGCCGGGTGTCGTCGGCATCGAACGGGTCCGGCGACAGGCTGCGCCCCAGGTCCCCAGAGGTCAGCATCGACAGGATGGGCAGCAGGTTGGCGGTGATCTTCTGGTAATGCTCCCGATTGTGGCGAAAGGTGCGTACCTGCGCGTCGATCACCTTGTTGCGCTGGTTCTGGGCGATGTGATGCTCGTAATAGGCGACAAAGGCCATCAGGTCGGCGCTGGCGGCTTCCGACGGCCGCTTCAGGTTGCCGCGCTGAGCGTCGTTCAGCAGTTTCTTCATTGCCGGCAGATCGTGCCAGCCGGCGCCCAAGGTCTGGTCGAAGTAACGGCGTAGCGATCCTTCCAGCACCGGTTCGATGCCGCCCTCGATGTACTTGGTGAGTTTCACCAGGTTGGGCCGCTCTTCGATCTCGACCAGGCCTTGCACCACGACGTTGACGGCATCCCAGCCGAAGGCCGAGAAGGCCCCCGCCGTGTCCGGCGGCATGATGGACTGGATGCGCGAGGCGATTTCGGTGGGCTTCTGCCAGTTGAAAGTAAAGTCCAGCCGTACGCCGCGCTCCGGGAACGCCGGGTGGAATTCCAGGAAGGTATCTGGATCCCGGTAGTCTGTGCACGCGCGCTCGACCACGCGCTTCAGGCGCCGGCTGTTCTTCGGGTCGATGACGATCACGACATCGCCGCGCCGGATCGCCAGGGTGATCAGGTTGGCCAAGGCGACGCCCTTGCCGGACTGGGTGGTGCCGACCAGCAGCGTGCCACCCTCGAAGTTCTGCAGCGGCCGGTACAAGGGGACTTCCTGCGGCTCGACACCGTGGATGTAGGGCAGGCCGATCTCGTCGTCCGGCTGGGGCTTGGGGTCGTAACCGAGCAGTTGCAGCCAGTGCGGCGATACCGCGAAGTCCCGGTAGTCGATCTTGGCCAGTTCATAAAGCCGCTGCGCATGCACGGGCTGCCATTCGAAGCCGAAGCCCAGGAACACCGAGGTCGGGTCAGGGCAGCAGCGGGCCAAGTCGTCGGTGCCGATGACTTCGATGGCGTGCCCACACAGGGCGGCGCGCAGGATCAGTATGCGCAATGCCTGTGCCACCCGCCATAAGCCCATGGCGAAGCAGATAAGGGCGAGCGGCAGTGCCAGTTGCCCTGGAAGCGTGCCGGTGAGGCCGGTCCCCACGAAATATATGAGTGCCAGCCCCCAGGCGATGCCGGCATAAGCTTCGTAGGCCCGGCGCCAAGGCATCTCGTAGCGGCGAACCAGCATGTCAGCTGTTCTCGTCGGGTGACACAGCCAAGGTGGCCGGATCGAGTCCGCTCACGTAGCGCGGGTCGAGTACGATGCCGAGAGTCTGCTGGCCGTTGAACTCGCGGGAGTGTGTTGGCGGGCCTTCGGGGGTTTGCTTCACCAGCATATTGGTTTCGCTGAGGGCGCGCATGGCTTGGGACGGCTGGATGCCACGGCGCACGAATTCATCGAGCGGCACGAAAAGCCCCTCGGCGACGGTACACACGATGGGCGGCCCCATGCCGTCATTCAGCGTTCGAACAGCATTGGCGAGGGCATCCCGGACCAGGGGATTCAAGCGCATGGGGGCTTGCAAGGCGAATGTGCTCTGCGCAGACGCCGGCGGGGATGAGCCGGAACCTTCCTCAACCTGCGCTGCATTGGCGTCGTCGCCGGCGGGCGGCGGAATCAGCGACAACTGGGGATGCACCGGTGCCGGCGTTGGAGCGGACGGGGGCGTTGGCGGTCCAGCCGAGGCTGGGGCCGGCGGTGGCTTGAATTCCAGCGCTTGCGGCAAGGTTTCCGGTGGCGGATCGATCCCGGCGAGGACGATGGCCGGCGATGAAAATTTGGTGGCTTCCAGTGGCGCCTTGGCGCCCGGCGGTAGGATGGACCAGGTCGAGCGCTCGGCGCTGGGGGCTTCGAAGACGCCGGCGGCCAGCAGGAGTTCCAGCATGGTTTCCGGCGCCTTGGGAATGCCAGCCAACTGGTCGGATTCGAGCAGTTGGCAGATATCCTCGGCACCGCCTGGCCAGACCAGGAACAGGCCGTCTTGGCCTAGCCATAAGCGCGACTTCTCGCGATTGGGCATCCAGGCAGGATTCCTGCTAGTGAGGCGCCTAAGGGCATCGACCAGATAGCGTTCCAGGTGCGAGCCATACTGCGGCGACCCGTAGCGGTCGGCGCTGGCCGCAAGGTTACGGTCGATGACCAAGGCCAGCGAGCGGCGGACGAGTTCGTCGAGAATGTTGTGCTCACGATAGACCGGGATACCGCTGATACTGGCCAGCAGGTGCGGTACGATGACGCTATTGCCCTCGGACAGATCGGCCATGACGGTCGGTGGTACGACCAGGGGGAGGGCGAACAGGCCCAGGCCGCGGGCTTCGATCGTCTGCGGTCGCCAGCGCAGGAAATAGCGCTCGGCGCACTGGGTGGCCAGCCAGTCGGCTAGCGGCATCAGGAAGGCCGGCCACGCCTCGCCGGCGGCATCGGTGACGATCACATGGCTCATCAAGCGATGCAGTTCGCAGCAGAGGCCGGCGATGAAGGTCGCATGGCGCCAGCGCGGTTCCAGGTTGCGGCGTACAGAGATGCTTATCCGCCCCGAAAAGATATGGGCGTCGGTGCCTTGCAGACTGAAAAAAGCGGTTTCCAGGCCAAGTCGCAGGAGCCCGCCCGGCTTGCTGAAGTAGTTGTCGGCGGTCGCCGGCAGCAGATGCACGCAGGCGGCGTAACGGCGTATGAGGGTCAGGACGTCGCGTTCGAAGCTGTCCCGGTCGGTGCCGTAGCACAGCTTGATGCGCGCAATGAGGTCGGCTTCGCCGGTCAACAGCTCATCGAGCGGCAACGCGGCGAAACCAGGGTCGGAGGCGGAATAGGAGGTGGTTGGCGTAGGTGGGGTGGCCATGGCGGCACAGCGTTCAGACTGGGAGAACGACATGACCGATTTTTCGGCTAGCGCCTTCCCTTGTCGCGCTGAAATCGCCTCTATTCGGCCGGGATTTCGCCCTCGGCGTAGAGGCTCAGCTTATGAAAAAGCGCAAGCAAACCCTGTTGGCGCTCGATGCTCTCGACGGCGGGATGTGCCGGATACGAAGCCTGGATGCGATGGTCCAGGGGGAAGCGCTCGATCAATTTGCAGAAGGGGCATGTTTCACCCGAACGGGCCACGGTGCCGATGGCGGCAATGAATTCGCAGCCACAGCGCGGACAGGTCAGTACCGACAAGGTGGGGGTGCGGGCCAGCCAAATGCCGTCGATGTAGGAAACGAGGTTGAAGGCGCGGTCCAGGCTGATGCGGTAAGGTGGCAGTGTGGCGGCCTGATAGGCGCGGTAGGCGAAGACCAGCGCTTCGCCGGCAGTGAGTCCCTGCACGCGTAGCTGGCGATACTTGGCGCCGATGAGGCAGGCATCGGTGCGCAGGATGAGATTGGCGTTGTGATACCACTCGGTCGAGTCCGGCGCACGCCCGCGCGGGATAGTCCGAGGGTCGGCGAAGAAGAGCCGTTGGACCTCGCGTGGTGGGAGGCCGGTGATGCTATGAATGGTCTTCAGGCGAGCCCCAAGCTCTGCCAATTGCTTTGCAAGCTGGATGGCACGCAGGTGCCGGTCACCGCGGGTGGGCATCGGGGGCTACCGGCCAATGTTGGTCGGTGTCGGGGGATGGACCAGCGCCAGAGGTCCGGCCAGCGGCCGTGGCGTACTCAACAAGCTCACCAGGTCGGCGCGCGGCGGGAACAGAGTCGTGTTGCCGATGTGGACCACCAGGGACCACAACTCATCCAGGCTCAAGCCTTGCAGGTGGTCGGCCTGTGTCGTGTCGAGCGAGAACTTGCAGCAGGTCGAAGCTCGGTCATGCTGTAGACCGGCGTGGATGACGGCGAGCACGTTCAAGTTGATCCACTCGACATCGGTAAGCGTCACATGACTCATGGACCTGTCCTTCCAGTGAGATGGGACCACCGGCTGCGACGCCTGAGAGCTCGATAAACATTCCGGCACGACTTTACAGCCAGGGCAAGGATGTCAGCATATGTATGGATTAACCGGCATGGCAATAGCATTTGCTGAAAAGTTTGAGAGACGGCCTTCTTGCCACACGCAAGGCCTGATTCATGGCATTGCTTGGCGAATGGTGCGCTCGCCGGGCGGACCGTCGAGTCATGTCGGCACGTCACAGTGACGGCAGGAGAAAGCGATGATTTCAAGGCACCCAACAGAACAGGAAGGCAACGCCCAAGTGGCTACTCGGAGCGATAACGGTGCGACTCCCGATAGGGATGTGCCGCCAGCGCTCGATCTGCTGCCCGGCGTGCGTGCCCGGTTGAATGAACGCCTCGACCATGTCGGCATTCCTCAGCGCGGCCGACTGACCTACGTGGCGGTGCTGACCTACCGCGCGGTTCAGACGGTGAGTCGATGGTTCGAGCCAGAACGCCCCGGTCTGCCTGACGTGGAGTCGCTGGCGCGGCTGTGCGATGGCCTGGGGTGCAGTTCGGATTGGGTCTTGGGCCTGACGCCCGCGATGGGCGGAAGCCCTGCGCTCCAGCATGCCTCGGCAACGGAGTTGCAGTGGGTCGGCGAGGTGCTCGAGCGCCTGCGCCGGATGCATCGCGACAGTGAGCCGATGCCGATGGTCGGCGACGAGATGGCGCCGTCGATCCAAGATGGGGACATGCTGTTCGTCGATCGCCGTTACGATAGGCTGGGCGGCAACGGCGTCTATGTGCTGGAAATCAACGGCCGTGTCTTGGTGCGCCTGGTCGAGAATCGCATGGGCACCGGGATCGTCTTCAAGTGCGACAACCCGGCTTATGAAGATTACCCGGTCACCGACGTGGATGCCGTCAAACGCATCGGGCGGTGTGTCCTTGGCAAGGTCCACGCCGCCGTCGGGGTCACCGTGTTCTGGAACAGTTGAAAGACCGGCCGGGAAAACGTCCCCGGCCAGCTTTCAACAAACCTGTGGATCAGGCCGCTTCGGCCAGTCCTTTCCACTCATGGGCCGACAGATCGATCAGCCGGCCGCCCAGCGCTTCGAATTCCGTCGCGCGGTCGTAGTCCTCGACCTCCTGGCTGTAATGCGTCACCGCATTGACCAAGCCGTAGCCTGACAACTGACCCTCCGCGATCAGGTGGCGCAGTACGCCGGCGCGCTCGCCTTCATTCAGCAGGTAGCGCTGGGCCAGCACCTCGACTGTCTTGACGGGGTCGCCAACCAGCGGGATGTTGAGCGTCTTCTGCAGCTTCTGCGCCGTCTGGCGGAAGGTCGCTTCTGACACCGCTGCCTGCACCACGTCGCGCACCTTCAGGAAGAAGGCCTTGTCGTCGGCACGCAGGGTGTCGTCCTGGTAGACCTGGATGCGTTCCTCCTCGCCACCGAGGGCGCGACCGACATGCGTCTTGCGCAGCGAGTGATCGGGGACGATCAGGCCATTGCTGCATACCAGCCGGAACAGTAGCGGCTGCACCGACAGTGTGCCCTGGCCGACCTCCGAGTTCGAGATTACGACACCGGCTTGCACGACGTCGCCGGGCGTCATCTCATATTTCAGGCGCGGCGTGATGCACTTCAGGTACATCTTGGTCTCGGTCAGTTCGACCGACTCGAAGCGCACTTCGGGCAATTGCTGCAGGATGGGCAGCACGCTTTCGGCCAGATCGAAGTTGTCCAGGCGGCGGTAGCGATCCGACAACACGGCACGCACCTGACCATCCAGGGTGCGCAGCATGCGCCGGTTTTCCTCGCTTTGCAGCCAGGTGTTCACGTTTCGATCGAGCAGGGTCGGCTGGTCTTCGCGCATGCGCTCGAAATAAGCGTAAGGAATCTTCAGCTTGTCGGCCAGTTGGCGGCGCGCCAACGGCGTGACCCCATACTGCACCGGGCTGCCGCCTTCCTCGATAACGAGGCGAGTCTCGCCCTGTTCATCGGTGGCATGGCGGACCAGTGCCGAGGGAACGATCAAGTCCTTCTTCGAATGCAGTTGGCGTTCCAGTTCCTGGGCCAGGCTGACGAGAGAACGTCCGTTTTTCATAGCAATCTCCTTGTCGGAAAAGAAAAGCGGAGACGGCACCACCCGCTTGCGGGGATGCATATCCCCGCCAGGGTCGATGACGAACCGGCGCATGCCGATTCGGATAGGGCACGAGGTGAATCGTGCTGGAACTCCAGGGCTGTCTTCGCGATACCGTCGGGTATCGCCTGGTGTGACAACTACCAGTCGGGCAAATGACTTTTTCGCCGGCACCGCATGGCGCGGCAGTGCCGCTGAAAAAGCGGGTGCGCGCGCCGTGCGGCGGCGCACACCCTGGTTGCTCAAGCTGCCTGTGCGGACAAGGCCTGCACGCGGCGTAGCCACAGATCGCTCCAGTCCACACCAGCGGCCTTGGGCACGAACACCTGCACGTCACGACTGCCCGTGCGATGCGCTTCGCGCTTCAGTCGCCGGGCCAGTACGAAGGCACCGGCCTGGCCGGCGAAGTCGCCGTCGGCATCGTTGTCGGCATAGATCCACACCCGGCGAACCGAGTCGGGAATCCACAGCTTCTCCAGATTCCCCGCATTCAAGCCGGCCCAGAACGGCCGTCCCGTCGCGAGATACAGTGCGATGCTCTTTTCGATGCCTTCGCTGATCCCCAGGTCCTCGGTCGCCTCGAAGAGACGAACTGCGGCCCCATTGATGCCGGAAGAGAGCACCTTCTTCGCATCCGGTACGGCCAATTTGGCGCCATCCTGAAGGTAGGTCCGGTGCAAGGTGACCGCATGACCGTCCTCGCCCTGGATGCACGCCAGCATGGCTGGATACTCGGCGACCTTGTGCGACTTGCCGTCGGCATCCTTCTGGTAGTAGCCCAGCGCCGGATGGAAGCGCAGCACCTTCGGATAGACCAGCAGCGCCACACCCCGGCTGGTCAGGTAGTGATCGACTTCATCGCCTGCCATGACTGGCTTCGCTTCGCTCCAGATCCGTTGCGCCAGTTTCTGCATGCGCTCGGCGGAAGGTTCGTTGGCCCTGACTGGCACCATCACGGGCATCATCCCAAGGCAACGCTCGACATCACGCAATGCCGTGTTGAAATCGATGCCCAGTACAGCCTGCAGCAATTTGAAGCCGCCGCCTGGGCCGCAACTGCGGCAGTGATAGTTCCCTTCGCCGAACTTGTCGGTGTACTGGAAGCGATCTGTGCCGCCGCACAAGGGGCACGGCAGATTGCGCCGCTTGAGGATGCGTTCATCGACTCCCAGGCTCGCCAGTATCACAGTCCACCGGCCATGGGCTCGCTGCTTGACCGCTTCGATACGCGCTTCGTACTCACGATTCTGCATGGCATGCTCCTTCTTCAGTGATCAGGGCTACCGAATAGTTGGGGGCAATGCCCACGCCGACGGTGACCTGAAAAGCCTTGCCATGGAGCAAGGGATAGCGGCCCAGCCGCAACTCCTGTAGCAGCGAGTCCAATGTCTGCACCGGATCGACCGAGCGCAGGCGACGGATCAGGTCGGCTAACGCATGGCGGTCGGCGTCCAGGTCCGAAGACATGAACTGGTCGTTCTCGTCGATGAAGGATGAGGCCTGCCGCACCGCTTCGCCGGAGGTCTCGCCGGCCGGGATGTAGATGACATCCTCGTGGCAGACGCCCGCGTCGGTGATTTCGGCCACATCCTTGGCGCTACGAAGGATCACTGAGTTGCAAAGGATCACGGTGGGCCATACCCAGCGTCCTTCCAACTGGACGCGGATTTGTTCGGACACCACTTCGACCCGCACCGTTTCCTGATCCAGGAAACGCACGTAGTGCCATGCCCAGTGCTCGGAACTCAGGCCGATCCAGTCGAAGATCAGATAGCCTTTGGCCCGGGCCAGCATCCAGCGCGCCGCGTTGTCGTCGCCTAACCAGTCGAGGGAAACCAGCGTTACTTCGCCGCTCTCGACGGCTTGCCGGGTGGGGGCTACGGCAACTTGTCGGACATAGCTGCGGTCATCGTCTTGGATTGGATAGTCGACGATTTCGTCGAACAATTCGACCGGTAGCACATCGAGATCGTTGAGTAGATCCCATTGTCCCCAGGCGCGCATTGCCGTGTAATAGATCGCGACAAAGCGCTCGGGCGAAAGTTGGGTCTTGGCGACTTCCAGCGTCTGCCGCCAGCAGGCGGCCAACTCGGCATCAATGCGCTTTTTCTGGACGTCCTCGTCGATCAGTTTGTCGCGATCCGGCAGCCGCGCCATGAATTGGCGCGAATCCAGGTGCACGACATTGACCTCGTCGAACGAGCCGTAGTTGGGCTTCATGACACAGAAACCCTGCAAAAATACAAATGTGTTGTAGCTGAACTTGCCGTCTCGCGTCCCGGTGAGATGGACCGTGCCTATCGGGCTGCCCATCGTTGCTAGGTTCGCGGCGGCAAATGGCCGCGCCAGCGGCTGGCCGTTGAACAGCACATCAACCGGAAAACCTAGGCACAAGGTCTCGATACGGCTGCCCAAATCGGGCAGATCGATCCCGTGCAGTTCTATCCGGGTGCCGGTCACTGCCTCGGCCAAAGACTTGACGTCGATGGCCGCCTTGGCCAGTGCCGCCGTAGTGTCGATATCGACTCGCTGATGACCCGAGGCGACGATGCAGCGCGTCGCGGCATAGAGGCACTTCGAGAAACCGACCCCGAAAGGGCGCTCTTCGGCACTGGTGGCATCATCCCAGCCCGATTCGTGAAAACTCAGAAGTTTCTGGAAATCGTCGAGACCACCACCATTATCCTGGACCACCAGGATCTGCGCACCGGCATCGTAGTCGACTTCGATGTGCGTCGCCCCGGCACGGCGGGCATTTTGCAACAACTCAGAGATGAGCGTGAAGCGGTCGGTGAAGGCATAGCGCTGGTTGCGCAAGGCGCCTTCTTCGTTGATTCGAACCTGTATCTGCATGATGTTCTCCATGAATGCAGACGGCACCGGTCCCGGCGGGACTGGCCCGCCAAGGGGGAAGTTGACCAGTCAGCCGAGACGGCGGACGGGCGGTGTAAACAACTGGCCGACAGCCAGGGCTTCCATCAGGCTGTGCCTTAGGAATTCAATGGGAAGCAGGTGGCGGGTGCTCAGGACCTGGCTGGCAACGTCGAGACGCTCGACCTTCAGGGCGATCGGGTGCCAATACACTCGGTAGGCCAGCCTGTCAGCACCGCCGATGACGAAAGTACGACCGGCCAGTCCGGTGAGGACTTCGCATTCCTTGATGAGGAACTCGATATCTTCGGGGGCCTGGACGGTCAGCAGGGCCGTTGCGCGTCCGGCGAGATGCGTTGCGGTATACATACGCTTTCCTTAAAGTACGGACGGGGAGCAGGGCAGGCCATCGGCAGACAGCCCGGCATCCAGGTCCTTGCTCGCCGGATCGAGGCGTTGGTCGTTGATCCGTGCCAGGGCATCGTGGTCCGCGGGCGGGTCCATCAGGCAAGCGGCATGCAGCCGTTCCTGGCGGATCTGTTCCAGCCCGACCGCATCTTCATAATCCAGACGTCCGGCGATGCCATAGAGGACAAAGATCGCCAGCAGGCAAAGGACATCCTTGAAAGTGCTCATGACGATTCCTTCGAATAGGGGGGGCTTGCGCGTTGGCAGCAAGCCCGAAAAGTTGGATTGGATTAGGCGAACAGGTCGCCATGCACGGACATCCGCTTGATCTGCTCGTTAATCCACTGAGGGTTCTTGGCCAGCCGTGCTTCGATCCAGGCGGGGTTGTGGACGACGGCATCGCGCACCCAGCCGGGGTAACGTTCAAGCGAGGCGTTGAACCAGGCTTTGAGGCTGTGGCGGATGTGGTCGCGAATTTCTTCGGCGTCGACCAAGCCGCAATAGGCGATGGGCGACAGGGGGCTGCAACCGACCACGCGCAGGCAACTGACGAAGGAGAACGGCAGGCCGTCCTTTTCGTGTTCGCTGAACACCCAGCGCAGCGTGTCGAACTTCTCTTCAAGGGGCGTCGCGGGATCAGCCAGGTGGCTGACTTCTTCAAGCAGGCGCCAATGCAGGAAGACGATGTCTTCCTCGCTCCATTCGATCGGTGCCTCCGCATCGTCGAGCATCTGCTCCAGCGCGGCGCGATCAGGAATCGCCGCCGGCCGGTGACATGAGATAGCCGGCCAAGAGGAAACGAAGGGCGGGAATACGGTGCCCACGGGCGTGGGATGGGAAGCTTTGGGGGATAAGCTCTGATTCAGCATCGTTGGCTCCAGGAAAAATGGAGGCAACGCGCACCACGGCAGGGGACAGATGCCCCCGTGGGGTGACGAACGGCCGAGCCGCTAGTGGCGGTACGGCGCTATGGAAAGAAGAAACTCCAGGGCTGGCTTGAGCAGGCGGCGTGAACCGCCGTGATCGGTATGCCAGCGACCGATCGAGGAAGGCTTTCGGGGGAAGGGAGTCCGGGAAACGGGAGCAGAGACGCCGCACCCCTGCCTCGAAAACTTACCTCTATGGCACAGATACGTTCGACAGCGGAACAGCTACCGGCAAGATCAACGTGTGCGGCACCAGCGAATTTCGGCGGTGCAGCGCAAACGGAAACTCCAGGGCTTGCCTTGTTTGAATGCAGGGCCAGCTACTGCATGACCTAAAGGTAGTGGCCCTAGTTGCCCCGGTCAATCCCGAAAAACCATCTTGATCGGCCCCGATGCCGAAAGGCCCCTTAAGCGTCGGCCATTTCCGGTGGCGAATGAACTGCCCTCTGCGGAAGATTGCTGCGAAAGCGGTATTTCGAGGAGCACGGCATGTCAGAGATCCAGATCGTCAAGATAGATGAGGGTGGCGTTAACGCCCGCATCCTCGCCAAGGAGGCCAAGGCTGATTTTCGGCGCGTTGAAGCCGCCAGCCTGAAAATGCCCACGCGTTTCACTAGCGCCGAGGGCAAGCGTTTCTTCGCGCGGCTGTTCAATACCCTGCAACTCAACACCCACTTCATCTCGGTGATTGCTCGTACTCGGCTGGACCATGACGACGTGGCGAAGATCGAGGACAGCATCCGCGCCCAGATGGACACGGTGAGCGAGAGTTTGAACAAGGCCATCGATGGCGCCGAAGCGCTCTTCAAGGCCCACGCCATCACCAGCACGGCGACCTATGACACTGTGCCGCTGGATGTCGAAGTTCATGTGCTGTCATCCAGCGGCCGCCGCTTTCTCGAGGTGCTGGGTAAACTCGACCAGTTGATGCCTCTGTTGCAGACCTTGGAAATCCACGAAGTGATCACCACGCAGGCAGTGGATATTCAACGTGCGAGCCTCAAACGGCAAGTGCGCGATATCGCCAATGGCGCGCGCAATTTCGCCATGGGGCTGCGGCGGCGAATGAACACCATGGGCGCGCGTGATGGCGAAGGCCGAAGCGCGGACGGCCGGCAAGAGACTGCCGGGGTAGATAGGGCGGACGAACCCAGAGCGGAAGGTGATGGAGAGGTCGAAGCGGCAGTGATGATCTTCGACACGCAATTATCCGAAGTCTTGGAAAGTGACCCGCCTTCGGTTGGCGACTAGACATCGATGTCTGCTACTCGTCCGCTTTGCCATTTCCTCTGAGCCAAAAACAACAAGTATGTAGGTTCATATAGCAACATAAGACACCCTGTTTCAACCGTTGGGAGACCGTCATTCTTGTCGATTAAAAGGACAACATGATGGCGGTAAAGAAGAAAGACTCCGCTGCTCTGGCGAAGCACCTTGGGGGCAACCTATGCAAGCGGCGCAAACAGTTGGGATGGACACAGGAAACAGTTGCGGAGCGGGTCGGCGTGGATGTCGAAACCGTATCACGCATTGAGCGCGGAGCACATCTGCCATCGCTGCCTACGCTAGACAGGCTTGCGGTTGCGCTGCGCTGTTCTGCTGGCGACTTGTTGTCGAAAGAAGGACCCGTCGAGGCCAGCGAAGCTGCGACCTTTGGCGCATGGATTTCCGAACTTGGACCCGATGATCGGGCATTCGTTATGTCGGTAGTGCGGAATTGTTGTGAACACTTGGGTAAACGCTCAAAGTAGCAGATATTCCTGCCGACGGGAGGAATACAGGGAACTCAATGGCGTGCTTGAGGCCATTCAAACACCTCTCAGGAAGCTTCCAGAGGCACCTCAAGGGATACTGTGAGATGCCGCCAGCACAAATCATGGCCCTTTTCACCAAGGCAAGCTTGATCCTGGCCAGATTTGCCCGCGATCCGGTTTTCCAGCCGCAAGCTTGATCTCGGCGAGCCAAAATGGGTTCTCTACCTGTGCCATCTCCAATCGCTGGCCGGCCCGGACTCTTGAGGCGGGCGGGTTCTGGAGCTTCTTGCATCTGCCAACGAGCACCCATATTTTGTAGCCAGGTTCTCCGTCAGCCCGACCCGGTGCAACGGGCACCTTTACCGCTTTCGCGGCGGCGTCGCAGTCGATACCTGCCTGTTGTTCGACGATCCGCTGCCGCATGTGCAGCGCGGTGCAGTGCCGGATCAGCTATTTTTTCCCGACCCGTACGCCCTTGGCCATCAAGTGGCGAAATTCAATTTTTTGCTCATCTTTCCATGCTGTGCGACCGGGGCGCCCGCAGCATGCCGTCGAGTTCAGCGTTCCCTATCGGCTCGCGCCATCCTGACCTAGCGCGGCCACTACAGAGCAGGTCATTTCCTTTAACAGCGTCAGCTGCAACGAGGTTCGATCGTGCCAAAAATCCGTTCCAGGGTCTCCGCTACGGCGGCGACTTCCAACCCTCTTTCTACTACACCAGTCATGCCGACTGCGATCCTGACGCTCCCCGATACCGGGTTCCTGCGTCAGCGGCAGGTCCTGGCTTTCGTTCCTATTTCCAAATCGACCCTCTGGCGGCGCATACAGGCGCGCACTTTTCCGGACCCGGTCAAGCTCTCGGAGCGCGTGACCGTCTGGCGCGCCGAAGATATCCGCCGCTGGATCGGGCAGCAAGGGGCACCGGTCTGATTTCCGAATCAAGTATGGGAGATTGGCTCGTAGCGGCGTCGTTTGCGCTGCAACCGGGCCGCTACCGATCCACTGCGCAATGCGTACATACCGTCTTCGATCAGAGGGGCTCTACCGAGTATGGCGCTCTTGATCTGATGACGAAATCCCGCACCTTTCCCGGCGATTTCGCCTGGCGATGGGTGCGTCGACGCTTGAGTATTCGGAAAGATATCGGTCGACATATGATGGGAGATGCAGGTCATGCAAGACAGCCAGGAGGTCAGCAAGCACCACGAAAACGCATTGCAATCCGTTGAGATGCTGCGTGCAGTCATCGGCGGCGATACCTACGAGACGGTAGCCGTGCGCTTCGGTATCTCGCGTACGGCAGTTGAGCGGCGCATCAAGTCAGTCGCCGTCCAACTCACCCAGGTTGTGGGTGTGGACGGTCTCAAGGAAGAGGGCGCTGCATTTGTGCGGCGGCTGCGCCTGCATCGCGAGGCCATCCTGGTCGCGCTGGCCGGATTCGTGCCGCTGCCGCCGCTCGGCACCCGCCCGGCGCGCGTATTGTCGGCAGCGGAGGTGGCCCAGGGCGCGGTGCGCATCAAGGGCCGCACCAGTCGCACCTGGCACGACCTTGCCCTCTACTACATGCTGTTTGCCACCGGCCTGCGCCCTCTCGAAATCGCCCGGCTTGAGGTGCGCGACTACCTGCATGCCGATGGCAGTGTCTGCCGTGAATCGGAATTACGTGCCGAGGCGGCGATCAACGGAAAATTGAGGCCGCTCTATTTCAGTAGTTGCCGGCTCGATGATGCGCTGACGGCCTATTTCCGGGAGCGCTGCGAGTGCGGGCACGGCGTCGGGGCACCAGACTGCTACCGTGGATTACGTGCGGACAGCCGCTTGTTTCTGTCGCCTTGTGGCGAGCCCTACCGAATCGCTTCAAACAATGGCGAGCCAGGGCAGAATCGCTTTGTATGCCGGGCTCTGCTGGAGATTTACCGCAAGTTGTTCCGCTACGCCGAACTCAAGGGCCTGAGCGCCCAGTCGGCACGTCTGACGGTGATGTCGCGGATGTATGAGCGCGGTGCCGACGAGGATCAGGTCGGTGCCATCCTAGGTATCGGCGAGCGCAGCGCGGTGCGGGAACTGCTACCCCGGCCGAAGCCGACACTGGCTGAACTGCTCGACGAACTGGTTTAAGTCTGGCGCTGCCACTATGGACCCCCAGCGCTTTGCCATCAAAGGCCGCGTAATTGGCGCCGATGATCCGCAGTTACAGGAGGCTTTGGCCCAGGTTCATGACACCCTCGAACGGCCACGCTGCCTGTGCATGCCGGGTGGCGTGGAAATGTATGTAGCGAGGCACCGCCAGTTTTTGGTCAAGCGTATGCCAGACAGCGGCAGTGCCCACCATCCCGGTTGCCCGTCTTATGAGCCGGAAAGCCAGCAATCGGGCTTGGGCGAACTGGTGGGCGAAGCGGTGCTTGAGTCCGAGCCGGGGCGGGTCGAACTCCGCGTCGATTTTCCGTGGACGCGGGTGATCGGGCAAAGTGTACCGCGCGGCGAAGCGCAGGACGTGGCAGAGGTCGGTGTGCCACGGCGGCGCATGTCGCTACGTGCCTTGATGCACTTTCTGTTCGAGCGCAGCGGCTTCAACCGCTGGAGCCCGGCCATGGCCGGCAAGCGCAACCAGGGAGTGCTGCGTAAATATCTGCTGGAGGCGGCCGAGGAAATCACGGTCAAGGGCGTGCCGCTGGCCGAGCGCTTGTATATCCCCGAACCTTTCAGTGAAAACAGCAAGGTCGAAGCTGCCCAGCGCCGACGCGAGAAACTGGCGGTGTTACGCCCGCGCGACGGCCAGACGCCGCTAGCCATCGTCATCGGCGAATACAAGATCAGCGAGGCAACGGCCCAGGGGCACCGGGTTTGGATTCGTCACATGCCGGATGCGCCCTTGCTGATCGCCGGCCGCGCTTGGGAACGCATAGAACGGGTCTTCGCACCGCTGTTCGAGGCACGCGATGCCGACATCGGCCATTCGGTGAGGCTGGTCATCGCTGCACTGATCTGTGCCCGCCGTGAATACACCTACGAGATTGATTCAGTGAGCCTGATGCTGACCAGCGAGCAGTGGATACCGATCGAGGGTGTGCATGAACTTCCCCTTGTCGATGCCTTGGTCGCTCAGCAGCGCCGCTTCGTCAAGCCGCTACGCTACGATGCGCACAGTGCCTCACCATTTCCGAACGCGCTACTGCTGGATGCCGGCCCGTCACCCGTGCCACTGCATGTGCTGAGCCGATTCATGAATCCCAAGGAGCGGGCGGCGAAAGAGAAAGCGATTGCGAGGGCGGGAGAGATCGCCTGGGTATGGTCGACAGATCAGGCGATGCCATCCTTGAAAAGCATTTCAGATTCACGCTGACGAGTGCCGGTAATTGCGCCATAGTCGGGCAGATCGATCAGCAAGCGTTGAGAAGAAGTTGTCGCCGTCACGCGTTCACGCAATTCCTTCCCGGCCTTGAAGGCGGGAACCCATTTTGCCGGTACCGCTACTGACTCACCGGTTTTTGGGTTGCGTGCCTGGCGGGGCGTGCGGTGGTTCAGGTAGAAAACGCCGAACCCGCGAATCTCAACCCGATCACCGTGAATCAGCGCCGCATGGATGGCTCCGAGAATCTCCGTTACCGCCATTTCAGCATCCTTCTGTACCAGTTGAGGAAAGCGTTCGGCGAGTTGGGCGATGAGTTCGGAGCGGGTCATGGCGATATTTTAAGACTGAGATGACCGTCGGCCAAGGGAATGCTTTTGCCGGGAGTGTTTCCGTAGGGGTTGAAACGGAGGGCAGTCGCGAGAGCATGAATTGTCGAAATATCCCGACCTTCATGAAGGAGCGCCGTCATGGCCCATCTCAACCCACATCCAGTGATTGCCGTACAGGGTGCCGGCATCACACCAACCCTGCTCGGGCAAAGCCCCGCCCGCATTCCGACTGGCGGCAAAATCCGCGCCGGTATCAAGGTGCTGACGAAGAAAGCCGCCGAGCAGCCCAAGGCCAAGGCGATCTACGATCAGGGCGTAGCTGCTGGCCAGTCCTTCGAACAGATCGAGCGCGCTATCGCCGAGGTGCTGCCCGCCCTCAAGACGCCACTGATACCGCGCAACGTGCCATGGTTCACCGTGCGGGGCCAGGACTTCCCCAATCCCGAAATCGCTGTGCAAATTCTGGCGGCTTACGGCGAAGACCGGGGCGAGGGACGGCACCTGTACCGTTTCCCGGTGGTATTTCCTTCCGACTACTGGCAGACCGTGATGCCGCACGAACTGGCGGCCTGGGGATCGCACGACAAACACTACTGGTCGCAATACTCGGCCGATGGCCGGGTGCGCCATTGCATGTGCCACGCGCCGGTGCCGGTGGACGATACGGGACGGCGGACGATTCGTCTTTTTGGCGGGCGCAAGACGATGGTCCGCGAGGAGAACAATGGCCTGTGCGAACCAGAGGCCTGCCGCGAATACCAAGCGCGTCAGTGCAACCTGACCGGGCGTTTCCTGTTTTTCATACCCGGCATCCGCTCGATCAGCGCCTTTGAACTGCACACCAACAGTTTTTACGCGATGAATGCGGCGATCCAGAAGTTCGAGACGGTGGGTTTTTTGCGCGGCGGGCGTATCTCCGGCTTCCTGGATCGGCAACGCACGCCTTTCTACCTGACCAAGAGACTCATGGAGGTGGCTCATATCGACGAGCAGGGCAGGGCAGTACGTGTACCGCAGTGGATCATCGATCTGGAGGCGCCGGTGGATGTCTCCGCCTTGCTGCGCGAGAACGAGGACACCGAGACGGCCGTGGTACAGGCACAACTGGCGACGCAGGTGCTGCAAGGCAGTACGGGCGAGTCGTTTGCCGAGCCCGTGCAATCTGCTGAGAGCGAGGTCCGTTCATCCCCAATGGTCGACGTCTCGGCAGTCGACGATCCGCAGTTCCAGAGTGGGCATCCAAGTTTCGAGCAACTGATGGCGCGGGTGCTGGCTTATGACATCCTGCCTGCGCAGTACCGGGCCTACGCCGACCGGCGCTGGGGACCGGGCTGGAAGATCAACCCACATGGCCGTGCCCAGGCCTGGAATGAACTGGAGCGCTACGGCAACGATCCGCAGGGCTACCGTGACAAGATCGAGAGCGAAATGCAGTTGGTATCGCGGGGGAGAACGGCATGATCCGCATCGCGCATTTCTCCGATTTGCACTACGGCACCAAAAATCGGACGGAGGCGGATCGCTGCTTTGGCGCCGCCATCGATCGGGCCATTGCCCTGGGGATAGAAGCAGCGGTGCTGTCGGGGGATGCCACCGACCATGCGCTGGACTTGCACGCGCCGGCCGCCGAACGATTGTTCGCCCAGGTGCGGCGTCTGGCCGACCATTGCCCGGTGCTGATGTTGCAGGGCACGTTTTCGCATGAGCCGCCCGGCACCCTGGCTATTTTCAAACTGCTGGGCGGCCGCTATCCGGTGCATGTGGCCGAGCGGATTGAACAAGTGGCACTCACCCCCCGCGGGCAATGGCTTGTTTCGACGGGCTGGTGCTTCGATCAACTGCCGGCCGGTGCCCGTGCCTTGTTTTCCTGCGTGCCCACGGTGAACAAAGCGGCGGTTGCCGCAGCGGTCGGTGCGGCGGACGCGGCACAGGCGGTTGGCGAGCATCTGGCCATCTTGTTGCGTGGTTTTGTGCCGATCAATCGGGCGGCGCGGTTGCAAGGCCTGCCCACCATCGGCGTCTCGCACGGTACCGTATTCGGCTGCCTGAGCGAGTACGGCGTGCCAATGGCCGGCTTTGATCATGAATTCACGACTGGGGCGCTGTTCGCCGCCGAGACGCAGGCCTTCATGCTCGGGCATATCCATCGACATCAATTCTGGGAACAGGAGGGCAGAGCCGGGCGGCAGTGCATTGCCTATCCCGGTTCCGTCGGCTGTTTTCACTACGGCGAGGATGGTGAGAAGGGTTTTCTGGTGTGGGAAGTGGATGCCGATCAGGCCCGCTTTGCACTGGAGCCGACACCTGCACGTCGAACGATTGATATCGTGTTCGACGGCAAGCCAGACCTCGACACGCTCCGAACCACTGTCTCCCAACAGGACGTCGCCGGTGCCTTCGTGCGCGTGCGCTGGACGGTTGCCGATGAAGACCGTCATGAAGTCGACCGTAGGGCAATTGAGCGCTTGCTGGAGGGCGCGGCGGAAACCAAGTTGGAGGGACGCATCGTGCCGGTGGTGCGAACCAGGGCGGCAGGAATCTCGCAGTTGGCGCATCTGGCAGACAAGGTGCGGGTATGGGCGCGGGTAACCGAGGCCAGGGTGGAACCGTTGCTCGCCTGCCTCCAGACTCTTTCCGGCCAGGAGCCCGAAGCAATCGTCGAGTGCGTCTTAAGGGGACAGGAGATTCCCTGTGGCGAGAGCAGCACCAAGGTTGAGGCAATGACCAATCTCGAACCCCTGTCGCTGTTCTGACCCGAGAAGCCTTGCTGACCTTTTTTGGTGCCGCAGACTGTTCCGGTGACCTAGTTGGAGTCCATTCATGCAACCGCTTTCACTCACGCTCAAAGGCTTTCGCGGTATCCGCGCCGGTCTGGGACGCGATGTCCTCACCCTGGATTTCGAGCAACAGGCCGACGGTGCCAAGTTGGTCGCCATTGCCGGCGCCAACGGGCGCGGCAAGACCACCGTGATGGAAAATATGCACCCCTATCTCACCATGCCCTCGCGGGCGGCGACGGCGGGTCCGGGCGGCTTTTCCTATTACGACCACGTCTGCCTCCCGGAAAACGAAAAGGACCTGGTGTGGTCCCACGCTGGCCGAACCTACCGTTCGCAGGTGGTGATCCGCCTCAACGGCCGGCGCAAGACTGAAGCATTCCTGTTTGCCTTTTCTGCCGACGGTGCGTGGAAACCCATGGCATTGGAAGATGGCACTATCGCGGATGGCAAGGTGGAGACCTATACCCGCTGCGTCGAGGCGATCTGCGGCAATGCCGACACCTTCTTCACCTCGGTGTTTTCTGCTCAGGGCAAACGGCAGTTGAGCGCCTATCGCAATGCCGAGATCAAGACGCTGCTGGCTGATCTGTTGGGGCAGGAGGAAATCCGGGCGCTGGGCCAGAAGGCGGCCGAAACGGCGCGGCTACTCAAACTTGGTCTGGCGGCGATATCGCAGGAGCAGTCCGGACTGGATGATGATGCGCAACGCATCGGCGGGGAACTGCAACGGCTTGAGGGCGCTGCGGGCCGCATCGCCCAGAGTCTGGCGGCACGCCAAGCGGCTCAGGCCACCCTGGAAACTGCCCGAAGCCAGCATGCGCAATTGGCGGCCGAACGGGAGCAGTCGCAGAGTGTTGAACTGCGTCGGACGCAGCTTCAGGGCGAATGCAGCGCGGTGATCCAAGCTGGCACCGAGGCCATCGAAGCCTTGAAGGCCCAGGAGCATAGCGAGTCGCAGCGCCTGGAACGACTGGAGCAGCGTATCGCCCAACGCCTGACTCAGGAGCGTAACCGTCGGCAGGCTTTGCACAATCAGCGTCAACAATGCCTCAAGGTGTTGGCCGGTGCACCGACCGTACGGCAAGCCGAGGCCCGTCTACCCATGGCTGAACAGGTCCTGTCGCTGCATCTGGCTCGGGTCGGCCACTGGCGCCAGCAGGCTCAGCACCTGACCCAGTGCAAAGCTTCCGAGCACTTGGTCCGGCAAAGATTGTCGGGGATCGAGCGCGAGGCCGGGCAGGCAGCGCTCAAAGCCGAAGAATTGGCGCGGCGCTTCGGCCTTGCTGGCGTGGTGCCCTGTGCCGGTACCGACCTGCTGGGGCAGTGCCAGCTTTTGGGGGATGCGCGGGAAGCCCAGGCACTGGTTCCTGGTGCCCAGGCTGCCATCAAGCGCCTGGCAGACCAAAAGGCAACTGCACAAGAGGAGTTGGCGGTTCTTGGCGGGCAGTACGAAGGGATTGCTGCCGCGCCCCAGAAACTGGCGTGGGCCGAACAACGTGCCGAGGTGGCAGGCGCGAGAAGCTCGCGGTATGCGCTACTGGCAGCCAAGGCGGGAGAACAGGTACGGGCGAAGAACGCGCTCGCCGAGATTGAGGCGGAACTGGCGGCGTTAGGTGACGAAACCTCGTCTTGCCAGCAAGGGGCGGAAACACCGGATGAGTTGGCCGAGCGCCAACAAATTGGCACTGCACGGCAAGCGATTGCAACCCAGCACGAACAACAGGCCAAGCACTACCGCGCCACGCTGGATAGGCTCAAGCAGGTGTTGGCGGCCTTGCCTCCATGCTATGACGAGCAGCGTCTGAGCGAGTCGCACAGGAAGATGGAAGAGGCAGCGCAGTCAGTCGCTACAGCCGAACAGAATTACCTGAGCACCGTGCGGGATGCCGAAAACTTCACTGTCCTGACGCAGCAGGCAACAGCCTTGGCTACTCGCCAGGCACAGGTGGCGAGCCGTATCGCCAAGGTCCAGTCCGAGTTGGGTAACTGGACTCTTTTCGCCAAGTGCATGAGTAATGATGGCTTGATCGCCCTGGCCATTGATGATGCCGGACCCGCCTTGGCGGGACTGGCCAACGATTTGCTGCTTGCTTCCTACGGTTCCCGTTTCACGGTCTCCATCCTGACGCAGGTGGAGACCGTCAAGGGCGAACAGAAGGAAGGTTTCGACATCCAGGTGCACGACGGCGACTCGGGCGAAAGCAAGAGCGTCGGCCTGATGAGCGGCGGCGAACGGGTGTGGATCAATGAGTGCTTGATCCGGGCGGTGGCACTGTATCTCTGCCAGAGCACGGGACGCCGTTATGGCGCCTTGTTCTCGGACGAAGCCGATGGGCCGCTGGACCCCGAGCGCAAGCGCATGTTCATGGCGATGAAACGGGCGGTGCTTTGTCTGGGTGGCTATCAGCGGGAGTTCTTTGTCTCCCAGACACCGGAACTGACCGCCATGGCTGATGCGGTGATCGATTTGGAGGTCTGCGCAGAGTTGTCAAGAAGCCAACAGTCAGCGTGATGCACAGGTGACCTCGTCATTTTCGCAAAAACTAGGGCCGGTCTACCGAACCTGTCTTTCCAGACCCCCGTGCTTTTTTGAGGCGCTATACCCATTGCGATCGGGTGTAGCCGACACCCGATCATCAAAGATGGCCATAGATATCCCTCGATTGCACCTAGGTCGCGCGCATTCATTGAGCATGCGCGTGTATAATGTGCATCAAAATGATGAAGCAACATCAGTCTTCTTGATCTATCAACCGTTTCGACCGAGCCTGCAGAGCATCGTTAAATGCCCACCGCCAAGAGCAGCATCCAAGACCTTTCGCAGGCACAACGTGAACGACTGGCTTCGCTGGAAATGCGTGCCTTCTTCACGGGCGAAATCAGGCGTTCGGAAATCGAAGCTCGTTTCGGTATCAAGCCTGCGGCTTCGTCCAGAGATCTGAGCGCATATCGCGACCTGGCTCCTAACAACCTCGACTATGACGCTGTCGCCCGGTGCTATCGACCAACGGCTGAATACAAGCCGCTTTTCGAGATCCAGGCTGAGCGGGTATTGACCTGGCTTCAGCAGGGTTTTGGCGACGGCTTGGATGTGAAGCTAAAGCAGGTTGCGCCCTGCGAAGGGCCGGGGGGGCTACGAAAACTCGACTTGTCGACGCTTGCCGCAGTGACGCGTGCATTGTGCGCAAAGCGGGCATTACATATCAATTATCTTTCCTTGCAGTCAGGACCAACGCGTCGCGAGATCGTGCCGGTGGCACTGGCCGATGATGGACTGCGTTGGCATGTTCGGGCATTCGACCGAAGCAAGGAAAGATTTGGCGATTTCGTCCTGACCAGGATCACGAAGTTTCGAGAATTGACCGCCAAAGTCGGGGACTGTGAACTCTTGGTGGCCGATGAGCAGTGGGCCCGTATCCTCGAATTGGAACTAGTGCCGCATCCTGGAATTACCTGGTCCAAGGCGATAGAAGCGGACTACGGGATGCAGGATGGCGTCGTACGTGTAAAGGTGCGAGCAGCTGTGGCCGGCTACATACTGCGCCGCTGGTCTATTGATTCCTCGCCTGATCACTCTCTCGACCCCGCCTCCCATCACCTATGGCTGAGAAATCCGCAAACGCTTTATGGTGTGGAAAGTGCTGCTCTAGCACCTGGCTATCCAGACACCGAAAGAGCCCTGGCTGATGCTTGAAGTCGGCAAAGAAAATTTGGAAAGAAATATGGAATTTGAATCAACCGCTAAGTACATGTCTAGCACAGCCATTGTTCGAAATGGGATAACCCGGGTGGGTTGGTGTGACTCATTCGACATCGTCGGCTGCTAAAGAAGAACATTTTGGAGATTACTGTTTCTCAACCTTCGAAGCCACGCGCTCCCGAAAAAAATTCACGAAGCGCTCCTCAAGATGATGACTGGCGTTTGTTCATGCCTAGCATCGATGATGACGGGACTGCTTATTCGATGCTCCGGCGCCTTGCGAAACTTCCCCATGAGGAATCTGTAGCAAGGCTGTCGGCGTTCGCCAATGCACAGGCCCAGATAAAGGGAACGCAAGCATTGAAGACGCGGGTTTCGGCAACCCTGTTGCGGGATTTGCTGCACATTGGCTGGGAGGTGCTTGTCAATCCACATCACATTTATGTTCGCCCACCCACTCCAAAGGACCGGGTGGCGCGCAAGGCCTTTATCCGGCAGCAGTTGCTCTATGGGCGAGATGACCAACTTCTTGACGACTCGCACCGGCGGTTTCTCTTCACGATGGAGCGGCCTTCGAAGTATTCGTCGTGCAAGCCCGTCACTGAGTTGATCGCGGATGGTCGGCGGCTTGCTGAGCAACTTCGTCCCATCGCGGCTATGCCGAAAGAACAACGTGCGGCACTACTTGAGCGCGTCTGTCAGCCGTACCTGCAACTGGTTAGCGACGAACGGGACGAATTCACGAATATCCGTTTGATTGATATCTGGCGCTACTTCCGACACAGTTGGAGTACGCGGTATCGTTCGTCACCCGGCCGCAATCTGTTCTATCTGGTTCGGGATGCGGCGCAGCCGAACCATCCTGTTATCGGCATCACTGCGCTGGGCAATACCGTGATGCAATTGACACCCCGAGATCTGGCCCTTGGCTGGACGCTCGAAGGTATGTTGGGTCTTTGCGATCGGGGTGAATTTACCGATAGCGAAGTGCTTCGAGCGCTGCGGGTGCGACTGGAGCAGGACTTCGAGCAAATCTATCGGGATGACCTGCCTGTTGCCCGTCGAATTGACCATAGTGTTGACGACGAGACACTGAGCCGGCTGGCTGTGATTGAACAGGATTCGATCCGCGACCGTGCGGACTCGCTCAAAGGCGACGACGAAAATGCCAATAAGAGGGTCGAAGACCTGGCTCCTGAACGGCTGGTCCACCTGACAAAAACCCCTCTATTTCGCTCGAAGAGAGCGCGTGCGACCCGCGAAATTTTGCGTGCCTACCGCACGATCGCGACTTGGCGTTGCAGCCTTCGTGACCTGGCGGCAACCGACTACGGAACCTGGGCACTGAATGTAGCCCTGAAGCAAATCAAGAAACGCTATTCCGCAACCAGCATGATGGAACTGACCGTGTGCGGCGCGGTAGCGCCGTACAACCATTTGCTGGGTGGAAAACTCGTCTGCCTCATGATGATGAGTCCCCGTGTCGTAAATGACTACCGCGAGCGCTACGAGGGCATGGTAAGCATCATTGCCAGCCAGATGGCCGGACGTCCCATCAGCAAGGAACCGCATCTGGCTTTTCTTGGTACGACCAGCCTTTATACGGACCACTCGTCGCAATACAACCGGGTGAAGTTGCCCCCCGGGACTGTCCCAGGCCAATCGTCGAGTATTGAATATACCCAACTTGGACGAACCGAAGGCTTTGGCTCCCCAAATCTATCGGCTGAAACCGAACTCGGCCTAGCTGCGATTGCGGAGGCATCCGTCGGTTTTCGCAATGTCAATTTTGTGTTTGGTGAAGGTCAAAGCCCGAAACTTCGGCAATTGCGCGAAGGATTTACAGGGCTTGGCCTGAATCAAACTAATCTGCTGCAGCATGGTTCCCCGCGCATCATCTACGGCGTCCCCCTAGTCAAAAACCTTCCTCGTGTGCTGCTGGGCATCGACGAAGAGCCTACCTACGCTATTGACCCATCCGAGGCTGGTGCTGAGCAGAGCATCGGCAGTTACTGGATTCAGCGATGGCTTGCTTCTCGCCTCGATCACCTCCCGTCCCTGGAGGCAGTCGCCAAGTCGACGCCACTGACCGAGCGTGTTTCAAGATTGATACCCGAGCGACCGGCCGATTCTGCACCGCAAGGTCAACTGCCGTTCAGAACAGTCAAAGGAGATAAGATCGACATGCAGACCGGAATCATGACCGACGAACGGCTACAGTTTATTCGGCTGCTGTACCGAAATGAGAGCGCATTCAGCGATCACGTCAGCCTCACTCGGTTAAAAGAGTTGAATATCAAGACCAACCTTGAGGAGGTTGTGCGCAAGGTAGTCCGCAATGGCGGTTCGGTGGTCATTACTGGCAATGCTGGCGACGGAAAGACCCACGCTATCCTTCTTATGAAGAAGGAATTGAAGGGGGCCGAAGTGGTCACCGATGCAAGCGAACTGACTTCAGCGGATATCGCCGTGCGCTGGCAACTTGCGCGAGACGAGAAACGCCCGTTCTGTATTGCAATCAATGAGGGGCCGCTGGTGGACCTAGTTCGGGAACACCGTCACACTCAGCCCTGGCTGGAGGATATTCGAGGGCAGTTGCTCCGCCTTGTTGGCTACAAGCCGCTCGAAAGTTTGCAGAGTGGTGATGCCGAGAACTGGAAAATATCCGCTGGCGAAGCAGTCATTGTCGACTTGAGTCACCGCCGTGTGTTGTCCGCTGACCTGATTGCCGCGATTATCGAGAAGTTGACCGATGACCACTGGTACCAAGGATGCAGCAACTGCCGAGCAAACACGACCTGCGCCGTTACCTACAACCGGACCATGCTGCGCTCCGAGTTGCCGCGCCAGCGCATGGTCAAGTTGCTGACGACAGTTGGAAAAACCGGCGTGAAGGTGACGTTTCGCGAGGCACTTGCTTTCGTCTCCTACGCTTTGTTTGCCGGTAAGACGTGTGAAGAACTGAAGGAGTTGGGAACCAGTGAGGAAACGCGTTATTACTGGAACGCCTTCGAAGGCGAAGGGGCTATTTTTGAATTGTTGTCACGCGGGATCGATCCGCTGAAGCAAACGAACCCGCAGATCGACGAGAACTTGTGGCGAGGGATTTTCAATCCTTCCGACTTCGCCGGAAATTCGATGTTACCGGCGTTGCAGCGTAACCTCGACGAACTTGCCGAGCGGGAACAACGCAACTTGGCCGATGAGTTTACTGCCCTCAAGCGCCGCTGGTATTTCGAACACAAGGAAGGACACCTTCTCGATTTCTCCGAGGCAAATCGGTTATTTGAGGAATTACAGGATACGTCGGTCGCGATGGCGATCCGGCTCAGCCGGTTGATCACGTTAATCAACCGCTGGTGGAATCGTGGAGGGGAGTCCAAGGGGGATGCCCTGCGGTTATGGACACGCCTCTCCTATCAGCCGAGATCGAGAAGCCAAGCCATGGTCTCCGGCCTAGCAGTCAACCGCAACCGCCTGAGGCTCTACAAGCAGGAGTTGGCACCGGTGCTGAGAAAGGCGTTTGGCGAGCAGCCTACCGGCCACCTTTTGCTTGCTTCGGCGGACGACCCCCGATTTGCGAGGCTGGTCGTGGATACCGAACTGTTGGAAGGTCTGCTGCATGGCTCGATTGCCGATGGGCAAAGCGAGATCAGCCGGCGACTGGGTCAATTCAACGACACGCTCTCACAGTACGGGGATAAAAGTTCCGATGTCCGTACGGTCGATGTCGTAGATCCGCAGAGCGAACTGCGAACGACGGTAGTCGTTGATCTGGTAAATCGCCGTTACGACTCCGCGAATTGAGGTCTCAAATGAGTAAACAACTCCGCAAGGCGCTCACTGACGAACTGCATCGCAGGCATGGCTACAAGGTGATGGAGGCAAAGATAAAGCCGGTCCACATTGCCAACGCGCTGATGCGCAGCGAGCATCAATGTGTGGGTCGAATGACAGTGCTCGAGCAACTGTTTGTGGCCACTTTACCCAAAAACAGCATGGATGCACGCATCAATGCCGTGCGCTCAATGCTGGACAGTCAGCGTGATCGCTGGGGTGCCTTGGGGCAGTCATCGGATATCAAGTCGTCCTTGTTGATGACCAAGGTTTTGCCGCTGATTCGCACTCTATTGGGTACCGATGGTGCAGCATTCGGAAACTCCCCGGAGTTTTCGTCATTCTCTTCGCCGACGGCCTTGACCGTCACCGGCGATCCATCGGATGACGGTGCTGGGGCCTTTGTGCATCGCTTGTGGGGGGCTCACGATGCTGCTGTCCGGCTGCCAATCCTTGACCTGCTGGCAGAACTGAGTTCGCCTGACAAGGACCCGGCGCATATGGACGATCTGTCAGCCTTGCTGGCGCCCTTGGTCGACTCTACAAAAAAACGGCAACCGGGTGTCATCACGGCCGAGGATTTGGGAAGTGGCTATTCGCCTCTGGAAGAAGCGTTGCGGTCCGCGGCTAATTGTTTATGTGCCTACGAACGAAAACTCAATCCTAATCCCATTGCGAGTTTGCAGCGCGTCGTATTACTTGCTGCTCTGTCAGTGTTTATGCACGCGGCAACCCGGGCACATGAACGCGCTGGCCATCCTGCACGCATTCTCCTGCTGGATGCGTCGGGCGACCACTATTCGGCGATTGCACAGGCCAGTACGCGCTGCGTCACACAACTCATCAATGATGCCTGTAACTACATGGTCTCCGTGTTGGATGACCTTTTAACTGCGCAAATATTGGACTGGCCGAGTTCCCCGCTGGCGGCGATAAACTCCTTGTTCGAGAGTGTCGGGCAGGCACCCCTAGATGCGAACAATCCGCTGGTCCGTCGTATCGAAGAAATCGTTCAGGACAATACTGATCTGGACGAAGTCCGTCGTGAAGTGGCAGAAGAACTGGTTCGCCAGGCAGAAGGAACGTCTCGTCGTGGGCTCGATGGTTATCTTCGCCTTCTTGGTATCCGTTCTGGTTTTCTGTACCCGACGCAAAAAAATCCCAACAAGCGCCTGAATCCGGCCGACCGAACGCTCGAGGTTCTGGTTGCCTCGACCATTGATGTCAGTGCGCAGCCTATGGAATACCGCGACTTCCTGGAACTCCTGCGCCAGAAATGGGCGATAGTCGTCGGTGGCAGGGTCGAGGATGCGGCATTGCTGGCTCATCTTGGTGCGACCGTGCCAGTGCGTTTGCTCAGCGAAAATAGCGAGCGGTTTCTGAGCCGCCTCGAATCCCTTGGACTTGCCCGACGCTTGGCGGACAGTGTCGCCGTTGTCGGTCTGCTGGAGGCAACTCATGAATGACGAGCGAAATGCGGTTAACGAACGCGTAGCGGAATTGCTGTTGGCTGAATTTGAAACCGCCGTCCATCGCGAAGAGTTCGGTGTTGTCGCCCAGGATATGGCCATGTTTGACAAGCAGCATTTCCTGGCAATGCTGCCGGACTTGCTTGCAAAAACGAAAGGGCGCCTGCGTATTTCCCTTGTCGGCGAGCGTGACGATATAGCGAACTTTCAGGGTTTGTATCCGAAGTTCGCAGAGTTCGTAGCCTCTGATGAGGAAACGGCCGTGCAATGGCGGAACCAGAAGCTAAAAACCATTGTGGTGATCGCCAACGGGCCTCTCAGCAAACAGGCTTCCTTAAAAGACTTTCGTTCGTTGGGCGAACATAGCCTGATTAAGTTGCTTTGCGAGGAAGAACGTGATCGGGCCGAGGTACTGAGGCTGCGGACACTATGGGATGCCCTTAAGTCGACACGGGGGCCGAGTTTGTCGCTGCACGCCATTGCCACCTTCTCAAAGGCGTTACAGAGTTTGAGCCCAGTGGACCGCTCGGTGAAGGCGCCAACCCATCTTTACGCACTTGGTCTATTCCCCGATTTGCACCTTGCTGATGAGGCGACCGAAGGACGGATCATTCGTCGGCTGAAGGCAAATTCAGATGCTTTGAATATGGTGAGCAATGCCACTCCTGAAGACTGGGATCGCATGACGACCTTTTGTCGGCAATTGCCGGCCAAGGAAAAGGCCAGATTCAATGCGATTCGAAAGCGGCTCAGGGGGATCAACCAGCGTAGTTCGGAGGATCTAAAGGATGTCGAACTCGCCGATGTGCTGACGTTGTGGCGAGGCAAACTCGCTGCATCGGCTTCCAGCAATGGCCAAAACGGGAACGGCAAAGATGGCGGCAAGGTTCCAGTTGAGTCACTCGTCGCGGAACTGCTGCTTGATGGTGGAGAGGAAAAATTAGCCGATTTGGCCGAACAAATCTCGGTCCTGACAGACCAGGCGGAGAACAATCAGACCGTCGGCGATGATGAACCCCTTGGTACAAACGATACCGGCGGCGGGGACAGTTCTCCTGCGGCGCTGCCCGTGACTAGCGTTAACGCCAATGTTATCGGTTTGGCAAAGTCTCGGTCGACGACGAGCGAATGGGGCGGTGTCATCGATATTGAGACTGACCGTCTTGATGCACTGACTGAAGTGACGGCCTTCAAAGCATGGAGGCCATTCCTGTTTCAGGAGTTCAAGTCCTGGATTGAAGAGTTCGTTGAGGCTGAATTGGCGCCACAACTCTGCATTGAACTTGCAGATTCGTTGGCCGCAACGAGGAACCGCTTGCTGGCGCATATTGCAGAGCTGACCGTTTCGCCGGTGACGGTTCTTGCCGGGCGGAAGGATATTTTTGAAGCCGCTGAGGCCTATCTCAAGGCCTACGACCAATTGCTGCGCCAACTTCAGTCAGCCTATCAGGAAATGTACGCCCAAGCCGGTGATGAAGCCGAACGCTTGGTTCACTGGCTGCTCTCAATGGAGTTGTACGTTTATCGTCGGGATGGCGTGACGGAAGTGCTCCTGTCGCCTGTGCACCCGCTGAATCTATGGCGCAGTGTCGCGATCGTTCGCGATCTGCAGTCGCTTGGCGGAAAATTGTCGGAGACTGAGCGTCAGACGCTGGTTGCGGCGTCTGCTGAAGATTTACAACTGCTTAACGTCTTGGTTTTGCCGAAGATCGAATCGCTGAATACGCAGCCTGCTCTTTTGGGCCATGCTGGTGCTATCGCGCACCTGCCGCTATTCAAGGAGGCTCCGCGAGGTGTATTGGAGCCGGATGGGCTCAGGAGTGTCGGCATCCTGTCGACGTTGATCGCGCACCTTCGTCCCTTCGCACGGCCAGGCTTGCAGGTTCTCTTCATCAATGCACCGCGTCCGGCTCGCTTCCTCGAATCGGTATTGGAGGCATTGGATCTCGATAACGAAACGGCTGAGGATACGTTCTGGGGAGTGCATTTGCGCTTCCGCTACACCTCGGACGACACTCGTGGCTGGACGTCTGAACTCGAGGAACTCGACGATCAACTGAAGGATCGCATTCGTGCTGGACAAGAGCGTGGACTGATCAGTTTATCGATCAACCCTGAAATTATGAAATGGCCGGAACTCATCGATGAAACCCAGGCATTGCCTGCACACCTGACGGTTGTCTTTGACCCCTTTGAGGTTCGAACCGCGCTCGTCGCGCGAGCTGGTCTGCATGACCTCAGTCCTTGGATGCCGAGTTGCGAATATCGCTATAACAAGCTCAAGAAGCAGATCATGATCGTCCCGGTTGCCGAAGAGGAAATTTTTGCGACCTATTTTGCGACAGCAACACTGGTTCATCGTGAATTGAAGCAAAGTACGGCAACACATCAACCCCAGGTGGCGTCCGTGAAGAGTTGGCTGGACCAACTGGCTGAAAGCAGTACATGGACTGTTGTCGCCGACCCCCATAGGGTCCTGGTGCCGCGTCTCGGCGAGGCCGAGGTTATCGACAGGCGGATCGAAAACGCTCGTCAGATCACGACTTTTGGCCGCGATCTGAGTCCCTTCGTGCGTCGTTTGGATCAGCAATTGCGCAAAACGCATTTTGTGGCCGACCCGGCGACACTGGAAGAACTCGTCCGCGATTTGGTGGCGATGGAACCCAACGGAATTCTCGGCTTGGTTGGGGGGGATAAGGGCAAGCACGTCAAGGGAGCGCTTGGAAAATTGATCGCCATGCGCTGGTATCGTCGAGCGGACCCGAGCGGCCTTGCGGTTAGCCTCGATACTCAAAACGCTCGCCGTTGGCTTAGTGCCGGTAGGCATTCCAATGAGCAGGCTGATCTCCTGGGGCTTCGAGAGGAAGGTGGCGACCTGATCATAGACGTGATCGAAGTCAAGACACACGACGACAATGTGCCATACACCATCCGCGACGGTGTCGTTACAGGACACGCGGTCGATCAAGTTCTTGCTACGCTTCACGCCTTGGCAGAGGTTTTTGGTGGGCAAGGGGTTTCACCATTGGCAAAACCACGTCGGGAAGTGATCCGTGAGCACCTCTATACCGCTCTGCTTCGCGATCTCGATCCTAAATATATAGAGCGTTGGCATGGTCTGTTGCAAGACCTCTTCAATGGCAATCTCAAGGTTCGCCTTACCGGCCGTATCGTTCACGTGCAACTTGCCAGTGTGGCGACCACGAGTCCAGTGACTGTTCATAGCGAAAGCGGCATCCCGCTGGAAATTAATACCTTGGCGGGGACGGATGTCGGCTTGGTGCTGACCGCGACCAAATTGGTGCGGGATGATGCTCCCTTAAACCGCGAGCCGATTGGCGTGGCCGGGCACGTCTCCGCGTCGATTGATCCCGTCCAGGCGTTCCAACTTCTGGTTACTGATCAGAAGTCGGTGCAGGCGGCGAGCGCAGTTGCGAACGACCAGGAAATCTCCGGCGCGGGCGAAGACAAAATCAAAAAATATGCGTCAGAGAGCGCGGTGGTCCGGATCGACGCGACGAGTCATGCCGTTGAGGTTGGGGGGGGCGCCCCTACTCAGCAGTCGTTGGAATTGTTCTTAGGCCAAGAACTCAATACCAAGAATTCGGTGGCTTGGTTGCCTGGTCGGCAAAGTAATGGGTTTTTGTTGATTCTTGGAGCTTCAGGTTCTGGCAAGACCGAGACTCTCAAGGTGCTCGGGAAGGGAATTGTTGATTACGGCGTGCCTGTCTTGGTCCTCGATTTTCATGGTGATGTCAATTTCCCAGGTCTTCGATCGGTTTTGCTCTCATCCGGTACGTCGAGTACCACTGGCGTCAATCCGATGGAGTTGGACTCCCAGAGTGCCGAAGAGACAGGTCTCTACGACCAGCGAAAAGTCATACGGGACATGGTTCGCAATGCTGTACCGGCACTCGGCCATCGGCAGAATGCAATTCTTCGCGATGCCATCGAGGAAGCCTACCAGACGGCTGGTTTTGACGATGGCGATCCGCTGACCTGGCGCAATACGCCGCCAACGTTTGCCGACGTTGAACGCATCTTGTCCGGATGGTCCGAGGATGATGCCCGCAAGAGTCAGCGTTCCGCGATAGAGGGGTGTTTGGCTGCCGTACAGGAGATCTTCGAGCACCCGATCTTCCAACGGCAGGAGCACGTTTCCACGGACGAGATCTTGTCGACAAATGTCAGACTCGACCTCAGTAAATTGCCTGATGAAGTTCGATACATCGCCGCAGAAACGTTGCTGCGAAAGATTTTCCGTGTGCTTCGCCTCAAGGGGCCGATTCCGGTGCAGCCGGCAGATGACCGACAACGTTTCCGGTTATTTGTAATTATCGATGAAGCCAAGATTCTCGCGACCGGGGGAGGGGATCCTGATGCGGCTGACCGAATCTTGAATCTACTATTTACTGAAGCCAGAAAGTTTGGGCTTGGCATGATACTCGCGTCTCAAATGAGCGATCACTTTGGTTCTGAGGTGAAGGCGAACGCTGCGACATGGTTGGTACTAAAACCGATGGACATGAGAGAGGCTAAGAAAAATGCGCCTAACGTCCATATGGAACCCGAGGCGCTGACCGCGTTGAAAGGACGAGGTGATGGCTATTTTCGGGATCGAACCTCCCCTCGAGCAAGGCGAATTCAAGTCCAGGCGTTGGAACCCAATGTATAGATTCAGAAGTTGGTGGGATATGAATCTTTAGCAGGGTTGAATGGCGAAAATATGCCGGGAGACTGTCTCCGAAAGGAGAACAGAACATGGCATACACACTCGGCCGCTTTACAATTGATGAACTTGGATTTATTCAAGTTGTTCCGGCGCGCATTCTGGTTGCCTCGGCGAAGGGGGATATCGATCTGAATCTCTTGGCGAGGGAAGAACTGGCCAATCGTGGGTTGGACCAGGCAGGGGTTTGGGTTGGTTTTGAGCGGGCAATAATGGCGCTTAGAAACAGTGGCGACACTTTTTGAACTACTCAGACACCACATCCCTCTGTTGAGGAGTGACTGCGAGGCACCGTCTATCGACATGCTACCCCACAGTGAATTTTCTCTGCAGTAGTCAAACTTCAGCCGGCGGGTGAATGGCATGGTGCCAAACCACAACATTGCCCGCAGTGAAGCGCTGGTCCAGATAGACAGCTTCGATCATGGTTGCCGGGACCTTGATGCCCAATGCATCGAGTTTGCCGGTCAGCGTGCCGATGACCGTCCAGTCGAGGGCTGGCTCATGGAGACTGTCGTAGACGATCTCGTCCTCACCAGCGAGCACGCTTTCCTGGCAGCGAAATACCTGCAGGAATAGTTCGCGTAGGGGCCGGTCATAGCCGGCCACCACCAAAACGGGCCGGCCCGCGTACATGAGCCGGATGTTATGCCGACTCATGATGCCAGTTCCGGCGTTTCGAAAGTCGGCAGGCCGTCGATTACGGCCGCTTCGCTGTCGAATTTCAGCCAGACAATGCCGGCCAACTCGGCGATCTCGAAAATCGCGGCCAAGTCGCTTTCAGTCGGGATCCGGTGACGCGGCGCCCCGACGTAGAGTATGCCGCCGCAGTCGGTCGGATAGGCGTTGATTGACAGGTCGTCGTTGGCCAGTTTCAGGCGAGTATTCGAACTCAGATGCGAGAGCGAGATTGCGGCCAGGGGTTCAGCCAGTGTTCTCAGGTGTGTCACGGAAGTGTTTTCCATGCGTGTCTCCTTCTTTTTGAGAGAGCGTCGACCTGGTTTTCGAGTATCTGCCAGTTTGACGGCGGTAAGTCATGCCGCAGTCGCGGCAACGGAACCAGCGCAGGCGTCCGAGCATCCCCAGGGGGACGCTATCACCTGCGCAGAATGGGCAACGTGAAGTGGATGTCATCGCTTTTTTCCCCTTCGCAAATCAATTGTTGAAGTCCGACCGGGAGCCTCGGAGAATCCCTCCGGATCGGACTCAGCATGGAAAGCGGGCGACTCATGACGCTAGATCAACCCAAGTTCGGCAAACGAAACGACTTTTTCACCGGCCACGATGAAATGGTCGATGATCCGCACGTCCACCAGGCCTAGTGCCGACTTCAGGGTTTGCGTCAGCAGTTCATCGGCCCGCGAGGGCCCGGCTTCGCCCGAGGGATGATTGTGGGCCAGGGCCAGCGCCGCAGCATTTCGGGTCAGCGCTCCCTTGACCACTTCCCGGGGATAGACCGAGGTCTGGGTCAGGGTTCCGCGGAACAGTTCTTCAGCCTCGATCAGGCGATGATGGGCATCCAGGTAAAGCACCAGGAACACCTCATGTTGAAGGCCTGCGCAGTGCAGGCGTAGCCAGTCGCGCAGAACTTGCGGTGATGACATAACCGGGCTGTTACTCATCTGCTCGCGCAAGTCACGCAACAGCAGTTCACGCGCCACACCCAGGCGGTGGGCCAGTACGCTATCGGCCATGTCGTTCATGGCGATGGGTGCAACGGCATCGCTGACATGCAGGGGGATGGCACTCGATGCGAAGATTGCGGGCGCGAGTAATTCGCGGACGAGGTCGGCGCGGGACAGGACGGACATATTCATGGCGTTCTCCTCAATAAATTAAAAAAGCGGGAACGCCGATCCCGACGGGGACGAGGTCCCCGTTTGGGATGAAGGTACGGACGAATGTACAAGTAACAGTCGGCAAGACGAGTGAGGCAGGTATCGACTGCGACGCCGGCCAGAAACCGGGTGACATTCCACAACGGAATGCATTTAGGCTTGGTTAGTTTCTCGCATCGGGTAGCAGGCTTCAATGGGCTGGTAGCGCCGCCATGCTCAAGCCGGTCTGATTCCGGTCGATTTTGGATAGCGTTATCGATGAGTTGTGCGAGAACCATGCTCCATGGACTTGCTTTGGCGGCGTCAGCGGAAGACGCGCGGCTCGATTGTCGCCCCGCGCATGAAGGCGAGGTAGGCGCCGGCCTGGCCGATATCCCGGAAACTGGCGACGACTTCTTCGTGCCGGAGTACGTCCCAGGGGCGCTCGGCATCGGCCGACGGTTTGATGCTCAACTCGGCTTCCCGATAAGCGTCATGGCGGTACAGGAAATTACCGGACGCCCAGTCAACGATGGCCAGGATGCAGGCGCACAGAATGGCACTGCCGCCATGTTCGCCAGACTCAATCAGAAGTGGGACTTTTAGGGTTCCGATCGAGCGGCCAATCCGGCCGACGACATCGTGCTCTTCCAGCCATGGTTCGCCGGTAAGCGTGTCGCCAAGAATCAGGCGAATCTTTTGTTCGTGGGTCCGACAGGACTCCAGAATCTTGGCGGCCCTGGTGTCGGTACCTGGATCGAAGTACGTCGTGCGCGTCAGCGGCGATTGGCTCCAGGCCTGGACGGCATGGCAATACTTCTCGTAACCAGCGAGAGTGGCATAGTCCTCGTCCGTGAAGGCGAGGTCGGCTCGGCCCAGTTTGTGGGCAATCAGGTTGGCATGGTCGCGGGCGTTGGCAAAGCCGAAGCAGGTATAGCCCTCGCCGCAATCGATGACATAGAGTTGCTGTTCCGCATTGATGCTGATCTTGTTCATCTCGGGTTCCTTTCGACATGGCGTGGAGCCCGATACCCCATGGGTGTGAGCCCCACGGGGGTGTTGGTTCGCCGGGCCGGAGTACGGCGGGCGTGTCGTTGCTCGGTAATTCAGGCCGTTTGCGCTACCGGCTGGAACACTTGCTCAACGACCATGTCATCGGCGACGACGATCTGGTCGAATATCAGACGGTCCAGTTTCAGCAGCAGGGCGTCCGCGTGGTCTTGGTCATCCGGGCACAGGGACGAACGCAGTTTTTCGATCTCTTTCTTGATGAGGCGAAGTTCTTGGATGATGGCGCGGTTGGCATGGACTTCGATGGCATTCAGGATTGCGGTGACGGTGATCATCGATGGCTTCCTTTCATGGCTTGAGACGGGGATGGGCATGCCGATGCCCACTGGCGGACGGGGAAGGTGAACGCGGGTCGGCAATGCGGGATTTGATCGTGCGAGGCTGCCGCGGGGGGAGCATCGGCACGCATGGGTGGGATCGAAGCGAGCGCCGCACGCACCGCGAACTGAAGCGCGGGCGTGGGCGTTCGACGATCCGGATACGACAGCCGGAGCCGTTACATCGCAGGCCGGACCGGAAGGGTCAGGCGGCCG
>Ga0209066_10000663_pt1 | contig 49424 bp, 39 predicted proteins | sample All_14_2_FD_187198 | JGI IMG/M metagenome (GOLD analysis project Ga0209066, IMG submission 187198) | Freshwater microbial communities in response to fracking from Pennsylvania, USA - Allegheny Zone_MetaG_DW_15 (SPAdes) (version 2) ... | reverse complement strand
AGCAGTCACTATAAAAGATACCACCACGTCCGATCCTGTGGATTATGCAGGACAAGTAAGGAGATTATTTACCCTTCTTTTTGAGGTAATTCCATCCCACTGTAACCTTTATAACCTACGATTGAGAGCTAACATCGATCAGAATAAATTTGAGATTAATGCGCCTAAATACACTATTCGAAATGGTGGTTTCATAAATAACATTTCGGTAATTACCCATGATACGACACGTGTCTGGACCATAGAGGGCGAGGTAAACCGAAGCGAACAGAAGGGCAATTTTAAGATTTATGGAAAAGAACCCTTATTAATTCCTTGGCTAGATGGTCGCCTCAATGCAAGGGTATTGTTCGACACTCTTCAGTTTAGCATAGAAGAAGGAGAAGCCGCCGACACGTCATTCAGATTAATATCCAGAGCTGGTGTAAGTGGATTACTCATCTCACAGCCCATGATTAGTAACCGGCTTGTACGATTTACACAGTTAAAAGGAGAGTTAGATTTGAATATTTCTCCCTCTCAACTTGAAGTTGATTCTTCAAGTTATGCATTAATAAACGGACTAAAAGTTAATCCCTACCTAAACGTTACCCCCTCTAAACCATTTAAAGTCAAACTTGAGGTACACAAAAGACATTTCCCTGCACAACAACTCTTTGATGCGCTTCCGGCTGGTCTCTTTTCTAACTTAGAAGGAATGGTGGTGGAAGGAAACCTCAGCTACGACTTATCTTTTAGCTTAGATATGGGTAAACCTGACTCTCTTGTATTTGATTCTGATTTGCGTGGAGAGAAATTCAGGATCAAAAAATATGGCTCAACCCCATTAACGTTAATTAATGGGCCCTTCATGCACACCGTGTACGAATATGGTCGTCCGGTTCGCACTTTCTTAGTAGGCGAAGGTAATCCCGGATATATTCCCTTAAATCAAATCTCACCCTTTCTCCAATCAGCTATCATGACCTCAGAAGATGGTGCTTTCTATTATCATGGGGGCTTTCTACCCGATGCCTTCCGGGATGCCATGATAACCAATATAAAAGAGAAACGTTTTGCTCGCGGAGGAAGCACCATCAGTATGCAGCTGGTAAAGAATGTATTTCTTAGTCGAAACAAAACAGTCACTCGAAAACTGGAAGAAGCTCTCATCGTTTGGTTGATCGAACGTCAACGTCTCTCCTCAAAGGCAAGAATGTATGAGGTATACCTCAACATCATTGAGATGGCTCCTATGATGTATGGCGTTCAAGAAGGAGCTCATTTTTACTTTGCTAAAGATGCATCACGTTTAAACCTGAGCGAAAGCATTCTTTTGGCAAGTTTAGTACCCCATCCAAAATGGTTCAAATACTCATTTAACGCCGATGGAAGTCCGAAAGAATGGCTCAACGATTATTACCATCTTATGGTGACAAATATGGTTTCTAAAGGCTTTATAACCGAAACCGATGCATTAGGAGTAACCACTGACTTTAAAATAACCGGACCTGCCCTGAAATTTCTATCCCCTAATGATACTATTGCGGCCGATTCTTTAAAGAAGGAAATATTTAATCCTAATCTCACCTTAGATAAATAGTATAAATTGACAGAACATTAGTTTGATAAATGATATAGTAGAAGGGACTCTCAGCAAAAAATCGAAAAGACTGTTTAATAGATACCTCTCCCTTACCTCTGCGTTTCCTCTTCGCACTTGGTTCGAACGGAAGTGAAAAAATCCGGAGTTTTACGGAGATCATATGGAGAAGAAGCGAAGGGGTAGCGAAGAGGTGGAAGAATAACTCTTTAAAATCAACCCCTCAAGCAAGAGAACTAAATGCTCGGTACTTTAAGATAAAAGGTTGTTCCTAACCATGGTTCCGATTTAAACCAAACTTTAGCCTGAATCATATCAGCCAGCATCTTTACGATGGTCAATCCGATGCCCATGCCATCGTAACCCCTTGTCGTTGACGAATCTATTTGGGTAAACTGGTTATAGATATCCGGTTGTTTAGTTGGGTCAATACCAATTCCACTATCTGAGATTGAGAAAAGATAAGCATCTTCTGAATGGGTAATCGAAATTTCAACGGTACTTTTATCTGATAGAGTGTTGTTGCTTTTTTTAGAAAACTTGATGGCATTGCTGAGGATGTTTTTCAAAATAAGATGTAGCTTAAATCTATCAGTATAAATATTAGCTACTTTAAGATCTGTAACGAGTTTAAGACAAACGTTATTATCCTCAGCGCTAAACTCAAGAACAGAAATAATCTCTTTCATGACCTTCAATCCATCAAAATTCGTAATATTCATGGAATGAGTTTGAGATTCAATAGTACTTAGAACCAAAACATTATCAAGTAACTCCATGAGTCTAAATCCGCTCTTGCTGATCGATTTACTAAATCCAACTACCTCTTCATGGCCAAATTGTCCAGTGGAAATTATCTCAGCAAATCCTAAAATACTATTAAGCGGGGTACGAATTTCATGACTAATATTCCTAAGGAAAGTAGATTTGAGTCGTTCATTTCTGATAGCACTTTCCTTAGCCTCTTCGAGCATCTCTAAATAATGTTTGGAATCTGAAATATCCTCAATAACAACAATATAATTGGTAACTCTGCCAGAGTCGCTCAATAGAGGGGAAATTACCGTATTTGCCCAAAAGAGATTACCATCTTTTTTTTGGTTCAGCATTTCTCCTTTCCAACTAACACCTTTGTAAAGTTGATATAAAATGGCATTATAGAACTTATCATCATGAAAACCCGATCTGAGTATATCTATTGGGCGATTTAATACTTCATCTTGCGACCAACCGGTTACTGTCGTAAAAGCAGGGTTGCAATATTCGATGTGCCTTTTACTATCGGTAATTACAGTACAAACTGAACTACTCTCAAGACCCTGTCTTAACTGCTGTGAAATTAAAAGTGAACTCTTCTGTTCCCAGAATAGTGATATTTGATTAGCAATCACTTGCAACAGTTCTATATCCTCGTCAGAGTAGGCCTCCGGATCGGTATAGCTTTGAACCACTATTACCCCTTTTATTGATTCACCCATATAGAGAGGTGCTCCGAGCCATGATCTGGCAAGAGTGCCGACCTGTTCTATTCCCGTTTCTTTTGCATAAGACTCAAGATCATCTCTATTTAGAATGAGAGGTTTACCATGTTTAACGACTCTTCCTGATAAAGACTGTCCTGAAGGCCATGATGCGATATTATCTAATTCATCAACGGCATGAATTTCATAGAACATATCCTCTTTTTCTGAGAACCTAGCGACATAAAAGTTGTCAGCCTCCATAATTTTAGTTAACTCCAATCTCACCACTTCAAACAACTCCCCTATTGAAATCTTTGAAGTAAGAGCCTCTGCGATATTATACTGTATTTGCTTAACCGTTTCGGCTCTCTTTTCAGCTGAAAAATCTATAAGAAGTTCTATGCGTAGTTTCTCATTTTCATTATCGGAAGGGATATCATAGCATTTTACTTTGTAATGTCTTTTGACTTCAGGGATAAACCATTCAACGGCCTGCTTCACACCAGTTCCTTTAAATCTACGACATCCTTTTGTTAAATCAGATAAATCCTTACCAAAAAAAATGAGCCTCTCTTGAAGAAGACGTGCTGCATGATTCATCTTAATAATCTCATTATTCAGGTCTCTAACTATAAGTGCGTCAGGAATAGTATCGAACAGAGATTCGAGTAGAAGACTCATCTCACGATTTTTCAACTCCCGATGTCGTAGCTCAGCTTCCATTAAAATTCTTGGAGTAACGTCATATGCCATTACATGTCGGCATTCTCTACCGTTAAAGACAACAAGATGTGAAACAATTTCAACCCAAATAATATCCCCGTTTTTAAGCTTATGACGCCATGTTCCAGCATCATTAACTAAAGAGGTAGTATTGGCAATATCAGATATCAATAACTCATAATCCTCAAGTGGTCTAATATCCTTGAGTGTCATTACCATAAACTCCTCTCTGGAATACCCGTATTTTATAACTGCTGCTTGGTTGACCGCAACAAATGCTAAGGTTTTGGTATCGTAAATCCACATTGGACTTGGATATTTATCAAATAGGCTTTGATAAATATCGGCATGTGTAGGTATCCATTGGTTTGCGTTCATCTTCGTAAGTTGTATTATAATAAAAGAAATGTGAACTAAAAATAGAATTATATTTCATTTCACATTCTCGTAAATTACTAATTACGAAAATAGTACAACATCATTGTAACAAGAGATTCAGTAACGAGAGGAAAAGGGTCATTTACGAAATAAACAGTTCCAAAACACGAGATGTTGATGGTTTGACAGCATATCGATCATCTATTCGAGATCCTATCACCCAAACCACATCACTTCCAGCTAACAAAAGAGGAGTCGTCTCTTTCTCTCGTCTTGATAGCTTACGATCGGTAAAGAAATCACTCAATTTCTTTCGTCCTTTCATTCCAAACGGAATAAACCAGTCTCCCTCTTCCCAAAATCTGACATACAAACTCTCCTGTATCCTATCAAAATCTACCCATACTCGGTCTTTCGTTTTTGGAATACTCTCAGATCCAGTAAGTGTTAAAACTCTCCATGTTAAGTTTACCGGCTCTTTAATGCTGCCTTCATTCCCAATGAGGGGAACTTTCTTCGAATTAACTTTTAACTCTTTCTGAGTAATGCTCAAGTAGTCTCTCTCTCTAATTAATCGATGAGTAGGACTAAAAAACTGCTTTCCTGTTGTCTCATTTAAAGATCTGGAAATAGCCTTACAATGGGATAGATTAAATCCAAAAGGAGAAAGTAACTCAAATAGCCAATAGGGTTGTTTATCTAGGTGTTTCAATTTTAAGAGATCTACTCGGGTCTCATCTCCTATTCTTCTGAAACACTCATTTGACAATTCTTTAATTTGATCATCAAATACCCCGGAAGCGAATCTCAATAAATCAATGCTCAAACTAGTTCTAGATGCAGCTTCTACAGATAGTTCTTTCAAAACGGGAACCAACTGATGTCTGATTTTATTCCTTAAATAATCATCAGTGGCATTTGATCGATCTTCTCTCCAGTTAATCTGCTTCAATACAGCAAACTGTTCAACCTCCTTTCTCCATGCGAAAAGTAGAGGTCGAACCAGATGGCCTGTCTTCGCCGGAATACCTTTCAACCCTCTTAACCCACTTCCACGAATCAGATTAATAAAGAAAGTCTCAATCTCATCATCACGATGATGAGCCGTTAAGATGTAATCAAAGCCATATGAATCTTTTAGTTCACCAAACCATGCATATCTAAGGTCACGAGCAACCATTTGTGTTGACTCCTTCCGCTCTTCCGCAATCTTATGCGTATCAAAAGTAATGGTATGAAATCGGATCCCATAGTTTTCACAGGTCTCCTTAACAAATAGCTGGTCACCGATAGAGTCTTCCTCTCTAAGACTAAAATTGCAATGAGCAACCTCACAGTTTAACTTTAGCTGATGAGCGAGCCATAATAAAACCATCGAGTCAACACCCCCACTCACCGCCAACAACAGCTTATCTTTTACAGAAAAGAGCTGATTGTTATTAACAAACTCACGAAATCGCTGAAGCATTTTCTATTCTTTTAATATGTCCCCATCGCATCAATCCCAAATAAAGGAGGTAAGATTCACTCAATCCCAATACAGCGCCACCAAGGATATCTCCAGGGTAATGAACCCCAAGGTAGATACGACTATAACTCACTGTTGAAGCCCAAAGAAGCAGTACGGTAATCGTCCATTTTGAGCGGCGTCTATTAAGCAGTAATCCAACAAAGAGTGCTATAGCAAAGGAGTTAGCTGCATGAGAAGAGACAAAGCCAAATTTCCCACCATTGTATCCATTCACTGTATGCACCCTTTCCATCAGATCCTCCTGATGAGTAGGTCTTGGCCTTTTTACCGTATCTTTTATCAATCCGCTGCTTTGATCTGTAAGAACAATCAAAAGAAAAATAGTACCCAAAATTTTCAAAAGATCCTTTTTGTAAAGAACCCAAAGCCTATAGAGTAAGAAAAGATAGAGAGGAATCCAGACCCACTTCCCACTAATAATCCACATTACCTGATCTAGCCAGGTAAGATGCAAACCATTGAGAAAAAGAAATAGCGATTGATCGATAGAGACGATTGATTCCATATCTAAACAGTGTAATGAACCTTGATAGTCTAATGAATCTTGCCCTACCAAATGGGTTTATTAAGTTCATTCCAAATCATATCCTTCAGTTTATCAATATTTTTTTGAGCTACTGAAGAGATGAAAATTACTTGAATTCCCTCCGGAGTATCATCTCTTTTCATTTGATCCATCATAACATCATCTAAGAGATCACACTTGGTAATAGCTAACAGACGAGGTTTATCAAGCAGTTCTGGATTATATTGTTCAAGTTCTGCCAATAATACATCATATTGATGTGTGATTGAATCAGCATCAGCTGGAACCATGAATAGAAGAAGAGCATTCCGTTCAATATGTCGTAGAAAGCGTATCCCTAGTCCTTTACCTTGAGAGGCTCCCTCAATAATACCCGGGATATCAGCCATAACGAATGAACGATTGTCACGATAGCTCACCATCCCCAAATTAGGAACAAGAGTAGTAAAAGGATAATCAGCAATCTCAGGTTTAGCCGCCGAGACCACAGACAAGAGGGTAGACTTGCCTGCGTTAGGAAAGCCCACGAGACCAACATCGGCGAGAATCTTTAATTCAAGAACAAACCAACCTTCCACCCCTGGCTCACCTGGTTGAGAGTACCTTGGAGTTTGATTAGTTGCACTCTTGAAGTGATCATTTCCTAATCCGCCTCTGCCGCCGGGAAGAAAGATACACTCTTCACCATCAGTGGTAACTTCAGCCAAAACCTCACCCGTCTCAGCATCTTTAGCGATAGTCCCCAGAGGTACCTCTATAAATACATCTCTCCCATTAGCTCCGTGACGCAATGCCCCTGCCCCTGATTCACCATGATCGGCATATAGATGTTTAGTGTATTTGAGATGCAATAAAGTCCAAAGTTGAGAATTCGCCTTGAGAATAATATGGCCACCTCGACCACCATCACCGCCATCAGGGCCTCCTTTTGGAATATACTTCTCGCGTCTGAAATGCATTGAACCAGCTCCTCCATTTCCTGAACGAAGGAACATCTTTACGTAATCAACAAAATTCGATGTGGCCATCAGGCTTTTATTTAATTTATAATCTTTCTCCATCCAGCCATAAAAGAAAGAGGGCAGAAATAGAGGGAAAGATTGAAACTCAAGTGGCAAAGGTACTGCGAAAAAGGGGCTTAACAAAAAACGGCTAAAACAAGACGAGAAACGGGTCGATAATCTTAAAGACGAAGATTATCGACCCGTGAAATGATAGGCCAATTAACGAATAGTTTTAAAGCCCTCTCTAATCATATAATTAAGCGCTTCAGAGACCTGATGTGTTGTTCCGGTACCATCAGCTTTCTGGAAGATCCCTTGTTTCTTATAGTAATTTTTTACTAGACTCGTTCTATTTTCATACTCTTCCAAGCGATTAACGATCAGCTCAGGATCTCGGTCATAAGTACGACTTTTATCGGTTTTACCTCGTGATGCGAGTCGTTTAAAGCACTCTAAGGTAGGTACTTTAAGCTCGATGACCATATTTACAGAAGAGTTTAATCTCATCAGGAGCCCATCAAGGATATAGGCCTGAACGATGGTTCTAGGAAATCCTTTAAAGATAAACCCCTTTGCATTGGGATGAAGTTGAATCTCTCGTTCAATCAACCGAATAGCAATTTCGTCAGGAACAATTTCACCGCGCTCCATAAAAGGCTTCACCCGGTCTCCAATTTCAGTATTATTCGAAATCTCCTTTCTAAGCAAAGATCCGGTGCTGATATAAACCAGGTTATGTCTTTTAGCCAGTTCCCGACCTTGGGTTCCTTTACCGGATCCCGGAGGGCCAAGAAGCACAACATTCATCCATTGTTTATCGAGGGTTTGATCAATAGCGGTTGTCAATCGATCAAAGATATCATCAACCGTTCCGATACCATTAATAGGGAAATATTTATCTCTTTCGCGATAGAATTCGGCTACTGGTTTCGTTTTATTTTCATACTCTTTAAGACGGTACTCAATCACTTCGAGATTATCATCAGCTCGGCCGGAGGTTTTTGAACGCTCAAGCATACGTCGAATTAATTCCTCATTAGGAACATCTAAGGCGAGCATGCAAGAGAGTTGGCTGCCCATTCTTAAGAGTAACCCTTCAAGGATATACGCTTGCACGACTGTACGAGGAAAGCCATCGAAGAGTATGCCGTTGGAGTCATTATCAGTAGAGATATGCTTTTCTATAAGCTGCACTATCATATCATCAGAAACAAGACCTCCCTTGTCAATGATTGCTTTAGCTTCGACACCCAACTCAGAGCCTTCCGCAATTTCTTGGCGGAGAAGATCGCCTGTAGCTATATAAGAGAGGTAGTATTTCTCTATAATCTTCTTTGACTGAGTGCCTTTACCGGCGCCCGGTGGTCCGAATAGTGCAATATTTAGCATGATTTAATAGGATTGATTTAGACTATTTTGTATATATCAGGCAGGTTTCGACCGAGTTCATCATAATCAAGACCATAACCTACAATAAAATCATTGGGTATGCTTCTTCCAATATAATCAACCTTGAAATCTTTATGGAATGCTTCAGGCTTAAAAAGAAGGGTAGCTAATCTAACATCAGACCAGCCCTGTTCTCGTAGCTTCTTGAGGAACATTTCCATTGTATTACCGGTGTCAACAATATCTTCTATTATAACCAACGGACGGTCACAAGGTTCGATATCAAGGGAAATTTTTTCTTTAACATCATGGGTTGTGGAAGTGCCTAGATAGGAGGAGAGGCGCACGAACGCAACTTCAGCAGGTAGATTAATTCTTTTCATAAGGTCGGAGGCAAACATAAAAGCTCCTTTAAGAACAACAACAAATAGAGGGCTTTTCCCCTTCAGCTCGTCATTCATTTTATTAGCTAAAGCAGTCACATCGCTCAAAATATCATCATGCGTCAAGTAAAGCGAAAACTCTTTATCGTGCAGTTGAATGTTTTTCATAACTCAAATTTTACTAGAGATAACAAGATCTATCCTATTTTTGTGCAAACGTACACAAAATTGAACCATTGGCCAAGAACAAACCAGTTAACAGTTTGTTTTTCATTAATTAACTCTAAACATACCTTGACGCTATGACGCCATTAGTGAGTATTATTATGGGAAGCACCTCTGACTATCCTGTTATGGAGGCAGCAGCCAAATTTTTGAATGAAATGGGTATCCCCTTCGAGATCAATGCACTTTCAGCACATCGGACACCCGAGCTTGTTGAGCGTTTTGCTACTTCTGCCGCCGATCGTGGCATTAAGGTAATCATTGCTGCCGCTGGAATGGCTGCTCATTTACCTGGTGTTATTGCCGCCATGACTCCTATCCCTGTTATTGGAGTTCCTATAAAAGCCTCTCTCGATGGGTTGGATGCTATGCTCAGTATAATTCAGATGCCTCCCGGTATTCCTGTAGCAGCTGTTGCAATAAATGGATCGCTTAATGCCGCTATCCTTTCGGCTCAGATGATCGCCACAGGAGATGCTGATCTTATGAAAAGACTTGTTATTTATAAAAACGATCTGAAAAAGAAGATCCAAAACGCCAATGAAGAACTTACCCAGTATGAGTTCAAGTACAGGGTAGCTTCATCCTTCTAGTTGCCAATTCAACCATTGAATACCTTCTAATTACTCCTGCCTTCTTTCTGAATTTCCGTTTTGGCGAAACTCAGTTGGGGAGCAGGAGTAAACTTTATTAAACAACTCATAGAAATGGGCTCTACTATTAAAGCCAGTCTGGTCAATGATTTCACTAACATTGAGCGTAGTAGTTTGCAGTAATTTCACCGCTTTATTAAGCCTTCTTTGATTAATCAAACCATGCGGAGTGATGTTTAATAAAGTCTTAGTCTTGGTGTATAATGCCGACTTACTGATAGCAAGATATTGACATAGCTTTTCGGCAGAAAGACTTTGATCGTCAAGATTCTCATCTATAAAAGTTAAAATGCTTGTAAAGAATGGATCTTGAACACCTTTTATCAGGTCTCTGTTATCTTCCCTAGCCGTGTATCGCTCTCTGATCTGTTGCCTTAAAAGAATTAGGGTTTCTATACGGGTTTTCAAGTGATCAGGATGGAATGGTTTAGGGATATAAGAATCAGCGCCTGCCTTGATCCCTACTATTCGATCTTCTATCTCTGCCTTTGCTGTAAGCAATATTAGTGGGAGATGGCTCAAATTAAAGTCACTTCGTATCGCCTTGAAAAGCTCTATTCCATCCATTTCTGGCATCATCACATCCGAGATCACCAAGTCAACAGACTGCGCTCTTAGCCGCTCCAAAGCCACTTTACCATTCTGCGCAAAACTCAATTCATACTCCGTCTGAAGCAGATCCTTCATTAGGTCGAGTATCTCGGGATCATCATCAACAACAAGTATTTTTGAACGATAGGGTAAATCTCCGATCTCACTACCTACAACATCTCTTTCGCCAATCTCTGGAAGAAAATCAGCTGGTGGTTCCTCCGCAGAAAGGGTTGGGCTAATTTCAACTAAAGGTAAGTTAATAAATTGGCATAGAAAGGTGGTTCCCTCGCCCAATGAGCTGGTAACCTCAATTTGAGCTTTAAGCAGGTTTGCTAGACTCTTGGTTACTGCTAATCCCAGACCACTACTTCTATAAGTAGGAGATCCTCCACGACGTCGTTCAGAGCTTATACCAAATGGTTCAAAAATCTTAGGCAGCAAGGAAGGCTCTATTCCCATTCCACTGTCCTTTACAAATAAGTCAAAGCCAGAATCTGATTTTGTAATCTTGATAAATACCTCCCCATCTGTCTTATTATATTTTATGGCATTTGATAGTAGATTCATAACTATTCGTTGAAACTTATCCGCATCAATAATAATCTCTGGTGGTGCATCAAGATCATCCAACACAATCTTGACTCCCTTCTCTTGTGCCGGTAACTCAAGGTCGCTGACCACCTCCTTAATTAGGATAACAGGATTGCATTTGTCGGTTACAAGCTGTTCTTTACCCTTCTCAAGCTTCCTAAACTGGATAATCTCAAGAATTAGCCGTTGTAGCTTAACTGTATTATTATAGATTTTGTGGAGTTTTGATTTCACCGGAGCACTTCGTTCATCTTCCAAAAGAAGATGAATATGGGAGGTTATCAAAGTAAGTGGTGTTCTAAACTCATGAGCAATATTGGTAAAAAACTCAATCTTATAACTCTGAAGTTCTTCCTCTTTCTTTAGTTTAAATTCCAGCATGGCTGCCTCTTTCTTTTTGGCTTCTCTACGTCGATGCATTTTAATAATAAGCCATTGAATAAGGATAAGCAATATAACATACAGGATGATCGCCCAAGAAGTAAGCCAAAAGGGAGGGGTAATAATGATCTCAACCTCCTTTTGCACATCACTCCAACGCCCATTTTCGTCACTCACTCTGAGTTGTAAGATAAACTTACCTGGGGGGAGATTAGAAAAAAGAATGGGTTGATCGGCCGATATCTCCTCCCACCTTGAACTATAATTCAACAACCTATACCCAATCTTATAGCGGTCTTTACTCCAATAAACTAATGGGGTTACCCTAAAATTAAGCGCATTTTGATTATGAGAGAGATTTAATTTATTGGTAAAGTTCTCTACAAAACCATCGCTGGTTACCCTTATGTTTTCATTATTACCATCTCTGACCAGAATCTGAGTCAAAGCAATCGGAGGGAAATAATCAGAAAATGTTAATTGATCAACATTTACAATATCGACGCCTAAGGTTCCTCCGGCATAAAGTCTGTTATTTCTTTTATCGAAATAAGCTGCCCCGTCACTATACTCATAATTGATTAAACCATCAGATGGGTTAAATCGACGTGCTACCTGTAAGTCTTTATCAAACATCATCAATCCTTGGCTCCCCGTTATCCAGAGATTTCCTTTTCTATCTGATTGAATTGTATTAACTACTCCATTGCCAGGAGAAGCCGATTTGGACATTGGAAACACCTCCACTCTGCGATCAGATATCGGCAAAACAGAATACATACCACCGCTAGTCCCCACCCAAATACGCTCCTGAGGCCCTTTATGAAGTGTTAAAACATCATCATTAGACACCTCCTTCTTGTGTGTAAGCATACTTACCTGGTTCATTACACGCTTAGTAATGGTATTATATCTGTATAAACCCAATCCACGGGTTCCAATCCAGATCACACCGGGGCGCTCTTCCGTTAGAGCGTAGACTATTTGTCTTTGCCTGGTCTTGACTCCTTTATATGAATCTAGGATTAACTGCTCATAACTAATTGGGTATTGAAAAGATCCATTCCCAAACTCTAATAAGATAACACCATGTCCACTTGTTCCTAAAAATATACGCTCTTCACTATCCTCTAAAATTCTATATACAGAACCAAAATCAACAGATCGCTGCGTTTGGAAGTCATACGGGAAAGACTTAACCACTAGGTAATCTTCACTAACAATATCCACACCACTCCCATCTGTGCCTACCCAAATGCTTCCATCCTTGCGTTGATAAAGACTTAAAACAGAATTATTCGATAGTCCATTGTCAATAGTAATAGACCTTTTATACTTTAACAAGGAGGAAAAGATATCTATACCTCCACCTTTCGTTCCAACCAAAACATCCCCATTTCTAGCTACCAGAATAGTTCTGACAATAGGATAAGCAAGCTGTTCAGCGGTTATCTTAGTGATAGGAAAAGGAGATAAACGGAGATTGAATAGCCCTCCGCCATCTGTACCAATCCACAATAAATCTGGTTTGCTCTCATAAATCGATAAAATACGGGTGGTAATTTTATTCGTTAGAACAAAATCCGGAGATAACATCTCTCCCGTTTTAAGATCAAGTTTCCATATGGCTCCCTTTTCAGTGCCAACCCATACCAAACCATGCTTATCCAAAGAACCAAATGTCGAAATAGCATCGTTTGGCAATGAGAGCCTTTGCATTGCTCGTGTATTAACATTCACCATGGTAGCTAAATCATCACGATGAGTCAGTGTGAGATAAACCACTCCATCTTGCCTATACCCCTTTAAAGAAGTTATTATGCTTGTGTTTTGTACCACACCAATCGAAAGAATGCTACCATGATCTATGCTTAGAATATCCCCTTTTTGAGAAACTAAGAATAGATCATTATCAACAGAACAGATCATTCTTGTCTCCTCTAACCTTTTTCCAGAGATCTCTGATACAGAAAGTAACTCAAACTTGCCAATCTTACGATTATACTGATATACCCCTTTACCAAACACACTAACCCAAATACCCGAGCTATTCGCTGAAAGATCAATATCATTTTCATAATTAGTCTGGTCAGACTCATTGGCAAAATAAGAAGTAAAGGCTCCAGTTTTATTATTATATCTAGAAATTCCGCGGTTCGTCAGCATCCACATCTCGCCATCTGGCATGGTAAAGATCTTCCTCACGACATGATTATTAATCAAGTTTGGCGCTGCTCCCGGCATATAAGAAACAAAGTTACTTCCATCATATCTATTTAAACCATTCCATGTTCCAAACCACATAAATCCTTCATTATCGCTAGATATAGCATTAACCGCCCCGTTAGAAAGCCCCTCCTTTCTAGAGATCGAATGCAGATCAACTTCCCGATACGCTTGGGAGAAACCAGACGAAAGCAGAAATAGAAATAATAGCTGAAACAATAGTTTCTTCATCAGTCTCTTTTGGTTAAAGGTAAGATCATCTTCAAACATCTTTTTCTCAAATAGAATAAGTATTTAATAGATTTCAAGAAAAAGAGATCCTCAGATAAAGAGTTAAACTCAAAGTTAATGAATCATTCAAAAGAGAAAGCGATCGTATATGTAACTAAAATCCTATGTAAATAGACTTCGGGAAGAGGTCTATTTAAAAATCATAACCTATATTTGTAAAACTGTCATTGAGAATACATGAACCTAAATTGCAACTTCTTCTTACCTCTCTTTTTCGGAGGTCAGGGTTGCTTTTAATTCAAATTTACTCTTTGTCTATTAAAGTTAGAAAACAATCATTTGTGTTCTAACTGGATAGGCTTTAACTAAACACATTATGAACAGAACATTTACCTTATTCTTAGTTTTTATCTTTGCCTCCTGGGGTGTTAAGGCACAATTTACAACGCCGGGCACTTCAGTTAGCTGGACATTAGATTCATTAGTTTCCCACTCAGCCGGTGCGGTTATACACGTTGGAACGCATTACGAGATTACAGCAAATTTAACAATATCGGCAACTGATACCATCAAAGTGGTTAGCGATGAGCTAATAAAGTTTCATGATGGAACAACCATTGAATCATCTGGAACACTTCTTCTTAATCCGCCTACTTTAGTTACTTTAACTGCCTTAGATTCGCTCTCATCTGCCACAAAATGGCGTGGATTGAGACTTGATGAGACCTCATACACTGTTATTAACAATGCCCGTATAGAATTTGGAGGGGGAGTAAAAAAACTATCGACAGGATATCTTGCCATCAGCAACTCTACGTTTAGAAAGAACTACTATAAATCTGGGAGTTCTACCGGATCACAAGCTTCAGGCGGCGTCATTGACTTTTCAGGAAAAGTTTCAGTAACCCACTCACGTTTTATTGAGAACCAAAGGTCAGCAATCTCTTCAGGTGCAAACATCTATTCAAGTGCGATCTTTAAATACAACTATCTATTTGGTAACACAAATGAAAACAGTAACCGCCCACAGATTAACCTTGGCCCTTCTGGCGTAAGTGATACCTCTTTCATCATCGGGAATACGGTGATTGGTAATGGTAAGATCTTAGTTGGAGGTATTGCTGTTTCGTCACTTTTAGCAGCAGAAACCTATACCGTTATAGATTCAAACATCGTACGTAACAACCGATATGGAATAGCCCTAACCGGTTCAAAGATTACCTCCTTTATCAGGCATAATACCATTGAGAATAACAATATCCAAAACAATCCTGATCTTGGAGGTAGCGGTATAAATTTAACCAGTTCCTCATCGGGTTCATGGCAAAACAGCACTATTACAGGGAATACCATTACCGGAAATCTGTGGGGAGTCACCATCGTAGGTTACCCAACTGTCAACATGGGAGACACTTCTGCCCAAACATTTAATCCAGGTATGAATGTCTTTTCTGGAAATGGAAATAATGGCATCAAGTATGACCTTTATAACAATGGTTCTCAGATTCAGTATGCAATGGGGAATTGCTGGGATGTAACTGTTCAAGACTCTACAAGTATTGAAGCTGTTGTAACCCACTCTGTAGATAATTCAAACTACGGCCGTGTTTACTTCACGCCAGCAGGAAGTTGTGGAACCCCGCTGCCTATTGAGTTTACCGTTACAACACTAGGTGGAGCTCCAATCGAAAATGCATCGATCACCATTGGAGGGGAAACACTTTATACCAACGCCATAGGAAAAGTCGTCTTTAACCGTGAAAATGGCTCATACTCATACTTAATTGAAAAATCAGACTTTGTCTCTGCAACAGGATCGTTCCTTGTTTTTAGTGCCCCCCAAAGCATTGTAGTAAAAATGGCAGAGGTATCGCCTTCACTATATCCTTTGACTTTCTTGGTAAAAGATGAATTGGGAGCTCCAATCGCTAATGCAGAGATCTCAATTACCGGCCAACCTGAGTTATTATTTACCTTCACCAATGGGCAAGTAACTACTCAAATAGCTAGTGGTACACACAACTTTTCTGTAACCAAACCAGGTTACATAACCTACTCAGGAACGGTACAAGTCGCTCAGACAGCCCAAACTGTCGAAGTTACTCTCTTAAAAGTAGTAGAAACATACCAAGTAAAATTCATCGTTTCAGCATTTGGTTCGTTGAGTGCCAATGCTTCCATTCAAATTAATAATGAAACAATCAATACCGATATCAACGGAGAAGCAACGATAGATCTTCCAAACGGAACCTATCCTTATGCCGTTTCTGCTCCTACCACTCAAATAATCAATGGCGAGGTTATAGTCAATGGCGAGAATCAGGTAGTACAAATTGACTTATCTGTTGGCATTAATGAAAGTCACTCTTCTGATGTAAATATCTATCCCGTTCCTGTTACTTCTATCCTAAACATCAATAAAAAGGGTTATGTAGCACAAATTATCGACATGACCGGTAGTGTTGTATACAACAGTAATGTACAAACTACTCAGATTGATATGCGTTCTTTACCAGCCGGTCGATACATCATTCGATTAATTAATAAAAAAGAGGTAATCACTAAAACTATAACCAAGCTTTAGCTTACCTCTTCTCAATGACCTTCTCTAAGGGCTGCATGATTATTGCAGCCCTTTTTTATTAGCAACTCTATTATACCTGCCAATGGTATCCATAACCAATTATTCATAATTTCTTCAACTTTCTTCCCCTTTTTAACCATCAGTCCCTATCTTTACACCTTTCGATCTATACCAAATGACACATCTGAATACTTTTCTCGAAACGACTCATTTCACTATTAAGCCTCTCAATGCACAAGAGCTTGTTTACTATCGGATCAATGATGGTCGACTTGAACATGCTTTGGGCATTCCATACTATCCACGAATTGTACCTTTCGAATTGGCAGACGCATTAGAGCAGGAGATTATTCCAAGTGTTGAAACCAATCCGGATTATTATCTTTACTATACCCTTTGGACAATATATCATAAAGAGTATGACTCACTCGTAGGTGATATATGTTTTAAGGGACCAGCCGATGAGAATGGCCAAATTGAGATTGGCTATGGCACCTACTCCGATTTTCAGGGGAAGGGGATAATGAAAGAGGCTCTTACATTGATCATTAATTGGGTCTTTGAACAACCCAAGGTGTGCAGAATCATGGCTGAGACTGAACATGATAATATTGCTTCTCATAAAGTTCTTTTAGCGAACCATTTTAAACCAGTAGAAAATCTTTATACCACACTGTGGTATCGAGATAAACTATAACCAGCTTCCCATAGCAGACCTCTCCTTTAGATCCTAACAGTTTGTATGACCTAATCTTCTCGTGAGTTTTATAACGATATCTGAATATCAAGATGCCAATTAATGATTCTATTTTTTTTGGACTTATCCACAATGGGGCACTTCTTATAGCAGTAACCATCGTTTATGACTATTTCTGGAAAAGAGATCCGAATCTTAAGTCTATCAAGAATCAAATTTTTGTAGGGCTACTGGTTGGGGCGGCATCCTTTATCATCATGCGAACTCCTTGGGTAATGCAGGAAGGTACCGTCTTTGATACCAGGAGTGTCCTTTTATCTGTTTCAGGTCTGTTTTTCGGAGCAATTCCGACTATAGTCGGAATGATTATTACAATCATTATTCGATGGTTTGATGGCGGTTCAGGAGTTGTAATGGGAATTACAGTAGCGATTACCTCCACCGCAATCGGGATAGTGTGGAGACAGTTCGTTTTTCGTAAACTAAAGCTCTCCTATTTTCTTGAGATTCTTCTATTTTCTCTGATTGTTCATGCTATCATGTTAGCCGCTGTATCTCTGTTACCTTCTGGAATAAGATACCATACTCTTACCCTTATTTGGATACCAACTCTTGTCATTTACCCGATATTTACCCTTATCTTCTCCTTCTTTCTTGCCAAGAGAGCTCAATTCTGGAAGATCGATCGCCTCCTACGTTCTGAACAAGCCAAATTACAAAGCTATTTCTCCTTGGCACCTGACGCCGTGTTTATATGTGATAACAATGGCGGTATTGTGCAAGTAAACTCTAAGTTTGAGCAACTTTTTAATATCACTCAGAAAAATCAAATAGAAGACTCTATAACCAAATACATCGCCATAGAGGAAAGAAAGGTCTTTTTAACGCTGTTGCGTTCAAATGATACCCCAAATAACCTTGGAACAGCCCAAATACAATTTCTTCACCCTGCTTTCCCGACATTCCACAGTTTAGTTAGCGTTACCAAATTGAACGAAAATGAATTCATTGGTATCATAAAAGACATTGATGAAATTATCAATACTCAAAAAGAATTAATCATATCTAAGGAGAAAGCAGAGGAGAGTAATCGTATTAAAACGAAATTTCTATCCTCTTTAAACCATGAAATAAGAACCCCACTTAATGCTATCATTGGTTTTAGTGACCTCCTAAAAAACGATCCAGATCCGTCTGCTACGGTTGAATACGCTGATATCATCAGCCAAAACGGCCATAACCTCCTTCATCTTTTTGAATCAGCGTTCGAACTCGCCAGACTACAATCAGATGAAAGTCATAACCTTATCCTTTCTACCTTCCCCATCAGTGGTTTTATGAAGAGTATTCTGGAACTCGCACATCAATTAAAACAGAACTATTCATCAAAAGCTATCGAAATATCCCTTTCTAATCCGAGTAATTGCCAAGACCAATCTATCGAAACAGATAAAAATAAACTTCATCTGCTTCTCAAAAGCCTAATAGAAAATGCCCTGAGATTCACAAATGAAGGAAAAATAACCATAAGCTTTTATATAAAAGATGATACCCTTACCATCTCTATTCAAGATACTGGAATAGGGATACCCAAAGATAAACAGAGTATCATTTTTGATGCTTTTAGGAAAGCGGATGAAACAAACACAGGAAACAACCCTGGGTTAGGACTTGGCCTTACCATTTGCATAGAAATCGTCTCGCTTCTTAAAGGTCATCTTAAGCTTATCTCATCACCAAACCAAGGAAGTAACTTCGTTATTACTCTTCCTATCGCTTTCCCCTTAACTGACCATACAATCGAATAGTTTCCTATTTTAATGAATAATACTCAAACGGACTATTTCCAATTATGGACACCTATAACAAGCCTAATGAACAGGGTGTTTATCTAATTATTCATTTAAAGTACCTTTGTACTCACTATGCAACTTAGAGAAATCATTTCATTAACAACTGAGGTAGTAAGAAATGTAATCACCCAACAGCTCTACCTCGACCGGGCTATTCGTGATCTCTTCGGACATCACCATATCATCGATCAGGAAGCTCGATACACCATCAACGCCTATAGTGGTTTTATCTTTAGAAACTGGTTTAAATTAGGTGGGGGAAGAGGTGAGAAAATAAGTGATATAGTGAAGGTAGCCTACTCTCTTAAACCTTCAGAGTTCAATACATGGTCTTTAGAAGATCCAAATGCTGATTTCCCCCAATGGCTCATTGATATAGCCGCCGTCGAAATTGGAGAAAACTGGCTAAGAGAACTAAAAGCCCTCTCTTTAACTCCTAATCGAGACATCCGCCATAATCCTTTAAAGATTGAGCGACTAGCCCTGATTAATATCCTCTCTAAAGAGGGTATAACCGCTGAACCAATCCACGGAGAACCAGAAGCGATTCTCATAACCGGAGGGAATGACCCTTTTGCTACCAGAGCTTTCCGACAAGGACTATTTGAAGTTCAAGATCGTTCATCTCAAAAAGTGGCTCCTTTTCTCATCAGCTCATATACCAAAGGTCTTATAGTGGATGCTTGTGCCGGTAATGGAGGAAAATCACTCCATTTAAGCCACCTATTGAATAACCAAGGAAGAATCCTATCTATGGATATCTTCGAACGAAAACTCGATGAACTAAAAAGAAGAGCAAAAAATTCGTGTGTCACTAATATTGAAACAAGACACATCTCCTCCTCAAAAATAATCAAACGGCTTGAGAACAAGGCAGATTTCCTCCTTCTCGATGTACCCTGCTCTGGATCCGGTGTCTTAAGAAGAAACCCTGAAGCCAAATTAAGACTCAAACCTTCTGATATCGAAAATGTAAGGCGTGAACAACGTGAAATACTTGAACGATACTCTAAGATGGTCTCCCCTGGTGGTACATTAGTCTATGCCACCTGCTCCCTGCTCAAAAGTGAAAACAGAGATCAGGTCAACTTCTTCCTTAATAATCACTCCAGCTTTACCCTGCTTGATGATATATCTCTTCTCCCTTCTCTTGGAGGAGACGGCTTTTATATGGCTAAACTCTTAAAAAAAAACCAGTAATCTATCCATCTACAAGACCTATTTGAGTCGTTACAAAAAACCCTTTAAACTTTTAATCTATTCCGTTTCTAAACTATCCACATCACCTGTTCATCGCCTATTTTTAAAAAAATTATCTTCTATCTTGCATCCTGTTCATTTTTTGTTTTAATTTTGTTCGTTGTTTTACGAACAACTAACAAGTATAATTTTGATGCAATCTTATGCAAAATAATCCTGAAATTGATAATGAAGTATTGGCACGTTTTGCCAAAGCGATAGGGCATCCTACTAGAGTCGAGATTCTTCGTTTTCTTGCTTCCTTAGACTGCTGTTACTTCGGCGACATTCACAACGAATTGCCCATTTCCAAAGCTACAGTTTCGCAGCATTTAAAGGAACTGAAGGATGCCGGACTGATTCAGGGAGAGATTGAAGCACCCAAGGTCAGGTATTGTATTAACGCTGAGAATTGGGAGAAAGCACAGGCTTGTTTTAATAGCCTTTTTGAATTAAATCCGAAAAAGACAACTTGCTGCTAATAATCGAATATAACAATCAGTCAAGACAGAGAAGGATTCATAGATCCGAAAAAAGCTAATACAATCTTAAGAAAAATCAAGAACCTAAATTCAAAAAAAGATGACTATTCAAGTTTTAGGCACAGGGTGCCAAAAGTGCAAAACTCTTGAAAAGATGACTCGAGAAGTTGTCGAAACCAACGGCATAGAGGCCACAGTGAGTAAGGTAGAGGATATAGTTGAGATCATGCGTTTTGGTGTGATGACCACCCCTGCCTTGGTAATTGATGGAAAAGTTGTCCTAAAAGGGCGTCTTCCGTCACAACAGGAGTTAACAGATCTTATTAAAAAATAACGGAATTAAGATTAACGAAAGATTTCATCAATAAGGGATCAAAAATTAAGAAACCGCTTATCCAAAAGCAAAATTCGTTACTCAATGAAAAATAAACTCGTTTTTTCTCTTTCAATATTTCTCCTTCTTGGAGTATTTAGCATTGTTCCAACAAACAATTCCAATGCTAATAAACCAGTAATCTCAGAAAAAGCAAAAGTTGAGGTTTACTATTTCCATTATACTCGCCGGTGTGCTACCTGTCAGGCTGTAGAAAGCGAAGCTAAAAAAGATCTCGATGCACTCTACCCAGCGCTTGTAAAGGCAGGTACCATCGTTTTTAAAAGCATTAATCTAGATGAAGATGGCAGTACCGCTATTGCTGAGACATGCAAAGCAGAGGGGCAGTCTCTTTTAATAATCTCTGGGAAAAAGAGATTTGATCTAACGGAAAATGCTTTCATGTATGCCCGTTCAAAACCAGAAACTCTCAAGCAAGAGATTAAGAAAATTATTGATCCATTAGTCAAATAAACCTACATGGAGATACTACAGAACATATTAGATAACTCTCAATATTCGTTCCTATCTGCACTTATTCTGGGTCTTATGACCGCCATAAGCCCTTGTCCATTGGCTACAAATATTTCCGCTATCGGCTTTATTGGCCGTAATCTTGAAGATAAGAGAAGAGTCTTTATTAATGGTCTCGTATATACTCTCGGAAGAGCATTCAGTTACACTACGCTTGCCCTGATAATCTTTTTAGGAGCCAGTAAATTTAACGTTTCGCGACTCTTTCAGGGATATGGGGAAAAACTACTAGGGCCGATATTAATAATTATCGGACTTTTTATGCTCAATTTGATAAGAATACCTCTACCCTCTGTTAGTGGACTTGCCGATAAACTAGAACATCGGAACGCAGGGAGCTACCTCACTTCATTTTTTCTAGGCTCTGTCTTTGCCTTAGCATTTTGTCCCTATAGCGGGGTTCTTTACTTTATGATGCTCATACCAATGACTGTATCGAGCGTTAGTGGACTTTATTTACCCGTAATCTTTGCAATAGCTACTGGGTTGCCAGTGATACTTTTTGCTTGGTTACTTGCGTATGCAGTAAGTAATGTTGGGAAGTTATATAACAATCTGAAAGTTTTCGAATATTGGTTTCGTCGCATAGTTGCTGTAATCTTTATTGCATGTGGCTTATATTTTATTGCAATCTATTTTATAAACTAAAAATGAGCCATAGATGCCTATTCATCTATGGCCTTTTTTTAAAAATATTGTTCGTTAATTGACGAACTTATTCATACGATATGGAAAAAAATACGCCTTTAAATAGAAAGATTCTACTACCAATACTCCTTCTACCTGTATGGTATCTACTCTACCATAATCTTCAGTTTCTGACCGACTTCTTATTCTATGACTTATTTAAGATGTCGAAGGAAGACCACCTGGTAAAGTCACTTCATTTCTTTGTGTTTGAAGTACCGAAAGTATTACTGCTATTGGTTCTTATCATATTTTTTGTAGGTATCATAAGGAGTTTCTTTACGACAGAGAGGACAAGGAAAGCGCTTGAGGGGAAAAACAGTTTTACAGGCAATGTTATGGCATCTTTATTGGGAATTGTTACACCTTTCTGCTCATGTTCAGCTATCCCGCTTTTCTTAGGTTTCATTGAATCGGGGGTACCATTAGGGATAACCTTCTCTTTTCTAATAGCCGCCCCGATGATCAACGAGGTAGCGATAGTTCTTTTATATGGAATGTTTGGTTGGCAAACAGCATTAATATATGTTATGATGGGTTTAACCATTGCTATCTCTGCTGGTTGGATAATAGGGAAATTAAAGCTAGAACATTGGGTAGAAGATTGGGTATACAGTATCCGTACTGAAAAAAGTGACGATATAGAAGAGAAGATAACCTGGGAGACCCGTATTCAATCTGGCTATACCTCTGTAAAAGATATAATAAAGAAAGTATGGCTGTATATAATCGGCGGTATAGCGATAGGTGCAGCGGCTCATGGATATGTGCCAACCGATTTTATGGCTTCGTTTATGGGAAAGGACCAATGGTATGCTGTACCATTGTCCACCCTCATCGGTATCCCTTTATACTCCAATGCAGCAGGAATAGTGCCCATTGTATCTGTTCTCCTCGAAAAAGGAGCTTCCTTAGGAACCTCGTTAGCATTTATGATGTCAGTAATCGCTTTGTCTTTACCTGAAATTATCATTCTCAGAAAAGTCCTCAAACTCCCCCTCATATTTACATTCGTTGCTATTGTTGGCAGTGGCATTATGATAGTAGGATTTCTCTTCAACATAATTTTCCCTTAACAAACAGATGGTATATTACTGCCTTCTATTACAACCCAGAAGTCAACTATTGCCTTTAAACTAATCGCAACAATACAAGGATTTTTAACTGTAAACAAATATCTACGACTATGAAAGTTTTAATTCTATGTACTGGTAATTCGTGCCGAAGTCAAATGGCACATGGATTTCTTCAATCCTTTGATTCGCGTCTTACCGTATGTTCAGCCGGAACCGAAGCGAGCGGAAGGCTTAATCTAAGTGCAGTAAAGGTGATGGCCGAAGCAGGTATAGACATCAGCCACCACACCTCAGATCAAGTTGATCAATACTTAGCAGAAGAGTGGGATTATGTTATAACCGTTTGCGGCGGTGCTAACGAAGCTTGTCCGGCCTTCATGGGAAAAGTGAAAAAAAGACTACATATCGGATTTGATGACCCAAGCCATGCCACAGGAACGCCTGAATTTATCGCAAGTGAATTCATTAGGGTAAGAGATGAAATCAAGAGTTCTTTCTATAACTTATATATTAATGAGCTAAAACCTAAGCTATGAACAACGACCTTATTAAATCGATAGTTCGCGAAAAATATGAACAGATCGCGGAGCAAACAAAAAAAGAGAATGAAACTTCATGCTGTGGGGCAGGAGGATGCTGTACAGTTGATTATACCGTATTCTCAGAAAACTATATTAATGAGACAGGATACAATCCAGAGGCAGACTTAGGATTAGGTTGTGGAATTCCTACTCAATTTGCTGGTATAAAGTTAGGAGATACTATTCTAGACCTGGGATCAGGTGCAGGCAATGATTGTTTTGTTGCACGTTCGATTGTGGGTGAGAGTGGCAAGGTTGTAGGCTTAGATTTTACAGATGCAATGCTTGAAAAGGCCAATTCTAACAACCAAAAATTAGGCTATAAGAATGTTCATTTTGTTCATGGAGATATTGAGCAGATACCCTTAGCCAATAATAGTTTCGATGTTGTTATATCGAACTGCGTTCTCAATTTAGTACCTGATAAAGTAAAAGCCTTTTCAGAGATTCATCGCGTATTAAAGATAGGCGGACATTTTTGTGTGTCTGACGTTGTAATAAAAGGGCAACTTCCAACTAGTTTAAAAAAAGATGCAGAGATGTACGCTGGATGTGTTTCCGGGGCTATTGAACTCAATACTTATCTTGATATTATTGAGAATTGTGGATTCAACGAGATTACAATTCATAAACAGAAAGAGATCGAGTTGCCTTCCGAAATACTTGATAAATATCTTACTCAGGAGGAAAAAAATCTCTTTGGTAAAAAAGAAATAGGGATTTTCAGTGTAACAATATCTGCATCAAAATGAAAAAAAGACTAAAATTTCTAGATCGTTATCTTACCCTCTGGATATTTCTAGCCATGTTTGTTGGAATTATTTGGGGATGGATTGATCCTTCAATCTCAAAATTTTGGGAATATTTCTCTTCTGGTACGACCAACATACCCATCGCCTTGGGGTTAATTATTATGATGTATCCTCCATTGGCCAAAGTCAAGTACGAAGAACTAGGAGATGTCTTTAAAAACAAAAAGATTCTGGTACTCTCGTTGATCCAGAACTGGATTATTGGTCCGATTCTGATGTTCATCTTGGCCATTTTATTGGTTCGATTTAACATTGAGTACATGTATGGCTTAATCTTAATAGGATTGGCAAGATGTATTGCGATGGTGATTGTATGGAATGATTTAGCCAAGGGAGATCGACAGTATGCAGCCGGTCTGGTAGCATTCAATTCGCTATTTCAGGTTCTCTTATTCTCAGCCTATGCATACATTTTTATATCGATTATTCCCGCTTGGTTTGGGTTACCTGTAAGCACAGCTGTTTCACAAATTACGATATCGAAGATAGCTGAGAGTGTCTTTATTTATCTGGGCATTCCAATGTTAGCAGGCTTTCTTACCCGATTCATCCTATTAAGAATTAAGACATCAACTTGGTATGAAACCAAATTTGTTCCGGCAATCTCCCCTTTAACATTAATTGCTTTGTTATTTACTATAGTGGTGATGTTCTCATTAAAAGGCGAATACATCATAAAGATACCCTTAGATGTGATCCGAATTGCGATCCCTTTGGTTCTCTATTTTGTGATCATGTTTATTATCTCATTTTTCATGAGCTATAAAGTAGGGGCTTCCTACGAGCAAGCTACAACCTTATCGTTTACAGCTGCCAGTAATAATTTCGAGTTAGCCATTGCAGTAGCCATCTCAATTTTTGGAATCAACTCAGGGGAAGCATTAGCCGCTGTTGTTGGTCCTTTAGTTGAGGTGCCAGTAATGATTGGAATGGTCAATGTGGCTCTCTATTTAAAGAAAAAATACTGGAGTACCGCTGTGAGATAGTCAAACTAGAAACCACTTCCTGCTAATCTACTGATTCACTTAAAGTTAAACAAACTCTAGGCGGTTTAACATAAGTCAGTGGTTTTTTGTTGATTACACCTACCTCTCCCTAACCTCTCCGTTGCTTCTCCATATCATCCCCGCATAACACTCAAAATAATAAGAGCACTTCAGAGAAATTGAGATTCTTCCGTTTCAATTTTAGGTCTGATGAAATACTAATTAATAACTCCCTTTCTACCTAGCTCAACCACCATTTGTAATCCTTCAGTTCCTTTATAATTTGGAAAAGGCAGGTAAATTCTTCTTATTTATCCATAAAAAAAGAGGGAATATATGGAGAGGGAGCGAAGAGCGAGCGGAGAGGTTGTATCCTCCTTAAAAGTTGTGGAACGATTATATCCAAGAAGAGCTCGCAGAACTTTAGAAACGGATGCGAGATCAGTTCATGAAGGAATTCAAAAAGGGCAAAAAAAAAGCCGGATAAACCGGCTAGTGGTGTTGGCTGGAATTGAACCAGCGACACACGGATTTTCAGTCCGTTGCTCTACCAACTGAGCTACAACACCGTGTCGTTGATTGAGGATGCAAATGTACAGACTTTTTCATATACACTCCAAATATTCCAGCAAAAAAAATGCGATTTGTTTTTTATCAGTCATTAAAGTTAACTTTACAACAAAAGAGGTTATATGAATTTAGTCATAGATATTGGCAACACCCTGACCAAGTTAGCCCTATTTGAAGGGGGACGTCTGATTAAGTTGATAAGCCAACCAATGGTATCAGAGGAGGAAGTAAAGGGCATCCTGAGGCAATATCAGCCAGAATCGGCCATCATTTCAAGTGTACGAGAACAGGACAGTATTAAAGGAATTTTAGAACAGGAGCTGAGAGTCATTAAACTTACGGTAGATACAGCGGTTCCAATAAGGAATAATTATCAGACGCCATGGACATTAGGCTCGGATCGTTTAGCGGCGGCGGTAGCTGCGCATCACACTTATGGTGGGAAAAACGTTTTGGTGATCACCTGTGGGAGTTGCATAACCTATGATTTAGTAAACCGGCGAGGAAGTTATGAGGGCGGAGCGATAAGCCCGGGAATGCAGATGAGATTTCAGGCGATGAATACTTTTACGGGCAGATTACCGTTGGTAACGTATCAGGAAGATATTCCGGTAGTAGGGCAAACCACTACAGCGTCGTTACAAAGTGGGGCGGTAAATGGGATGGCTTCTGAAATAGACGGAATGATAGAGCGATATAAGGAAGAATATCCTGATTTAATCGTTATTTTAAGTGGAGGAGACATGATATATTTTGCCAAACGACTAAAAAATAACATCTTTGCACTCCCAAATATTGTCCTGGAAGGGCTTAACATAATACTGAATTTTAATGAGAACCTCCGCTAAAATGTGGATTGCCGCCATCTCGCTGGCATTTATTTTTTCCGGCCTTGCTAAAGGTCAAACCAGTTCAACTAGTCCGTACTCAAGATTTGGGATAGGAAATATAAAGCCAGAGAATAATACACGCACATTTGGAATGGGCGGCATTGGTTATGGAGTAAGAGGGATTTTTAACGTAAATCCTATCAATCCAGCCTCCTATACTGCATATGATACTCTCTCCTTTGTTGCCGATATTGCCATGTTAGGTGATTTCACGACGCTAAAAGAGACTGGAATATCCTCAAAAGCCAGCCATGCCGGTCTATCTCATTTCTATTTTGGGTTTCCAGTTACCTCGTGGTGGAGAACAACAGTAGGAATGACCCCTATTAGTGAAGTTGGGTATTATGTAAAAGACAAAGTAGAAGATACCCCTATGGGTACCTATCTAACCGTTTATTCAGGTGAGGGAGGGTTAAATCAATTCTTTTGGGGAAATGGATTCAAGATTGGAAAGAGTTTCTCAGTGGGTTTCAATCTGAACTATATTTCAGGGAAGTTGATGCGCCAGACGATCTCGGGTTTTCCAGATAGCTCATACATCTTTAACACGAGAGCTACCACCACAACCTTCGTTCATGATTTCAATGTGCAATTGGGCTTACAATATCATTATCAACGTAATCAAACCGATCTATTAACATTTGGGTTAGCCGGATCATTGGGTCGTGAAATGAGTGCTTCACAAGATAAGCTGATAGAGACCCTGTTTGGCGGGTTTGATGGCACCTATGAGTCCTCAAAAAGCACCATATACGATACAGCTGACATTAAGGGGAAAGTCAAACTTCCAATGAAAATTGGTGGAGGTTTCTCCTTTGAACGTTTAGAAAAGTTTACCATCGGAGCAGATATCGAGTATTCAAAGTGGTCTGATTATAGAATATATGGTCTAAACGACAGTCTAACCAACAGCCTCCGTTTTGCATTAGGAGGTGAATATATCCCTGACAACAGAAGTATCTCTAGCTATTGGCAAAAAGTGAGATTTCGTGCCGGGTTCAGATATAAGTTAGATAATCTAAAATTAAAAGGTGACCAGATAAAGGAATATGCCATTAGTTTGGGAATGGGTCTACCTTTACGCAGATTAGCCACCACAGTAAATATTTCAGCAGAATTCGGAAGCAGAGGCACTACCAATAACGGTTTAATACAGGAAAACTTTGTTCGTTTCGTCATTGGAATCAACTTAGCAGAACGTTGGTTTATAAAACCAAAATACGATTAGTATCAAATTTTTAAAATATTGGTATTACTTTTGCAGTCAATCTTATATAAGAATTTTTTTGATCTAAACCCAAACTTTATTTATAGCATGAAAGCACGTATCTTAACAGCTATACTCGGAGGCGGGCTGATGTTAATGGCAAGTTTTACATCAGTTGCTCAACCAGTTAGCTACAATGGACTCACTCCCTACAATGGCCCAAAATTTGGTCAAGACAGTGTCTCTTGTATTACGAATATCTCTCTCTATCGAGAGTTCTATAAACAAGGGAACTTCAAGGATGCGTTAAAACCTTGGCGTTATGTCTTCACAAAATGCCCATTAGCTCGCGAGACCACTTTCTTGGATGGGACTAAAATTATTGACTATAAGATTAAAACGGAGACTAATCCTGAGTTAAAGAAGAAGTACATTGACACGTTAGGGCTAGTATACGATTCTCGTATCATGTATTTTCCATTGCATTATCGCTCAAAGAAACCTCAAGAGGGTTACATTTTAGGCAGAAAAGGGGTAGATATGTACCTTCTTCGTCCTGATGCATCCCAGAGCAATTGGGAGATATTGAAGAAGTCTATTGAAATCGAAGGAACCGAAAGCCAAGCCGATGTTATGGTATATTATCTGAATACAACCATCAAATTGGCTAATGAAGGCAAATTCGAAAAGACTGCTATTGTAGATGCATATGACCAATTAAGTTCTCTTATTGATGTAGCTGAAAACAATGCAGCCGGAGACTCTGTAGCTATGAAAAACTGGGAGAATGTTAGAGCTAACATTGAATCAAGTTTTGAACCATATGCTAACTGCGAGAATATCACCGGCATCTACCAAGCCAAATTTGAGGCTGATCCAAAAAATATTGATCTTCTGAAGAAAATAACGAAAATTCTAGACAGAAAACGTTGCACTGGAAGTAAACTCTTCTTCGATGCTACCAGCAATCTTCACAAATTAGAGCCTACAGCTAATAGCGCCTCTATGATGGCTAAAATGAATATCAAAGAAGAAAAATGGAGTCAAGCTCTTGAGTATTTAAAACAATCCCTCGAGCTTTATAGCCCAGAAGAGAGTGATAAAAAAGCTGAAGCCTATTATCTTATGGGTTTCTGTAACCTAAGTCTAAAAAGTTTCTCTGCTGGCAAACAGGCTGCAATAAAAGCCATTGAATTAAAACCGTATAAAGGTGATTATTATATGCTTTTAGGTGATCTCTATGCCTCTGGAGCATCTGCTTGTGGTGGCGATGATATCGAAAAACGCGCCGGATACTGGGCCGCAGTTGATAAATACTACCAAGCTAAAAAGGTAGACAGTTCTGTCGCTGCTGAAGCAGATAAACGAATTAACTCAACCTCATCAGCCTTTCCAACCAGTGAAACGCTCTTCTTCTACGGTATGAAACCAGGTCAGAGTTATCAGGTTGGTTGCTGGATCAATGAATCAACAACAATCCGTGCCAGCCGATAGTTGTATAGCAAATCAGGCCAATGGCATTTTGATTATGATCAAAAAATCTTTTCTATTCATAGCCATCGCTTCTGCGATGGCTATGCTTTTTTCCTGCGAAAATAAAATCGCAACTATCAAAGCCCTCGATGTGGCGGATACTCTCCCAATGGAGGTTATTTATAACATCAACATGATATATTCTGACAGTGGTATCGTTAAGGCCAAAGTCGTAGCTGACCTCATGCAATCTGTCGAAGATACCAATCCTAGAATGGAATTCCCTAAAGGTTTGAAAGCCTTCTTTTATAACAAACATGGGCAAGTTATCTCGGTCTTAAAATCAAAGTATGGAATCAATCATACTCGCCTAGGACTCATTGAGGTCAGAGATAGCGTTGAATTGTTTAATAAATCTAAGGGGGAGAAACTGAATACTCAAAAACTGATTTGGGACAGAAGGACTCATAAGATCTTTACCGATGTAGACATTAAGATTACTACACCTGATAAGATTATCTTTGGAAAAGGGCTCGAGGCCGAAGAAGACTTAAGCAAGAGAATTATACATAACATCTCTGGAGAAATACTAGTGGAGGAAGAAAGAGATTCTTTATGATGGAAACATGGTATCTGATACTCTTTATGATGTTTCTCTCGGCTCTATTTAGCGGTGCTGAAATTGCTCTAATATCAGCAAATAGACTCAAAATAGAGGTTGAAAAGAACAAAGGGTTCTTTCATGCATCCATTGTAAGTTGGCTACTAAAACGACAAGCCCAATCTATCGGCAGTCTATTACTTGGAAACAATATTGCCTTAGTTATATATGGCATAGCCATGCAACAAATTCTTGACCCCTGGCTTTTTACTATGCTGCCCACATGGTTGCACAGCCCTTTGGTTTTAGTTCTGATTCAAACCACTCTTTCCACCCTTTTTATTCTGATCTTTTCGGAATTCTTACCCAAAACTCTTTTCCAGATTAACCCAAATGGGATACTAAAGTATCTGGCCTTCCCCTTAATCTTTTTTTATATCCTTATCTTTCCTGTAGTCTATCTTTTCATTGGAACCGCAGAAACCATCCTATTCAAATTATTTCGTCTTCGAGTTCAACCCTCTACCATCCGCTTCACCCCCACCGATCTAAATGATTATCTTCAAGATATCCAGCAAGAGCCCAATGACCAAGAGGAAATCAAACAAGAGATTCAGATGGTTCAGAATGTGATTGAATTCAGAAGTATCAAAGTGAATGAGTGCATGGTTCCCAGACCACAAATAGTGGCACTCGATCGAAAAAGTTCATTAGAAACCCTCACTAAAACCCTTACCTCAACCGGTCATTCAAAAATCATCATTTATGAGAAGTCCATTGATAATATTATTGGATATGTTCATTCACATGACCTCTTTAAGAAACCTGCGACAATCAATGAGATTATCAGACCTGTACTTATAATCCCCTATACTATGCTCGCTCGCAATCTTATGAAGATGTTTATTCAAGAGCACAAGAGCGTTGCTATCGCAATTGATGAATTTGGAGGGACTTCAGGCATGCTAACTCTGGAAGATGTTATAGAGGAGATCTTTGGGGAGATAAATGATGAGTTTGACAAGGATGATTCCAAAAGTGTTGGAGAAATTGAACCCGGAGTTTATTTATTATCAGGTCAAGATGAGATTGATATTCTTAACGAACGTTATAAACTTTCTCTTCCAGAGTCAGATGAGTATGAAACTTTGGCAGGACTAATTCTTCATTTTACTGAGGAAATTCCTAAGCAGGGAGAAATAATGCATATCGAAAAGTATCAGTTTGTTATAATGAAAGCAACCACAAATAGAATTGATCAGGTACGAATAACCATAGATTCATAAAAGAATTTAACGAAAAAGAGTAAAAACTTACCACTAAACACACTATAAGAATAGAAAAAATTTTTGTCACTTCATCATTCTGTGTACATTTGCAGGCTCAAATATAAAATTTAACTAAAATGGCTATCTTAGGATCGATAAGAAAACGTTCAGGTATTGCTGTAACATTTGTGGGAGTTGCTATCCTGGCGTTCATCATCGGCGACTTCGTCAGAAAAGACCACAGTCACAAGAGTGTAATTGGGGAAGTTGCCGGCGAAGAAATCACCTACAAGGAATTCGAATTAAAAGTTGAGGAGAATATCAATTTTACAAAGCAGGGCTTAGGTAAAGAGAATCTCAGCAATGATGAGATCTTCAGCGTCAGAGAAAATACCTGGACTCAGATGGTAAATGATATGATCATGAACAAGCAGTATGAATCACTTGGTTTGTCAATTTCTGAAGCTGAAATGACCGATCTGATTCAGGGGAAAAACCCTCACCGCTTCATTGTTCAGAACTTCACCGATCCTGAGACTGGTCAATTTAATCATGATCTGGTAGTCAATTTTCTTCAGACTTTAGATCAACGCGAACCTGAAGTTCGCAAGCAGATGGAGAATCTGATAACCCTAATTAAGGCCGACCGTTTAACCCAAAAATATAATGCTCTTGTTGGAAAAGCTTATTATGTTCCTAAGGCTTTTGCCCAAAGAGATTATCAGTTTAAGAATCAGAAGGCTTCATTCCTTATGGTAAGTCAGTCATTCTCAATGATCAGCGATTCAGCTGTAAAGGTTGATGACAAAGATCTTAAGGCTTATTATGATAAGAATGTCAATAACTTCGATCAAAATCGCAGCTGTGATATTGACTATGTTGTTTTTGATGTTACCCCATCAGCTGAAGACCGCGCAGCAATTGCACGTGAGATAGATCAACTCTTCAAAGAGTTCACAGCAACAACTGATGTATCTAGCTTTGTCAACTTTAACTCTGACGAGAAATACGATAGCACCTTCAAGAAAAAAGGTCAACTACCCATGGCCATTGATTCAGTAATGTTCAATGGTGCGATCGGTGCGATGGCAGGCCCATGGGAAGAGAATGGCACTCTTAACATTGCTCGTTTGATGGATGTGCAGTCTCGTCCGGATTCTTTAAAAGCTAGCCATATTCTTATTGCTTACAAAGGAGCTTACAGTGCTGATCAGAAAGTAAAAAGAAGTAAAGAAGCTGCTAAGAAAACCGCTGATAGCCTTGTCTCTGTCATCAAAGCCGATGCTACTAAACTTGCTGCTCTTGCTCCTACTCTTTCTAATGACCCTTCTGCTTCAAAAAACAGTGGTGACCTTGGTTGGTTCCCTGATGGTCAGATGGTACCTGCATTTAACAATGCCGTTCTAAATAATCCAGTTAATAGTGTTGTCGCCGTTGAAAGCCCATTTGGCTATCATGTTATTAAGGTTACCGGCAAAACCGTTCCTTCTAAAAAGGTTAAAGTGGCCATCGTTAAACGCGAGATTGCTCCAAGTAATCAAACCATTCAAGCCGCTTACAATAAAGCAGCTCAATTCGCAGGTCAAAACCGTACGGCCGAAGCTTTTGAAAAAGCTATTGCTGCTCAAGGTCTGAATAAACGCACCAAAGAGTATATCGCACCTATGGATGCTACCATCCCAGGCTTAAAATCTCCCCGTGAACTTATCCGTTGGGCTTTTGGTGAAGATGTAAAAGTTGGTGATGTTTCTGATGTTAAAGATGTTGATGGCAGCTTCGTGGTAGCTACTTTAAAAGTTGTTCGTGAAAAAGGTATTGCTCCTTTCGAACAAGTTAAAGAGCTTATTAAACCTAACGTAATGCGTGAGAAAAAAGTTAAACTCTTAGCTGATAAAATGATCGCTCTAAAGGCAGCTTCGATTGAAGACTATGCTTCAAAATTACAAGCTAAAGTTGATACACTTAACGATATTACCTTCTCTGCTTTTAACATCCCAATGGTGGGTCGTGAACCTAAAGTTTTAGGTAGAGTCTTCTCTCTGAATAATGGAGAGCTCTCTTCTCCTATTGAAGGATCAAACTTTGCTGTTGTTGTTAAACTCAATAAAATTGACGAGACTCCTGCACGCGACAACTTCATGATTGAACAGAAACAGGCTGAAAATGCATTTTATAGCCGCGCTTCTACCTCCATCTCAAAAGCACTTGAAAAAGCTGCTGACATTAAAGATAACAGAGTGCTTTTCTATTAAGATAGCTTAACGTCTTTAAAGGATCTCTACATATTAAAAGGCTGCCACTTAGGGCAGCCTTTTTCTTTTTTATACCTTCGTTATTCGATAGATTGCTTTATGATTAGACCTGAGACCATAGAAAAAGTACTCGAAACAGCTAGAATAGAAGAGGTTATCGGGGACTTCTTAACTCTCAAAAAAAGAGGGAGTAACTTTATTGGGAATTGCCCCTTCCATAATGAAAAGACCCCATCCTTCTCCGTTTCTGCTTCAAAAGGAATCTTTAAATGTTTTGGATGCGGAAAATCGGGTAATGTCTTCGGCTTTGTTATGGAACACGAACACCTTAGCTACCCTGATGCTATCAAATTCGTTGCTGCCAAATACAAAATTGAGATTGAAGAGCAAGTTCCTACCGAAGAAGAGAGTGCTGCCATTGACGCCAGAGAAAGCCTTTTTGCTGTAACTGATTTCGCCTCCAAATGGTTCGAGAATCAACTCTGGAATAGTGAAGAAGGACGAGCTATCGGTATGAGTTACTTCAATGAAAGAGAGTTCAGGCCTGAAACTATTAAAAAATTCAACCTTGGTTTCTCTCCTGATCGAAAAGATGTTTTCAGTAAGCATGCTCTTGACAATGGGTACAAACAAGAATTTTTAGAATCAACTGGGCTCTCCATCGTAAGAGAGGGTCGATTTATGGATAGATTCAGAGGTAGAGTCATCTTCCCTATACACAATGTCTCAGGAAGAGTTGTAGGCTTTGGCGCCCGAATCTTAACCAGTGATAAATCGATTGCAAAATATCTGAATTCCCCTGAATCTGATATATACCATAAGAGTCGAATCTTATATGGACTATTCCAAAGCAGAAAAGCCATCGGAGATGCTGATAACTGTCTGCTGGTTGAAGGATACACCGATGTTATCTCTCTTCACCAAGCCGGAATTCACAATGTGGTTGCTTCATCAGGAACCTCCTTAACCACAGAGCAGATTAGACTTATCAAAAGATTCACCTCAAACATTACCATCCTTTATGATGGTGATCCAGCTGGAATTAAAGCCTCTTTCAGAGGTATTGATATGGTTCTCTCTGAGGGCATGAATGTGCGCATACTTCTCTTCCCCGACAATGATGACCCAGATTCTTTCACAAAAAAGCATCACCCCGATGAGGTCATAAGTTTTATAAAGCAAAATTCGCGTGATTTTATCAATTTTAAGACCACTTTGCTCCTTGAAGATGCAAAGGATGATCCCATCAAAAGAGCAGGGCTTATACGCGAGATATTGACTTCGATCGCACTGGTTCCTGATTCGATTATCAGAGCTGAATACATACGGGAGTGCTCTACTCTGATGAAGTTTGATGAAGCGATATTAATTAGGGAGTTATCAAAGCTATTAAAACAAAAACTTGCAAAAGTTGAACAGAAAGAAGAGGAGGCTCCTGCCCCCTCTGATGCTTTATTGGTCATACAGGATGAACCAAAGTCAAGCAACCAGCCCCTTGTTGACCGACTGGTAGAGCATGAGAAAAATATCATTCGTATACTTATATTATACGGTGAATTGGAAGTTTATTCCGAATACGAAGCTGACTCAAATAATAACAGAGTTTTAGTACCTTCAGCAAAAGAGATTATGAACGATCTTACCAGTGAGGCCTATGTCTTTAAGAACCCTTTATACCAGAAAATTTTCGATGAGATTTCAAGAGCCCTTATTGACTATAACACTACGTTCAAAGAGTCTCATTTTATATACCATCAAGATCCCGAAATTAGTAAGCTGGCGGCAGGATTTGTCGAGACTTTTCACGAAATCAGTCCTCTTTGGGAGACCGAAAAAGGAATTTACACGGCACGAGAGTATGATGATCCGAATAAATTGGTCCATCTTTCTTTACTTAAACTTCGATTAAGAAAATTTCAAGAAGTTAGGGATGACCTTTTAAAACAGTTAGAGGTAGCATCCACCGTAGTTGACCAAGAAATTCTTACTCATGAGCTTATAAAGTACAATGATGCAATAAAGACTCTTCAGCAAATGTTGGGTCTTTCAAACTAATAAACAAGGTTGAATAAACGCTACACCTCAGAGGTTGCTCATCTTTGAAGAAATATACTTCTTAGCTAATCCAATTCTAGTCAAACTAAGAAATAGAGTTAAGCATCTCCCCTATTTCCAGAAGATTGCCTATTCTATCGGCACCAACGTTATGTATAACAGATTGAGGCATCGTTGCGATGTAGGCCGAACCAGGTTCTTGAGCAATAATAAACCCTCCGAATTGTTTTACCACAGCAGCACCGGCTGTACCATCATTATTGGCTCCAGTTAGGATCACCGCTATTAAATGATTTTGAAAAGCTCTTGCAGCTGTCTCAAAAAGAACATCAATAGAGGGCCTGGCGTAGCTGACCTTTTCATCGACAGTTAACGAAATAGAAAAATCTTCCTCAACTAATAGATGATAATTAGGAGGTGCTAGATAAACGTACCCTTGAGCAATCTGCTCTTTATCTGTAGCCTCCTTAACATGAAGATGTGTAAGTTTATTAAGATGTTGTACTAAATAATTCTCTGATGAAGCCCCAATATGTTGAGTAATTAGAATCGGAATGCTAAAAGATGGCTTTAGGTTCTTAATAATCTGGCTAAGCGCATCAATTCCTCCTGCTGAGGAGCCAATGACAATAGCCTGAGCAGATCCATCAAAAAGAGATGTCGTTGTGGGTTCATGCATTTTTCAAAGGATCGGGTGAAGAATAGAGCTTTTTAAAGATTTTTTCAGTGGGACTGATAACAGAAAAATGGTTAGCCCAAGAAGAGAACTGGATATTCTCTTTATTACCAAGACAGAGCACTCCACCAGGAGCCAGACTGTTTAAGAAAAGATGAATCACGCGATCTTGAAGTTGACGATCAAAATAGATAAGGACATTTCTGCAGATTACCAGATGCATTTCTGCAAAAACACCATCAGTAACAAGATTATGATCGGCAAAAACCACATTTTTTCGTAGCGAGGAATCCATAATTACAGAGTTGTAATCAGCATCATAATAGGCCGAAAAGGATTCCTTACCTCCAGCCTTTTGATAATTCTGAGTATAATCCCGTATATGTTCAATAGAGAAAATACCGGCCTTAGCAGTTTTAAGAACCTTTTGATTAAAATCGGTAGCATAGATCTGAGAACGATCGTACAAACCCTCTTCCTTCAGGAGAATAGCCATTGAGTAGACCTCCTCTCCGGTAGAGCAGCCAGCATGCCATATTTTTATAAATGGATAAGTTTTAAGTAAAGGAACGACTTCACTTCTGAGAGCCTGATAGAATGTGGGGTCACGAAACATTTCTGTGACATTAATGCTTAAATCATAGAGAATCTGCTGAAGGACGGCAGGGTTATAAAACATCTCATGTTGTAATTGAGAAATGCTCTTTAACTCCAGAAGCTTCATACGATGAAGAAGTCTACGTTTAAGATGCGCTTGAGAGTAGTTTCGAAAATCATAACCATGTTGTCTAAATAAGCCTTCAAGAAAGAGACTAATCTCAATAGTGTGTAATTCATTTAGTTCATGTGCATTCATGCGAGAATTATCAAACGTTGTTTTGTTGTTTATGACTCAAATAATTCGAAAATAAATCATTAAGGTCAGTTGGTTTAAATGGCTTTGAGATAAAAGAATTCATGCCAGCAACCCTGCACTTTTCACGAGTTTCTGGCATTGCATCAGCTGTCATTGCTGCAATAAAAGTTGGAATTGATAGTTCCTGTCTCTCTAACTCTCGAATATGTGCTGTTGCTTCAAGGCCATCCATCACTGGCATTTGTAAATCCATCAGAATAATATCCCACTTGGTCTTTCGAAAGGCCTCAATAGCTTCAAGGCCATTAGAAACGATTTCATAATGACACCCAATGCGAGATAATGTCATGCTAGCAACCTTTTGATTGATTAGATTATCTTCAGCAAGCAGAATATTTACTGAAGAAAAGTCAAAATCAGTAGGTAAAGAGGTTTGAATAATATCAGATTCTTCAATGACTTCACCAACATTAAAAGGAAGTGTAACAAAAAAAGTAGACCCAACACCAGGAGTACTCTCAACCTTTATGCTTCCACTCATCAGAGCACAAAGGTTTTTACAAATAGCAAGACCCAAACCTGAACCACCATACTTTCTTGTTGTGCTGACCTCTGCCTGTTTAAAATAGGAGAATATTTTTGAAATTTCGGTCTCAGTCATTCCTATTCCAGTATCAGAAATTGCAAAATTGACTATTGTATGATCCCCATTTTTGCCTCCAATAGAAACAGAAACAGTAACCTCCCCGTTGTCAGTGAATTTAATTGCATTTCCAACTAAATTAGTTAAGATCTGCTTTAGTCTGATCTGATCACCTATAATGAATCTAGGAACATCTGAGGCAATTTTCAATACTAGAGAGATGCTCTTCTCACTGCATTTGAAAGAGAAGAGCTTTATTATATCTTCAAGTAATTTATAAAGATTCAGATTACGGTTTTCGAGAATGACCTCCCCAGATTCAATTTTCGAAAAATCGAGAATATCATTTACAATATTAATTAAGAAATCGCCTGAAGTATTAATAATAGAAAGGATATCATGTTGTTCGGGGTTAAGTGAAGTACTTTTTAACAAACTGATCATTCCAATTATCCCATTTAGCGGAGTTCTAATTTCATGACTCATACTAGCAAGGAAAAGCGATTTAGAGCGAGTGGCAGCTTCTGCTTTTTGCTTTTCAAGTTGCAATGCAGCAATAGCTTCTTCAAGTTGGGCAGTTCTATTGCTTACAAGATGTTCAAGATGTACTCTATAAAGATAGAGTTCCAAAAAAACACGAACTTTCCCTCTTAGGATTTCAGGGATAATTGGTTTAACAATAAAATCGACGGCCCCTGCTTCAATCCCCTTTATAACATGAAACTCCTCCTTATAGATAGCTGAGACATAAATTATTGGTAAGTTACGAGTTCTCTTTACCTGTCTCATAAGCTTTACCGTCTCATAGCCATCCATTTCAGGCATTTGTATATCAATAATAGCCAGAGCAAAGTCATGTTCTAAAGCCAATGACAAGGCTTCATTTCCCGATAAAGCTTTTAAAAAAGTGATTTCAAAATCACTCAAAATGGCCTCAAGGGTTATGAGGTTTTGTTCAATATCATCAACAATTAAGACTTTCGGTCTGCTATTCATCATTTAGCCTTTTTGAGGTGAATTATACAACCAGACACGTAATAGAGATAAAAGGCGGGAGGTATCCACTGGTTTGGTAAGGTAGTCATTGGCCCCTGCTTCGATACACTTTTCACGATCTTCTTTCATAGCTTTAGCTGTCAGTGCAATGATAGGAAGTCGAGCCCATATTGGTCTTTTTCGGATCTCTCTCATCGCTTCATAACCATCCATCTCTGGCATCATAATATCCATCAAAACAAGCTGAATATCGTGATTAGCATTGAGTTTACTAATCCCTTCCTTCCCATTTCTAGCAACGGTTATTAGCAATCCCTTCTCCTCCAGAACACTTGATAAGGCAAAGACATTCCTCATATCATCATCAACGATTAATATTTTCTTGTCTTTCAATACCTCATCTTTATCTGTTAACAAGTTATCTTCTGACGACATTTTAAGGCTCTTTTGCATTTTATGTAGAAAAAGAGTGGTCTCGGCTAGAAGCCTATCAGGCGACTTTGCTCCTTTAATGATGATACTATCAGCAAATCGTTGAAGACGCTCCTCTTCAGCTCTTGAAAGATCTTTACCGGTATAAATAATGACCGGTATATGTCTTGCATTTTCATTATGTCTGATTTTTTCCAAGAGTTCGAAACCAGACATCCCTTTAAGACCCAGGTCTAAGATAATACAATCAAAGAGCTCTTTGCTAATCAACTCAAAGGCTCTACTCCCTTCATCCACCGTTTCTATATCGATATCAGTTGACCCAACAAGCTCTTTAATGCTCTTTCTCATCCCTTCATCATCTTCCACAATCAATAGTTTTTTCACTTTACGTGAAATCATATCCTCAATCTTGAGAAATGCACCTTCTAGCTTTTGAGGGTCAACCGGCTTTGTTAATATTCCAATAGCACCCATCTTAAGAGTATCTAAGGTCTCGTCACGGGCGGTCATTATATGTACCGGGATTAAACGTGTATCCGGGTTTTGCTTCAGCTGCTTTAAAACTTCTATCCCGTCTATTCCTGGCAATCCAACATCCAGAATAATGGCATCCGGATGATGAAAATCAGCATAATGCAAGCCAGTTTCTCCATCAGGGGCATGAAGACATCTAAACCCTTTCTCTTTGGCTAAGCTACAAACAACCTTTGCAAATTGAAGATCATCTTCAATAATGAGTAAGAGAGGTCCTCCATTTTCCGAAAGATCTTCCGCATTTGCAGCTGAACTAGCGGTCGTGAAACTCTCTGATTTTTTTGATTTCTCTGATACTCTTACCCTATTGCTTAAGGATTTTTCAGTATCATGAGAAAGATCTGAAACATTAGATAAAACATCATCGCTAAAAGATTCTTCAATAGTCTTGGGAATAAACAAGGTAAAGGTACTACCGACCCCTTCTCGACTCTCTAGATGGATTTCACCCTGTAATAAAGCGGCAAAAGACCTAGAGATAGTTAAACCAAGGCCTGTGCCACCATATTTTCTACTTGTGGTACCATCAACCTGTTGGAAAGCTTCAAAGATCAGATTATGCTTCTCAGTTGGAATTCCAATTCCGGTATCTTTTACTTCAATTGCGAGGACTTGTCCTGGTTTTAGCGCTGCATTCTGAAATCTTATATTAGATGGGGCACTTTTAATCGTAAGTCTCACCTCTCCTTTACTTGTAAACTTAATAGCATTGCTCAACAGATTCTTAATGATCTGCCCAAGTCTTTTTTGATCGCTTGTAAAATAGGCAGGCGCATCGGCATAGGCTTCTGTAATTAGATCAATACTTTTTTGCCGGGCTAAAGGGAGGAAAACCGTCTCCATCTGGCCTAAAAAGTCAGATGTACCAATCTGATCATGCATCACATCAACTTTACCCGATTCGACCTTTGATAAATCTAAAATATCATTGATTAGGGCAAGAAGATCACTGCCTGAACTGTTAATAGTTTTTGCAAACTCAATCTGTTTTTCATTTAAATTCTGGGTTTTATTCTCAGTCAGTAATTGAGAAAGTACCAGAATTGAGTTTAGGGGCGTTCTAAGTTCGTGGCTCATATTAGCAAGGAACTCGGACTTATATTTTGATGCGATTTCTAGAGCAGAAGCTTTTTTTGAGATCTCATCTTGCATAAGGCTAAGCTCGTCGTTCTTTTGCTTTATCGTGTCTCTTTCTTTTTCTAGTGCTTTCGAACGTTCCTCTAATTCCTCATTCGTAACACGTAATTCCTCCTGCTGAGTTTGTAGAGTCTCTTCAGAAGCTTTAAGAGCACGGGTTTGTTCTTCCAACTCTTCATTAGATTGACGAAGTTCCTCTTGTTGCATTTGAAGTTTCTCAGCCTGATCTTGTGTTTGACTGAGAAGGGTCTCTATTTTTAACCGAGTAATAGCTGAAGAGATGGCCACGGAAATAATTTCAGAAGCCTGAATAATAAATTCCCTTTTTTCCTTTGAGAATTTCTCCATTGAAGCAAGAACGATAACCCCGTTTACCTCGTTATTAAATTTCATTGGGAGAGCCAGTAAGAAGTTAGGCAGCTCTTCATACAGGCCCGAATTGTACATTGGAGCATTCTCCTTAATTCCAGAAAATTCAATAAGAGAACCCTCTTTGGCTGCTTGACCAATTAAACCTTCGCCAACTTTAATTGTAGAGAAGTTTCCCGTTCGGTCATGATAAGCATAGGTTGATATTAATCGAAGGGTGTTATTCCCCTCCATCAGGTAAATCATACCCATTCGAGCCTCAAGATATTGGGTTAGATAAGAGAGCGATTTTTCAGATATAAGCTCCATCTTTTTATCTCCTCTAACTAGATCATTGATGGCTGCGATGCCGTTTTTGTGCCAGTTTTCCTGAGTCTTTGCGATAGCTGATTCCTTTAAAGCCTCAGTCATCTGGTTTAGGGCAATACTCATGGTATCCTTCTCGGAACGAGGGGTCAGGCGAGTAGAGTAATCCCCATTAGCGATTGTTTGGGCCTGATGAGTGATGTTACGTAGAACTTCGAGTGTATTATTGATCTCAGAAGTCAGTGTACCTATTTCATCGCGACGAGTATTAATAATATTATCGGCAATCTCACCGGTAGAGAGTTTTTTAAACTGACGAACCAGATCATCAATAGGCTTAGAAATTGTAGAGGCGATAAGTAAAGTGGCAAGTGTAGTTAATACAAGCATTAATATGACAATAATAACAGTAGCTACAACGAGGAGGTTGTGGGCATTATCGTTGATAGCATTCATCGTACTAGCAAATTTCTCCTCCTCTTGTTCTATTTGGTTAACTTGATCATCAATTCGTGCTCTTAACTCCGGTGAAGGGCTTTTAACGTAGGTCTCCATATCTTTTCTAAAGGCCTTTCCTATAACATATGTTTTTTCAGCCATTCGAATTCCGTTAACGAAACTCTCTCCTTCAAACGTTAGGAAGAGTTTAAGTCGTGAGGCTAATAGATTATTATCACTTATCTTATTATTATAGGCAAATCCAAAGTTTTCAAGTATGTATGCCTTAAATTCAGAGTCAGATAGCGCATTTGCCTTTTGATCTACAGAACCAAAGGCTCGAGCTAAACTCTCGGCGCGGTTCAGGTATACTTGAGCCTGTCTGATTTCAGCTGTGTCATTATCGACCATATACTTATAATAGTGAGAAATTGCAGCATGATAGGAAACATTATGTACCCGTTGGCCTCTAAGAATAAAGCTGATAACCCTAGTTGAATTAAACAGATAATTTGCTGCCAAACCAGTGGCAATTAATCCCAAAGCAGAAATGATAGAGATTAAATAAAGTTTTTGCCGTATAGGTAAATGGGTTAAGATTTTCATTATCTAATGGGGTATTGCTTAGTTAATTCAACAATTTTTTGATAAAGCTCTTCTGGTTTGAAAGGCTTGGTAAGGTGATTATCCATACCAGCATCCAAGGATAAAAGTTCATCGCCCTTCATTGCGTAAGCAGTCATAGCAATGATCGGAGTATGGTAATCTTTTTTTGCTTCAAGGGCTCTAATTTGCCGGGTTGCCTCATAGCCATCCATTTCAGGCATCTGTACATCCATTAAGATTAGGTTCGGATGATGTTCTTTAAAAAGTGCCACTGCCTCGATTCCATTCTCTGCTTCTAATACTCTATACTTCTTCCGAATAAGTAGTCCTGAAGCTATTTTTCGATTAATTATCTGGTCTTCCGCTAAGAGAATTAAAAGAGATTCCTCTAACTCTACTTTTTGACTCTCTTGAAGCGAATTTATCTTATTTTGATCCAACAAACCAATAAGAATAGTTCTAAGATCAAGAGGTACAATAGGTCGATGAATAAATCCATTAATAGGTAATAAAGAATATTGCGGATGATTAACAGCGGTATTAGTATAACCTGCAAGAAGAATGGTTGCATGACTACCAATATTCAAGCGAATGAAATGGGCATACCTAAACGCATCCGATTTAAGATTATCCCAATCAATTATAAAGTAACACTCTTTATCTGAAGATAACTGCGAGAGGAATACCTCAGCATCTTTAGGAAGAATTTTATAACCGTTAAATCCCCAGTAATTAACCGTTTGAATAAAAAGATTGGCTCTTTTTTCCTCCGTATCGATAATATAAAATGGTGTATTGGTCAAATTAAGATTCTTAGCCATCTCTCCCATTTCTTCTGCTTCTTTCTGAGCTTCCATATCAAGATTAAAAGAGAAGCGACTGCCTTCATTAAGTTTACTGGTCACTTGTATTATCCCACCCATCATAGTAACCAGTCTTTGAGAAATAAATAACCCCAAGCCGGTACCACCGAATTTCCTTGATATAGTATGATCAGCCTGTTGGAAGGTCTGAAAGAGTCGTCCTATTTGCTCTTGAGAAATCCCGATCCCTTGGTCAATAACAGCAAACTCAATAGAGGCCTTTTTACCCATACGACTTAACAAATCTATCGTAAGCTTAATGGTTCCATTGGGGGTAAACTTGATTGCATTACTGAGAAAATTAAGCAAAACCTGCCGAATACGCAGTGGATCTCCAATCACCAAATCGGGTAAATTTGGGGCTAATTCAAATTGCAGCGTTAAATTTTTCTCTCCAGCTTTTACAGCAATCATTTTAGCTATTTTACTGCATAGTTCTTGGATTGAAAAGGGAATCGTCTCTAGCTCCATTCGATCAGCTTCTATTTTGGAAACGTCCAAGATGTCATTTATTATCTCCAACAATGATTCACCTGAATCTTTGATAGCTTTGACTTTCTCACTTTGCTCAGCAGACTCTGTTTCTGTCAACAATAACTCCGACATCCCTATGATGCCATTTAAAGGAGTTCTGATTTCATGACTCATAGTTGCAAGAAACATACTTTTAGCATGTGTTGCCTCTTCAGCTGTCCTTTTTGCCTCCTCTAATTCTTTTATTGTCTTCTCTAGCTGTTTAGTAGTTCTTTGCAAAGCATTTTTATGCCGAAAAAACTCTATAAAAGCCTTAATTTTACTGCGAAGCACATCCATATCAAGAGGCTTATAAAGATAGTCAACCGCTCCACTTTCGTAGCCTCTAAAGACATGACTTCGGTCTTTACTTATTGCAGTAATAAAGATGATGGGTATATTCTTGGTCTTCTCCCGACTTCTCATGATCTCTGCCGTTTCAAAACCATCCATTATCGGCATTTGAACATCTAGCAGTACTAGGGCAAATTCATGCTCCCACATTAGAGCAAGAGCCTCATTTCCTGAACTAGCCTTAATAATGTTTAGTTCAGGGCTATCTAAAATACTCTCAAGAGTTAAAAGATTCTCTGGTCGATCATCAACAATGAGAATATTGAACGTTTCGTCTACCTGCATAAAGGGTATGTTGGTTATACAAATGTAAGACAACCCATTCTGATTTTTTTATTAACTAAAGAGATCATTAATATTTTTTTGATATTAAGTACTCTCAACACACCTAAAACTAAAACCAACCTGTTATTTTTTCAATCTTCTACTACTTTTTCTTTTAGGGAAGTATTTATATACTTATAGAAATTACCTTTAAGTCTTTTTGACTCCATAGTGTCAAGGGTACCAAAAAAAAGACCATCTCGAATAGGAGATGGTCTTACTATATATACCTGCTTCATCAAGAAGCTAAGACAAGTACTTTATTATTCAAAATCTCGGCGATACCTCCTTTTATATCGAACCAAAGCGTTTGATTCTTTTGATCTATTACTTTAATCTTACCTTCTTTAAGCGCAGCAATCATTGGGGCATGATTTTCTAAAACCTCAAACAGGCCGTCAAGTCCCGGCATTTGAACCAAGGAGATCTCATTTCCGCGGAACAATGACTTATCAGGAGTTATGATTTCAAGCGTCATAATGATTAAGCTTTACTTTCTTCTATCATCTTTTTCCCCTTCTCAATAGCATCCTCAATTGTACCAACTAAGTTAAATGCTGCCTCGGGGTACTGGTCAACTTCACCATCCATGATCATATTGAAACCCTTAATAGTGTCTTCAATAGAGACAATGGTACCCGGGATATTGGTGAACTGTTCAGCAACGTGGAAAGGTTGAGAGAGGAAACGTTGGACACGACGAGCGCGGTGAACAACTAGCTTGTCTTCTTCAGAAAGCTCATCCATTCCAAGGATGGCGATGATATCTTGCAGTTCTTTATAGCGTTGTAAAAGATTTTTTACACGTTGAGCACAACGGTAGTGTTCTTCACCGACCACATCTGGGGAGAGAATACGAGAAGTAGAGTCAAGAGGATCTACAGCCGGATAAATTCCGAGCTCAGAGATCTTACGTGATAGAACGGTTGTAGCATCAAGGTGAGTAAAGGTTGTAGCAGGCGCTGGGTCTGTCAAGTCATCAGCGGGGACATATACCGCCTGGACAGAGGTGATAGAACCTCTTTTTGTGGATGTGATACGCTCTTGCATGATACCCATTTCGGTAGCAAGTGTAGGTTGGTAACCTACAGCTGAGGGCATTCTCCCTAATAACGCCGATACTTCAGATCCTGCCTGAGTAAAACGGAAAATATTGTCAATAAAGAAGAGGATATCTCTTCCACCAGTTTTTTCATCTCCATCACGGTAATACTCGGCAAGAGTAAGTCCACTTAGAGCAACACGAGCACGAGCTCCAGGAGGTTCATTCATCTGGCCGAAAACCAAAGTAGCTTGCGATTTAGCTAGCTCCTCTTTATCAACCTTCGATATATCCCATCCGCCGGCTTCCATATCCTTAAAGAACTCTTCACCGTATCTGATTACACCCGATTCAATCATTTCACGAAGCAGGTCATTTCCTTCACGCGTACGTTCACCAACACCCGCAAAAACAGACTGGCCGGAGTAAACCTTTGCGATATTGTTAATGAGCTCCATGATAATTACGGTTTTACCGACACCGGCGCCACCGAACAGACCAATCTTACCCCCTTTTGCATAGGGTTCAATCAAGTCAATAACCTTGATACCTGTGTAAAGCACCTCTTTTGTGGTAGTCAGGCTCTCAAATGTTGGGGGATCACGGTGTATGGGATAGCTTTTCTCTGTCTTAACAACAGGCAACCCATCAATGGCCTTACCAACAACGTTAAACAAACGGCCACTAATCTCATCACCTACAGGCATAGAAATTGGAACTCCATTAGCCACCACTGACATCCCACGACGAAGACCATCGGTCGAGTCCATCGCTATGGTTCTAACAGTGTTTTCTCCAATTAATTGTTGACACTCAATGATCAACTCTTCGCCATTATCTCTGGTGATTGTCAGAGCCTCGTAAATATCGGGCAGGTCTTTTTCATTTTCAAAGACAACATCGATTACTGGTCCGATAATTTGGGAAATGATTCCAATTCGTTTTGCTTGCATAGAAATGAGCAATTATCGCTGTGACAAACTTACATGATTTTTTGAATCCAACCTCTATTTAAAATGATTTTTCGCTTCAATTCATGGTCACGACCATTTATAAACAAGAATTAATCAATTCTGTTTATTATCCGAGAAAAAATTACGATGGAATAGAAGAAGCCACAACACACCACACGTGATTGCAGAATCTGCTAAATTGAATACGGGTCTAAAAAATTGAAAATTCTCTCCACCCCAGATAGGAATCCAGTTTGGTAGTGTCATATCAATGATAGGGAAGTAGAGCATATCTACCACCTTGCCATGAAGGAAAGAAGTGTATCCACCCCCATCAGGGAAAAGGGTTGCCATTTGATAATAAGTTGATTCGGAGAATATCAGTCCATAAAATGCAGAATCTAAAATATTCCCAAGTGCACCAGCAAAAATGAGTGAAATACCAATGATTACCCCTTGTTTTACCTTTCGTCTTGTTAAAGTATAGAGATAGTACCCAATAAGCCCAACGGCTACTATTCTTAAAAGGCTTAAGGCTAACTTACCCCAATCTCCTCCTAACTTCATCCCAAATGCCATCCCCTCATTTTCCGTAAAATGAATGATAAACCAGTGACCGAAAATGTTGTATTCTTGGCCAATAAACATATTTAGTTTAATCCAGAACTTTAAAGTTTGATCTAAGATTAAAACTATTAATACAATTAATGCTACTTTTTTCAACTTACACCAGATATTAAAGACAGACCGAACATGCCACTCCTTCATTTATAAAAGAAGAGACGAATGTCCGGTCTATTTGCAAAATTCAACTATTTATTCGGCTCGTTTTGATTGAGCTTAGCGTCGATACTCAGAGTTGCGTGAGGCACGATTCTCAACCTTTCTTTCGGTATCAGTTGACCGGTAGCCCGGCAAATACCATAAGACTTGTTTTCGATTCGAATTAAAGCATTCTCAAGAGAGGTAATGAACTTATGCTGACGGGCAGCCAATTTACCATTCTCCTCTTTTGACATAACCTGATACCCTTCCTCTAAGACCTTAAAGGTAGGCGAGGTGTCGCTTGTTCCATTCTCTTCTACATTAGTATAGGCATCGGTTAATAACTTAAGATCTTCCCGTGCTTTACCTAACTTATCAAGAATGATCTGACGGAACTCCTCTAACTCTTCATCAGAGTAGCGCGTCTTGGTTTTGTTTTCCTGTTGGGCCATAATTCCTCCTTTTTTTTGAGGGGTTTATAAACTTTTCCGGATGGCCAGTTTAGCCGTGATGTTATCAGCAATCTCGGCATCATGCCAAATTAGGTCAGAAGCTTCATCTGACCAAAAGATGTTATCTGTAAGCGTTTCATTACAGATGTATTCGAGGTTTTGTTGTACCGCAACTTTCAGTTCCGGCTGGTTTTGCAAAGTTATTTTAATTCGGTCAGTAACCTCCAGCCCGCTCTCTTTTCTTATGTTTTGAATTCTATTGATTAAATCGCGAGCAATCCCTTCAAGTCTTAGAGGTTCTGTAACAGTTATATCAAGAGCTACCGTAATATTCCCTTCACTTGATACGACCCATCCCGGGATATCTTCTGTTGTGATCTCAACCTCATCGGCCTGTATAAGTATAGCTAAACCATCGGCTTCTATTTGTGTCTGCCCTACTCTTTCCAGCTCTCTAATCTGCTCTTGACTAAATGAAGCTATCGCATTAGCGGCGCTCTTCATCTGTTTACCCAACCGAGCACCCAATTTCTTAAAATCTGCTTTAATCTTTTTAACTAACATGGTGTTGTCTTCGCTCATGATCTCAAGCTCTTTGACATTCACCTCTCCTAAAATGATATCTCTGATATTATCGATATACCCTATTACTGTCGGATCACTCAATGGTATCATGATCTTCTGTAACGGCTGTCTTACTCTTAATGCGCTCTTCTTCCTTAACGATAACACCATTGAACTAACTTTTTGAGCTAACTCCATCTGTTGCTCTAAAGCACTATCTATCATTGATAGATTAGCTACAGGATAATCAGTTAAATGAACCGAGATTGCTTTCTCTCTACCGGTTACGGCATTCAAATCATTAAATAACCGATCAGCATAGAAAGGAGCAATGGGTGCAATGATGCGTGAAAGTGTCTCAAGACAGGTATAAAGTGTCTGATAGGCAGAAATCTTATCTTTCGAATAATCTCCTTTCCAGAAGCGACGACGACTTAGTCTAACATACCAATTGCTCAAATGCTCATCTACAAAGTTTCCTACCAGCCTTCCTGCACG
>Ga0209066_10000662_pt1 | contig 49519 bp, 45 predicted proteins | sample All_14_2_FD_187198 | JGI IMG/M metagenome (GOLD analysis project Ga0209066, IMG submission 187198) | Freshwater microbial communities in response to fracking from Pennsylvania, USA - Allegheny Zone_MetaG_DW_15 (SPAdes) (version 2) ... | reverse complement strand
AACAGCCTCCTCCCAAGCTTATCCAAGGGGGGGGCGGGATCTGGGGGCAGATTGGATTTGTTCTGGGGCATCAAAGGCAAGCGTACCCGGGGGTCCCGCTCCATCCCAGTACAACAGTCAACATCCGCTTAATGCGGAAGCGCTGTAAGAATGCGCTCTCCCCTGGCCCATTCCGGCGCAGTCACCAGTCCCGGATTTTCTTTTCCCAAAAGTTGTCACCCGTGTTGGGCTTCGCCCGGGCGGCGAGGTCGGACATGCTGCGCAGTTGCTGCGTAGTATTGTTCGCCTCCTCGTTGGCATCCCCTGGCTGGGTTTCATTGCCCTCGGCCGCGGCCTGTTCCGTGCCCGGCTCCTTCATGTTGGCCCGGCTCTGCTGGTCGAGTTGGTCACGCGTGCTCGCCAGCATGGCACGGATTTCATCCGCGCGTTTTTGTAATTCAGCACTCGTGGGGGCAAGTGACACGGCCATGCCATAGTTCTGGTCGGCCTTTTCCAAAAAGCCGACCGCCTTCTGCATGTCCTGGGTCGAGGGTTTGGCCGGCGCGGCTTTACCGGGGGGTTGCTGGCCCTTCATCGCGTCCTGGGCTTTGCCTGCCTCGGCCTCGCCGACTGCGGCATACAACTCCGGCAACCTGGCCTCGGCCTGCTTCAAGCCTTCCTTGGCCGGCTTGTTTTCCGAATTCATGCCGAGGGCCTTCTGGAATTGGTCCACCGCCATATTGGCCCGATTCAAAGCGGCTTGGGGATTGGGCTTGGCGCGGTCGATATCAGCCAACGAACTCTGGCCCATTTCCACGTGCGACTGCTCCAGTTTGGCCTTGGCCTTGGCGTTCAGATCCGCGGCCTTCTGGTTGTCTGGATTGAGGGCCTGGGCCTGGGCGAGGCTGGCAATGGCCTGGGCGAGGGTGTTTTGTTCCCGCACGTCCAATTTCGGCTTCTCCATGATTTTGGCGGTCTGCTTTTCCGCCTGGTCGGTGAGGAAATCGGAAATCTTATTCTGCTCGGCCTTCTTCTGCTCCTGGATGGGGGCGTTGTCGGGGGTAAAGGACAGGGCCTCATCCAGCTTGGCCACGGCCATCCCCCGCGGCACCAGGACATCCTCGGGCTTCTTGGGGCCTGCGGCCTGGACGGCGTCGGCCTTCTTGGAAATTGCCGCCGCCTGCTTGGCCAGATTCTGGGCCAGCTTCTCGCGGACTTCGGCCACCTTCTTGGCGGCCTGCTCGTTCTTGGGATTGATTTCCGCCGCCCGCTCATAGGCCTGGAGTGCTTTCCGCAATTGTTGTTCCTCGGCATCCAACTGCCCGGCGACCTTTTCGGCCCACGTCTCATTCGCGGCGCCCGCCGCCATGAGGCACTCTTCCAGGAGCATCTCGGCCCGCTTGCGGTTGTTCCGGGCGTCAGCAGCCATTTTTTGGGAGGCGGAATCGTCGTAGTAGGTCAGCCCACGCTCCAGGGCCAGGATGGCGCCGGACCAATTCGAGGCCTGTTTCAGTTTTTCACCCAGAAGCACCTGGGCATTGCCCATCTGCACCGAGGCCCTTTCCACCAACTCCGCGCCTTCCGGGAGCTGGCGCAGGGCCTGGAAGACGCTGACCGATTCGTCGTAGCGCTCCGCCCGGTAGAGCGTCAGCGCGTAGTTGTAAAAAAGCCATGGATTCTTCTCATCCTTCTGGACTTCAGCCCGCATGAAATCCACCGCCTCCGCCTTTTTCCCGCCGGCCAGGAGGCGTTCGGCTTCCTCCGCCGGAGGAAGGGGCGGATTCTGGGCAACAGCGGAGGAAACGAGGATCCAGAACAGGGCAACCCCGGCCACGGCTTTGGATGCCGCGGCCTTCCTCGCCCGGATCATGGTCCTCGGCCCGGATGCCTTGGAAAGCGTGTCCGGCGAAACCACATCGACCCCGGAAGATTTGCCGTTCGCACGCTTTTTCACCAGGGGGATGAGGGCCTGCAGCACAATCAGAAGGATAGCACATCCCAGGGGGATTTGGAACCATTCCCGGTATTCCTGGACATTGATTCCACGGTTCTTCTGGGCCATGGGAAGGAGGCTCTGGTTCCGAAGCGACTCGAAGGTGTTCATCCCGGGGCGGAACTCGTAATACCGTCCGCCCCCGGCCTCGGCCAGCATGCGCAGCGACCGGCTGTCGAGGCGGCTGGTCACTCCCAGTCCATACTCGTTGCTGACGAATCCCTTGCGTGGCGCGCCCCCATCCTTCCTCGCAGTGGGATTGTGGGTATCCACGACCGGCACCCGTCCCCCGCCGAGGGTTCCGACACCCACGGTGAATACGGTGATGCCATCCTTGGCCCGGGCCGCGCGGACGGCCCCGACCGCATCCCCTTCCAAGTTTTCTCCGTCCGAGATGATGATCAAGAAGCGGAGGCCGCGGTCGGTGCTTTGCAGGAGGGTCGAGGCCATTTCAAGGGCGCGCGGAATATTGGTTCCCCCGAGGGAGACCGACTTCGGGCCGGACTCCTGCAGGACATAACCCAGGGCCTTGTAATCGAAGGTGATGGGGGCCTGGACAAAGGCGTCCCCCGCGAAGAGGATCAGGCCCATGCGGTCGCCCGCCATGTGGGTGATCCATTCGCCCAGCTCCTTTTTAACGGCATGCAGGCGGTTGGGCTCCACATCCTCGACCCACATGCTCTTGGATACATCCAAGGCGACGACAAAATCCACCCCCTTGCTTTCCGCGTAGTCGGGCAGGGGTCCGTACAGGGGTCGGGCCAGGGCCAGAGCCAGCAGGATGAGCACGGCCACCGTAACGGCGAAGGACCATGCATGGCCGCGCCAGTGCATGGTTGGCAGGACCACGGCAAAACGCTTCTCCGAAACAAAACGCCCGATCCGCTTTTGGGCCAGGCGCCGCCAGAGCTTCCACAGGGCAAACCCCGACAGCACCAGGAGCGGCACCGCCCACAACCAGGGCACCACGCCGAATATCCATTGTTGTTTCATGGCAATCGCATCCACCAAGTTCGGCCCCCGATCCAGCCCAGCAGCAACAGAACAAAGGCGGGCAGGACAAACCAGGGATAAAGTTCGTCAAAGAGCCGGTACTTGCGCTGCTCGAATTTGGATTTCTCCATTTTGTCGATCTGCCGGTAAACCCCGATGATGTTCTCCAGATTGGCCGCCTGGAAATATAGGCCCCCGGTCTTGTCAGCGACCTTGCCGAGGAGATTCTTCACCGCGGCTTCGCCCCCGACCTGGTTCAACTGGGTGATGGCAATGGTGTGGACCCGGATGCCCGCCTCCTTGGCCTTGTCGGCGGCCTTGAGAGGGTCGAGCCCGGCGTTGTTCTGTCCATCCGTCACAACAATGATGATTTTGGATTTGCTCTTGGCCTCCTTCAAAAGTTCGAGAGAAGCCATGATGCCGTCACCAATGGCCGTCCCCCCGAGGGTCCTGATGGTTTTGAGCACGCTCTTGATCCATTCCCCGTCCATGGTCATGGGGCTCATGAGGTAGGTGTATCCGGCAAAACCGATCATCCCGAAACGGTCATTCGGACGCCGGTCGACGAAATCCTCAATGGCCAGAACGAGGGCTTCGCGGCGGGAAATCTTCTGGCCCTTGTATTGGAAATCCCTGGCATCCATCGACCCTGAGATGTCGACGCAGAAAACGATGTCGACCCCTTCGCGTTTGTCCGGTGCATCCCCCTGCTCCATGCGCGGGCGGGCCATGGCCAGTATCATCAGGACCAGGGCGAACATGACCATCCGCACCGGCCAGCCCCCCTGGGCCGTACGTACTCCCGTGCCCATTTTCCGCAGCAGGCCGACCGTCGGAAAACGCAGGGCCATGGTCCGTCCGCCCGCGCGGCCTTGGAGCCAGGCGAAAAGAGGCACCAACCCCAGCAGCAGCAGCCACCACGGTTGGCCGAATCCGAATGTCAGCAGGCGTTCCATGGTTCAGGACGTTTTGGTTTTGGGTTTGATCGGGTTTTCTTCCGGGATGGTACCGTCGACAAAGCTGCGGGCGGATTCGAGCAACCCCCTCATTTCATCAACGACGACCCCCTTTTGGGCGAATTTGACCAGGTCACAGTGCATGAGGAAACGGGCCAGCAAATCCTGGTGTTCCCCGCTGAGCAAACGGCTCTGGCCGGCCTCCCACAAAAACTCCTCGGTGGAACGGTGCGGGGCGCGCAGCCCGAAGCGCCCCTGGATATAAACGCGCGCAATCCTTGAAACCTCGGCGACAAATTCCTTCTCCCGTCCCGGTTCCATGAGGGATTCCAAGCCGCGCAGGGCGGCCAGTGCCTGGACATGGGGCATGGGCGGCGCGAGGAAGGGCAGCACTTTCTTCCCTTTCCGCCAACGATTGCCAAGGATCAGGGCCACGACCAGAACGAGCCCCGCCCCCAGCGCAATCCACATCCAGGGAATGGAATGTTCCTGGCCGGGAACCGGTTCCTTCAACCACTTCAAATCCTCGATCAGCTTGGGAAGAGGGTCGTTCATCGTCCCGTCCTCCTGATCCGCCGTTCGAAAAACTTCTTCAATTCCAGCAGGTAGGGAACACCGGTTTCCAGTTCGATGACATCGAGACCCGCCTTGCTGAGCCGGCTTTTCCCGAGGCGGCGGGCTTCCCCGGCCTCCCGGGCGTAACGCTCGCGCACCTTCCGGTCCGAGGTGTCGACCTCGACCAGTTCCCCGGTCTCGGCATCTTCCAACAAAATCCTGCCCACATCGGGAATTTCCAATTCACGGCGGTCACAGATCGAAATGGCGATCAAATCATGCCGCCGGGCGCTGACCTTGAGGATCCGTTCATATCCCTCATCCAGGAAGTCCGAAACCATAAAGACCACCGCCGGCCTGCTCTGTACCAGATTGAGGTAATCGAGGGCCGTCTTGAGCGAGGTGCCCCTGCCCTCGGGGCGGTAGAAAAGGATTTCCCGGATCAGCCGGAAAATATGCGAACGCCCTTTTTTCGGGGCGATGTAGGATTCGACCCGGTCGCTGTGCAGGATGAGTCCCACCTTGTCCCCGTTACGGGTGGCGCTGAAGGCCAGCACGGAAGCGATTTCCGCGGCCAGGTCCTTCTTGGTCTGTTCTCCCGAACCCCACTGGTCGGAGGCACTCACATCCACCAGGATCATGACCGTGAGCTGCCGCTCTTCGCGGTATTTTTTGATGTGCGGGGTTCCCGTCTTGGCGGTCACATTCCAATCAATGGTCCGCACATCGTCCCCGGGTTGGTATTCGCGCACTTCCTCGAAGTCCATGCCGCGGCCCTTGAAGACCGAGTGATAGGCACCGGTCAACAAATCCCGCGCCAGCTGGTTGGTGCGGAACTCGATGGTGCGGATCTTTTTGAGGTATTCGCGCGGAATCACAAAAAATTGGGGACGGAAAAAGAACGGCGGGATTCCGGGTCAGGGAACCGGGACCCGGTCCAGGATCAATTCCACCATTTTCTCGCCCGTGATTTCCTCGGCTTCGGCTTCGTAGGTCAGGAGAATGCGGTGCCTGAGTACATCCATGGCGATGGATCTGACGTCCAAGGGGGTGACATAGCCCCGGCCCTGCATGAAGGCGTGGGCCTTGGCCGCGAGAGCGAGGTTGATGGTCGCACGCGGGGAGGCCCCGTAGCGGATCAATCCATCGAGCTTGGGATCGAGAAGCTTGGGGCTACGGGTGGCGTAAACCAGCCGGATGATGTAATCCTTGATCTGCTCGTCGAGGTAGATCTGGTCGACCAATCCCCGCAGATTGATGATGGTGTTGATGTCGATGACCGGCGCCAGCTGGATTTTCGGTGCCGTCGAAGCCATGAGGTTCATGACCTCCTTTTCCTCTTCCTGGGTCCCGTAATCGACCACGACCTTCAACATGAAACGGTCTACCTGCGCTTCGGGCAGGGCGTAGGTGCCCTCGTGCTCCAACGGATTCTGGGTGGCCAGGACCAGGAAAGGCTGGGGAAGTTTGTGGGTCTCGTCCCCGATCGTCACCTGGTGTTCCTGCATCGCCTCGAGCAGGGCGCTCTGCACCTTGGCCGGGGAACGGTTGATTTCATCCGCCAGAACCAGATTGGCGAAGATGGGCCCTTTCTTGGTGGAGTAGGTGTTGTCCCGCGGATTGTAAATGAGTGTGCCGACCACATCGGAGGGCAGAAGATCGGGCGTGAACTGGATCCGCTTGAATTCGGCGTGGATGCAGGCGGCCAAGGCCTTGACCGTAGTGGTTTTGGCCAGGCCCGGGACCCCTTCAAGCAACACATGCCCGTTGGAAAGCAATCCGATGAGCAATCGTTCGATGAGATACTGCTGGCCCACCACGGCCTTCCGCATTTCGGTGATAATGTGCGGCACCCAGGCGCTTGCGGTGGCCACTTGTTCGTTCAAGGCATCCAGATCATTGTTCATAGGGAGTCGTAAGGGTTCAATCCTTTGATATTTGGCGGCAAACAGAATCCGATCCCGGCATTTCCGAAGCGGTGGGGTTCATCGGATTCTCTCCGTGCCAAAGCTGCCATAATCATAAACACTTTTTTTGGAGAGTCCATGCCGGGGTGAAGAACAGGACCATTTTTTGGGCGGAAAAGCAACAGGGCCTCCTTGGCGCCATTTCATGGGCGCAAGCAGGCTGACTGTCGCGTAACGAGAATGTGACAAAACCGGCCCCAGCGGGGCCGGCTACAAGGGGAAATGCCCCTGGAAGGAAAGAATCAGGGCAGACGGGTGATGCCCATCAGGTGGCGGTCGCACTCGCGTGCGGCTCCACGGCCTTCATTGATGGCCCAGACGACAAGGGACTGCCCACGGCGCATGTCGCCGGCGGCGAACACCCCGGGGAGATTGGTGGTGAATTTGCCGTGCTCCGCCTTGACGTTGCTGCGGGGGTCGGTTTCGACGGCGAAATTTTTGATGATATCCTGTTCCGGCCCGAGGAAGCCGAGGGCCAGCAGGGACAACTGGCAGGGGATGGTGCGGGTGGTGCCGGGGACTTCCTGCGGGACGAAGCGCCCCTGGTCATCCTTGCCCCATTTGATCTGGTAAATTTCCAGGCCTTCCAGATTGCCCTTGGCGTCCTTGATGAAACGGCGGGTCTGGACGAGGTAGCTGCGCGGGTCGGCGCCCTGTACCAGGGCGGCTTCTTCCTGTCCGTAATCCATCTTGTAAACCTTGGGCCATTCGGGCCAGGGATTGTTGGCCGCACGTTCCAGGGGAGGCTGGGGAAGGATTTCCAACTGGATGACGCTGGCGCAGCCCTGCCGCAGACTGGTGCCGACACAGTCCGTCCCGGTATCGCCGCCGCCGATGACCACGACGTGTTTGCCCTTTGCGTTGAGGGCGGGAATGGATCCGTCAAAGCCGTGATCGAGCTGGTGCTTGGTGTTGGCGGTGAGGAATTCCATGGCCGGGTGGATGCCGGCGGCATCACGTCCCTCGATGGGCAGATCCCGGGCCTGGGTGGCCCCGCAACAGAGCACCACGGCATCGAAATCCTTGCGTAATTTTTCGGCGCTCCATTTTTTGTCCTTACCGATGAAAATCCCGGTGAGGAACTCCACGCCTTCGTCGCGCATGAGCTGGACGCGGCGGTCGACCACCTGCCGCTTGTCGAGTTTCATGTTGGGGATGCCGTACATGAGGAGACCGCCGATGCGGTCCGCGCGTTCGAAAACGGTCACTTGGTGGCCGGCATGGTTGAGCTGGTCGGCGCAGGCCAGGCCCGCGGGACCGGAACCCACGACGGCGACTTTTTTCCCGGTGCGTTTGCCGGGAGGATTGGGTTTCAGCCAGCCCTCTTCCCAGCCCCGATCGATGATCGAGCATTCGATGTCCTTGATCGTAACCGGCGGCTCAATCGAGCCGAGCACGCAGGAACCCTCGCAGGGGGCGGGGCAGACCCGTCCGGTGAACTCGGGGAAGTTGTTGGTTTTGCGCAGGCGGGCCAGGGCTTCCTGCCAGCGATTGCGGTAGACCAGGTCGTTGAACTCGGGGATGAGGTTGTTGATCGGGCAGCCGCTGGCCATGCCGGAGATCATGATGCCGGTGTGGCAATACGGCGTGCCGCAATCCATGCACCGCGAGGCCTGCTTGCCGACGGCGGCATCATCGCGGTGGGCGTGTATCTCCTCCCAGTCCTTCAGCCGTTCGGCGGGCGGACGGTTGGGGATGGTCTTGCGTTCGACCTCGAGGAATCCGGTATCTTTGCCCATGGTGAAAAAAATCCTGGTTGGTTATAGGAGCAGGTTCAATGCCCGACTTTGCTGTTGGCCTCGAAGGCGGCCTGGATGGCCGCGTCTCCCTGGAGCCCCTGCTCCTCGGCCTTCTTGATGGCGAGCAGGACGCGTTCGTAGTCGGTCGGCATGACCTTCTGGAACCTGTCCAAAGTCTTGTCCCAGGCAGCGAGCAGGGCCGCGGCCTTGACGCTGCCGGTGTACTTGCGATGGGCCTCGATGCGCGCCTTGACCTCCGCGATTTCCTTGTCGGAGCATTCGCGCAGGGGGAGCAGGCGGACCATCTCGGTGTTGAGCTTGGTCGCGAAGTCCCCGTCCTGGTCGAGGATGTAAGCCATCCCACCACTCATGCCGGCGGCAAAATTGCGCCCGGTCAGGCCAAGGCAGATGACGGAGCCCCCGGTCATGTATTCGCAACCGTGGTCACCGATGCCCTCGACGACGGCGTGCACGCCGCTGTTGCGGACGCAGAAACGTTCGCCCGCCATGCCACAAAGGAACGCCTCACCACGCGTTGCGCCATAAAATGCCACATTGCCGATGATCATGTTCTGGTCGGCAACGAATCCCGGAGCCGATTTGGCCGGCGGATAGATCACGATCCGCGCGCCGCAAAGGCCCTTGCCCACGTAATCATTCGCATCGCCTTCCAGCTCAAGAGTCATGCCGCGGGGGCAGAATGCGCCGAAGCTTTGCCCGGCGGTGCCGTTGAATTTGAGATGGATGGTGTTGTCGGGCAAGCCCTGGGCACCGTAGCGGCGGCTGACTTCCGCGCCGGTGATGGTTCCGACGACGCGGTTGACGTTGATGATGGGCAATTCCGCGCGGACCTTTTCGCCACGCTCGATGGCAGGGGCGCAGAGCTTGAGGATGTGGGTGTTGTCCAGGGCCTTCTCGAGGAGGTGGTCCTGGGACATCTGACAATAGGTGCCGACTTCCGGACCGACCTTGGGACGGTAGAGAACCTTGGAATAATCGAGACCGCTGGCCTTCCAGTGCTCGATGGCCTTGCGCATTTCCAGCCGTTCGGTGTGCCCGACCATCTCGGGGATGGTGCGGTAACCGAGCTTGGCCATGACTTCGCGCAACTGTTCCGCGACAAAGCGCATGAAGTTGACGACGTGGTCGGCCGCGCCTGTGAACTTGGCGCGGAGGCGCTCATCCTGCGTGGCCACACCCACCGGGCAGGTGTTCTTGTGGCAGACGCGCATCATGAGACAACCCAGCGTCACGAGCGGGGCCGTGGCAAAACCGAATTCTTCCGCCCCGAGGAGGCAGGCAATCGCGACATCGCGGCCGGTCTTGAGCTGCCCGTCGGTCTCCAGGACCACCCGGCTGCGCAGGTCGTTGAGCAGGAGGGTCTGGTTTGTTTCGGCGAGGCCGAGTTCCCAGGGACATCCGGCGTGCTGGATCGACGAGCGCGGGCTGGCGCCCGTGCCCCCGTCATGGCCTGAAATCAGGATCACGTCCGCCTTGGCCTTGGCCACCCCGGCGGCAATCGTCCCGACCCCGATCTCCGAGACCAGCTTCACATTGATGCGCGCATGGACGTTGGAGTTCTTCAGGTCGTGGATCAGTTCGGCCAGATCCTCGATCGAATAAATGTCGTGGTGCGGCGGCGGGGAAATGAGCCCGACCCCCGGAGTGGTACCGCGGACTTTCGCGATGGGGGGAAGCACCTTGTGGCCGGGCAATTCACCGCCCTCGCCGGGCTTGGCCCCCTGGCTGATCTTGATCTGAAGCTCGCGGGCATTGACCAGGTAGTGGCTGGTGACGCCGAACCTTCCGCTGGCGACCTGTTTGATCGCCGAATTCTTGGAGTCGCCCCGCTCGTTGGTCCACGAGTAACGCTCGGGATCCTCGCCCCCCTCCCCGGTGTTGGACGATCCGCCCAGCCGGTTCATGGCAATGGCCAGGGACTCGTGGGCTTCCTTGGAAATGGATCCGTAGGACATGGCCCCGGTCTTGAAGCGGCGGACGATCGACTCGACCGATTCCACCTGGTCCAGCGGGATCTCGCGGGCGGGATCGAATTTGAAATCCATCAGGCCGCGCAGGGTGTAATATTCCCGTGATTGGTCATCGACCAGATTGGAGTATTTCCGGAAGACCTCGTAGTCCCCCAGGCGGGTCGCCTGCTGCAGGAGATGGATGGTCTGCGGATTGAAGAGGTGGCGCTCCCCATCAGCGCGCCATTGGTAAAGTCCGCCGGGGTCGAGGGTGGAGTCGTTGACATCGTTGAGGACGAAGGCGTTGTCGTGGCGCAGCTTGACTTCCTGGACAATGACATCCAATCCGATGCCCTCGACGCGCGAGGCGGTCCAGGTGAAATACTTGTCGATGACTTCATGGGCCAGGCCGACGGCCTCGAAGATCTGGGCCCCGCGGTAACTGGCCACGGTGGAGATCCCCATTTTTGACATGGTCTTGATGACGCCCTTGATCGAGGCCTTGAGATAACGCTTCTGCGCCGCCTTGGCGTCGACTTTCAATTCACCGTCGGCCGCCATGGCGTCCAGGGAATCGAGGGCGAGCCAGGGATTGACCGCATTGACGCCGTAGCCGAGGAGGAGGGCGAAGTGGTGGACTTCGCGCGGTTCGCCGGATTCCAGGATGATGGAGACCTTGGTGCGGTTGCCCGAGCGGATGAGGTGGTGGTGCAACCCGGCCACAGCCAGCAGGGCCGGGATGGGCGCCTTGTGGGCATCGACGCCGCGGTCGGAAAGGATGAGGAGGTTGACGCCCTGGCGGATGGCCATGTCCGCGGCCTCGCACAGGCGGTCCATGGCGGCTTCGAGGTGGTGCCCGGTGAGGGAACGGGTGTTTTCTGCCTCCACCGAGATGTCAGGGTTATCCATGTGCCCGGGGAGTTGCCCGCCCGCGAGCCCGGCTTCGATCGCATGCGCGGGATAAAGGATCGGCAGGGTGGTGGCCCGGAAGCCCGGGACGTCGATCCCGCGCAGCCTGGCCAGGTCTTCATTGCTGATGATGGGGCTTTCCAGGCGGATCATCCGGCAATTCTCCGGGCCGGGATTCAGGAGATCGCTCTCGGAACCGAGAAAACTGACGCTGGCGGTGATGATTTCCTCGCGGATCGGATCGATGGCCGGGTTGGTGACCTGGGCGAACAGCTGCTTGAAATAACTATAAAGCAACTGGGGCTGGTCGGATAGCACCGCCAGGGGGGCGTCGTTCCCCATGGAACCGAGCGGTTGGTTGGCCGTGTCGGCGGTGGGGCCGAGAATGAAGCGCTTGTCCTCGAAAGTGTATCCGAATGCGCGTTGCTGGGTGAGCAATTCCCGTCCGGCAAGGTGCGGCTTGGCGGGCTTTTCCGGGACCGCGTCGAAGAAAATCCGGTTCGACTCGAGCCATTGCGCGTAGGGACAGGCGGTGGCGATTTCTTCTTTGACCTCGGAGTCATCGATGATCCGGCCCTTCTTGGTGTCGACCAGGAACATGCGGCCGGGCTGGAGGCGCCCCTTCTTGATCACGGTGGCGGGATCGACCGGGAGCACGCCGACTTCCGAGGCCATGATGACCAGGTCGTCCTGCGTGACGTAATAGCGTGAAGGCCGGAGCCCGTTGCGGTCGAGCACGGCTCCGATGGAAACCCCGTCGCAGAAGGCGATCGAGGCCGGTCCGTCCCACGGTTCCATGAGGCAGGCGTGGTACTCGTAAAACGCCTTCTTGGAGGCGGACATGTGCTGGTGGTTTTCCCAGGGTTCGGGAATCATCATCATCACGGCATGCGGCAGGGGCCGGCCGGAGAGGACGAGGAACTCCAGGCAGTTGTCGAACATGGCCGAGTCCGATCCGTCGCTGCGGATGATCGGCATGAGCTTTTCCAGATCGGCGCCGAGGCTTCCGCCTTCGAGCAGCGCCTGCCGCGCCGCCATCCAGTTGGCGTTGCCGCGCATCGTGTTGATCTCGCCGTTGTGGCACATGTAACGGAAGGGCTGTGCCCGCGGCCAGCTGGGAAAGGTGTTGGTCGAAAAACGCGAATGCACCAGCGCCATGGCGGTTTCCATGTCCGGGTGGTGCAGGTCGGGGAAATACTCCACCAACTGGGTGGTGGTCAGCATCCCCTTGTAAACCATCGTGCGCGCCGAAAGGCTGGGAAAATAAAAATGACGGCCTCCCGCGATATCGCGGTAGCGCACCAGATCAGACGCCACGCGGCGGATGACATACAGTTTGCGCTCGAACTCCAGGTCGTTCTTGATTCCGGGATTGCGGGCGATGAACACCTGCTTCATCAGCGGCTCGCATTCCCGCGAAGCCCGGCCCAGCAGGGATGAGACCACCGGCACATCGCGCCAACCGAGGACGCTCTGGCCTTCCTTGACGGCGATTTCCTCCACCATCTTCATGGCTTTGGCGGCTTCTTTCGGATTGCGGGAAAGGTAAACAAAACCGACGGCGTATTGGCCTTCCGCGGGCAGCTTGATGCCGCAGGCCGGTGCGACCGTCTGGAAAAATTTGTGGGGCAGCTGGATGAACAGTCCCGCCCCGTCACCGGTCTGGGGATCACAGCCGCAACCGCCGCGGTGGTCCATGTTGACGCACATCTGCAGCGCGCCCTCGATCAGGTCATGGGAACGTTTGCCCTTGAGATGGCACAGGAACCCGACCCCGCAGGAGTCGTGTTCGTAATCGGGATGATAGAGGCCTTGGGCGGGAGGCAATCCGGTAAGAGACATGGGTGATGACTTCTTGAATGCTTCGTTGTGCGTTTTCTTCTGGGCGGGTTTGTTGCGAACCAGCGACATTAATAGGATCGGACTAGGTTTGTCACAAACAATTTATGCCTTGGAACCCCCAAAAATCGGGGGGTGCGCTCCGCTGGATGGCCGACGGACACCATTTCTTATGAAGTATCGACAAAAGCCGCAAAAATACTCATAACACTGAATTCTGCTTTTCTGTTTTTCCGGCCGTCAAACATCCCACGAGGAATCCCAGTTTTATGAAATTACGAGCCCTTTCGATGTGTCTTTTCGCATGCATGGGGGGGCTTTTCCCGCTGCAGGCAACCACCTATTACGTCGATTTCGCCGGGGGCAGCGACAGCAACAGCGGCACCAGCCCGGACGGGGCCTGGAAACATTGCCCGGGTGACACCCAGGCAAAGGGCTCGGCCGCCTCACGCAGCTTCCAGCCCGGGGACCAGGTAATTTTCAAGGGCGGGGTGGTCTATCAGGGCAGCATTCTGGCCAAGAACTCCGGCAAGGCGGGCGATCCGGTCATCTACGACGGCAACAGCGCGGGAACTTTCGGCCAGGGAATGGCCGTTATCAGTGGCGGGGAACCGGTCACGGGCTGGAAGCCCTGCACCTCGGCCGATGAGGCCGGGGGAAACCCGAACTTCGCCAAACTCCTGAAGGTCACCCTGCCCGGGAAAGCGGAATGGACGGACCTCAACCTGGTGCAGGCCCATGAAAAATTGCTGAGCGTGGCCCAGGATCCCAATATGCCCGACCCGTTTTTCCAGGAATCCTCCGACTTCTTCCACGACCCGAAACTGCCGGTGCGCGAGGAACAGACGGTCAAAATCCTCCCCCTGGACATGACGGAAAACAAAACCCGGGCCTTCGTCTTCATGGTCGACGGGGGGAAAATGAGCGCGGCCATCAACCGGCTCAATGGGGGCGGCCTCCGCGTGGTCTGGCCGGAGGAAATCACCTTCACCCGTTTCGGCATCGCCCCCCAGCCCGGTTACACCTGGCCCAAGGACATGGCGCTGCTGGCCAACGGGAAAGAAATCCTGAAATTCACCCTCAAAGGGTCCGATGGCACCAAATCGCCGGTCGAACAGAAATTCGACCTGCCCCAGCCTGTGACCTCGAAGGAATTGGAAATCCGGTTCCTCGGCGCCCAATCCAGCGACGGCAAGCCCCAGACCTGGGGAGCGGTCAAAAGCCTGGCGGTTTATGATACCGACGGCAAAAACCGCCTGGCCACCAAGCGGACCGCCTACCTCAAAGATGAAACCGTCCTGAACCAGAAGGAAGCCAACGCCTGGGACGGCGCGGTCGTCAGCCTGCACATCCGGCCCAACGCGGTGATCTACCAGGACGTCCTTTCCTTCGACCCCGCCAAACACGAGCTGGCCATCACCCCCTTCAATGGCGACCAGTATCCCTCCACCCGGTATTCGATCCTGAATTCCACCAGGGTCCTGGACAAGCCCGGTGAATACGTGGTTAGGCAAAATCCCGACGGCACCACCACGGTGTTTGTCTGGCCGCTGGAGGGACTTCCCCCGAATTTCGACAAATCCAGCGTGGACGTGGGGCTCAAAATCCAACAGGCCAGCCATGTCACCGTCCGCAACATCCGCTTCCAGCAATTCGCCGGGGAAAAAGGCGGCGCCGCCCTCGACGCCTCCGGCGACATCAAGAATCCCTCGGAGGGCCTGGCCATCCAGGGGGTGGAAACCCGGTTCAACCGCTCCCAGTCCGGCGCGACCATCCATGCCAACGCCTACAAGGGCGTGGTGATCGAAGATTGCCTGGCCGCGGACAATGCCGGGCACATGAAGGGCATCCTGGTACGGAATTCGGAGAACGTGCTCGTCCGTCGCTGCAAGGTGGTGCACGGATCCGGAACGGCGCTGGATTTCTACACCGTCAACCACGGGGCTGTACTGGACTGCGAGATGGTGGACAACAAGGGCATGCACGCCAACGGCCTGACCTTTTATGTGGGCTGCCAAAATCTCCTCGTGGAAGGCAACCGGGTCCGCGGCGGCCATGTGGCGCTCACCTTCCAGGACGGACAGAACATGATCATCCGCAACAATATCCTCGAGGGGGACGGCACCTTCGGCATCGGTGTCTGGGCGGGGAAACCCTTCAACAATGTGCTCATCGCCAACAACATCATCCTCAGTCACAGCGACAAGGATCCGGCCCTCTTCGGGGGAAACGAGGGCACGGTCAATCTCCACGTGGCCAACAATATCATCGGCGGACTGGGCGGCACGGTGCTGACCCGGGCCACCTTTGACAACAACCTCATCCTGGCCGACGGCATGGCCATCGATCCCAAGCTGCTGCCGCCCGGAAACCGGTTCGTGACCGACCCGAAAGCGCTCTTCCGCAATCCCCCCGGGGACCTGCAACCCGTGGCGGCCGGCCCCTCGATCGGGCAGGGCAGGGAAAGCAGTCTGGCCGGAACCCACGATGTCCGCGGCGTCCCCCGCCTGAACGGAAAAGACATCGGCCCTTTCAGCAGTTCGACCGCGACCGCGGAAAAAAACCGCCCCTGGCCGGCCTTCAGCTGGGGTGACTTCAAGTTCCCCGAGGTCAAGGCCGCCGCCGTCGCCGCAGGCCATTTCAAGCACCGCAGCGAAACCCCGGAAATCACCGTCCCGGCCCTCAATTACACCGGCCAGGGCGGCGGGGAACTCCTGCGGCGCGAGGAGCAAAAATACATCGCCAAATGGGATGCGCAGGACCAATGGGTCGAATGGACCGTGACCGCGCCCGAGGCCGGCGACTATGAACTCGGCATCTCCCTCGCATCCGCACTGGCCTCCAAACGGAATTTCATCCTCAACAACGAACCCGTGGCCGGGCTGCAGAATGTGGACATGAAAACATCCGGCGCCTGGAAAACTTTTGTCGACCAGTATCTCCCCGCCCCCGTCCGCCTGGCCGCGGGCAAAAACATCCTCCGGGTAGTCAACCCGGATGCCTCGGCGCTCAACTTCCGCGAGTTGCGCTTCTACCGGATCGTCGGCGAGGCCAAACCGGTCGAGGCCGCACCCGAATCAGCGCCGCCCGAATAGCCCCATTCCCCAAGCAGCAACCTCCCCCACCGATGAAAGTCCTCTTCGTCCACGCCCACTTCGACGACTACGAATTCACCGCCTCCGGCACCTTCGAGCTGTGGCGCAAAAAATTGGGCGGCGACTTCAAGGCCAAAGTGCTCGTCTGCACCGACGGGAAATCGGGCCACCATTTCCGCACGCGCGAGGAAACGGGACGCATGCGCCTGGCCGAGCAGGCCGCGTCGGCGAAAATCGGCGGCTACGAGTTCGAAGCCCTGCGGCTTCCCGACGGCCAGATACCCCGCGAGGGCTGCATGCTCACGACCGAATTTCTGGCCGCCCTGTGGAAGGCCATCCGCGATTTCGAACCGGACTATCTCTTCTGCCCTCCCCCGGCCGGCGACACGCTCGCGGGCATCCACACCGACCATGAAACGGTTGCGGAAGCGGTGCGACGGGTGGCCTACCTGATCAACGTGCCCCATGTGTACACCCCGGAATATCCGGCGGACGAAACCCTCCCGGTGCCCTGCAAAGTGCCGGTGATCCTCCACGTCCACGACGGCTACATGTTCGGCGCCAACACCTACGATTTCGCCATCGATGTGGAAGAAACCTTCCCCCTCATCTGCGACATGGCCTGGTGCCACCAATCCCAGATCGCGGAATGGCTGCCCTGGGTGGGGCGGCACGACATGGCCCCGCCGTCCACGCCGGCGGAGTGGTCAACCATCCTGCGCGCACGGTTCGACCGGAGGAACCGCGAGCTGGGAATCGAAAGCACCCAAGTGGTGGAAGTCTTCCGGGTCACCGCCTGGGGAACCATCCCGAAGTTGGGGCAACTCCTTTCGGATTTCCCGCCCGTGATGGCGAAGGCCTCGAATCTCCGCGAGTTGGAAAAGCGCCTGGAACTTTGGAACCGCTGAAGGGACTCCTCCGTGAACCCGCAACCCGGGTCCTGTCCCGACAGGCTTTCAGGGCACGACCGGCTGGACGGCGTAAAAGCGGGTTGCGGAACCGGACGCACTGGCATCGGTATAACCCAGGGACGTCTGCCCGGCGGATGCGGTGATCCGGGAATTGGGCAGGGTACTTTGCCAGCTGGCCGGGGAGAGTGAATTGGTGTAAATGACTTGGTAGGCTTTTCCGGCCGCCGCCGTCCAATTCAGGGTGAATGTGAGCCCTCCCGCGCCATTGTCCGCATGGGAGCCCAATAGGTGCAGCACGCTTTGTGGATCGCCGGGATCGGTCCCGGCCAGGAATTCCTGCAGGTCGGTCTGTCCGTCCAGGTCGGTGTCCGCCTGGGGGTCGGACCCGGTCAGCCGGCCGAAGTAGGCCTTCTCCCACCAATCCGGCAGGCCGTTGAGATCCGCATCCACGCAACGCTGCAGGTTGAGACGCCCCCCGGTGATGACCTTGCCCTGCAACCCGGATTTGGCGTCCACATTGGAAAGGATCCGCTGGATGCGCAGCGAAACGGTCTCGTCGGGGAAATTCTCCGCCGCCAGGGCCACGGCCGCACTGACATGGGGCGCGGCCATGGAAGTTCCATCAAGATATTGATAGGCCAGCGGCGCCGTGAGTGTACCCGATTTTGGAAGCGCCGACCTGATGGCCCCGCCGTCGGCGATCGAAAGGGCGGCCACCGGAATCCAATTGCCCGCTGTTTGCAGGGTTCCCAGGAACGTGCCGACACTGCCGATCACATTGTTGTAGATAACCACGGCCCTGGCCCCGGCATGCATGGCATTGGACGCCTTGACGGAAAAATCGTAGGTTCCGCGCTGGATGAGGGCGATGTTGCCGTTGACCGCTGCCGGGAAATCAGAAGCCAGCCCACCCAGACCGCAATAGACAATGCTTCCCGTGATCCCCGTGGTGTTGCCGGAGTAACTCAACGGAGTCACCGTGTAGCTTGTGGTTCCGATCTGCAGTTTGGCCGCGCTCAATGGCATGGGGGCGGTGGAATAGATATTTGTGCCCGGGGCGGCCAGATCGACGGTGGTGGAACCATAATTGGAATAGGACGCCAGGGCGTCCATTTGGTCCGATGCGGCCACCACGATCATGTTGGAGAGGCGGTAACTGGCGGGATATTCATTCGTGGTGTTGTTATTGGCGGCATTGTTGCCCGCAGCGGCGCAAAAGATGATGCCGGCATTGCCCGCAGCCTGGATGGCGTCACGCTCGGCGGTGCTGAAACCCCCTCCACCATAGGAACCATTGATGGCCACGATGTTCACCCCGCGGGATTTCATCAGTGTGGCGTATTGAAGCGCCGAAATGATCGAAGCCGTGTCCATGGTGGTGCCGTCGGAAGAAACCTTCAGGGCCATGATCCTGGCCCGGTCATCCACCCCGATGACCCCGAGCAGATTGTTGCCTGTGGCCGCGACGGTTCCGGCCACATGCGTCCCGTGGTCCCCGGAGTCATAGGGATCGGCATTGCCGTCGATAAAATTGTAGCCGTTCACATCATTGACATAGCCGTTGGCATCGTCGTCGAGACTGTTGGCGGCATTTTCGCCGGGATTGACCCACATGTTGGCCGCAAGGTCGGGGTGGGTGTAATCCACCCCGGTGTCGATGATGGCCACAATCGCCGTAGCGGCACCGGGCCGGGCCAGATGCCGGGCATTGAGGAAACGGATATCGGCCCCCGATGTGCCGGCCGTACCATCGACCGTCTGGCCGGTGTTGTTCAGGCTCCACTGGATTGTAAAGTCGGCGTCATTGGGCGCCGCACCGACCCAGCGGAGGTAATTCGGCTCGGCCGTTTCAACCGACGGGTCACTTTTCAATTCGTCGATCAATTGCAGGGTGTTGCGGTTCGCGGACCGGACCAGCCCGGTTTGCCGGTTGCGCCTTCTGGAGAGCTCGGCAAAATGTTTTTGGAAATGCAGGGAATGCCTGCCGAGCCCCTGGTTGGCCGCATCCAGGGAAGCCGAGGGCTTGAAGGTCACGATGACATCCCCTTCGACATAGCCGGTTTCGGCGCGCCCTGTCGGGGCCATGAAACCCATCATGACCAGAAACAACCATGTCCGCCGGACATAACCCATAAACAGCATTTTGCCCGAACGCCCGGGCAAGTAAAGATGCCCGTCCGGCACGCCTCCTGCCCGGTATTGACCCCGGTGGCGGCAGTTGTTATTCCATGACGGACCCTCCCACCCCCATAAGGATCCCATGTTCAAAACCCTTGCCCCCTGCGTCCTCCTGGCCACTGCGGCCCTGTTTGTCCCGGCCTCCCGCTCCTCGGGGGCGGAAACGGCGGGCACATGGGAAAGCGCCAACCGCACCGGCCAGCGACGGCTCACCTATTCTTCCAGCGCCACCCTGCTCGGCCAGGCCGCGCCGGTCACCGTCCTCTTCCAATGCGATCCCCTCTCCACCAAGGACATCCATGGAACCCTCGGTTTTGACATCACCATCGGGAATGTGTCGAAATTGAAGGCCTTTCCCTTTGTCGATTTCGAGGGTCCCGACGCGACGGTGGCCCCCGTCGTGGAAGCAACAGTCACGGGCAAGGGCAAGTCCGCCCGCACCTTCCGCACACAGGCCGGCGGCTGGTATCCGGATGCGTCCAGCTACTGCTTCGGGGTCTCCGAATTGAGCGGAACCTCCCGGAGCGTTCCCAAGTCCATCCTGCAGGCCCTGGGAGAAGAGGGCATCGACAGCCTCCGGATCACCCTTTCCGACCCGCGCAACGCAAAGCTCAAGCTGGAGATCCTGATCCCGGTGGCCGGCAGGCAGAAGGACTTCAAGGCTTTGCTGGCCGGATTGAAGTAGTCCCCGCCCGGAGCGCTTTGCCGAGGGGTTTCCACCGGTAAAACAGGACGTAGTGCGTGCAAGGCACCAGGACCAGGAACACGGCGCACGGCACCAACAAGGCCACCAACAGCGCCGTCGGGCCCATGGACCAATCCATGGACATGTCGTACCACAAAATGCCAACCACCATGAATATTCCCACGCCCAGCAGCCCAGCCAACCCCATGTAGAGCCAGAAAGCGGTGAGGCTCCAAAAGAACCCGGATTTCAGGGGACGCGAGACAAGGACTCCGGCCAGGAACGAAATCATGCAAAGCCAGTACACGGCGGCAAAGCCCCCCGAACCCATGGGCCAATCCGGCTGTTTCCAGCACTCGGGATCCCACCCAAGAAACAAAAGCCCGGCAGCCAGCTTGATGAACGTGTCGACCGATCCCCAGGCACAGAGCCATGCCAGGGGAACAAGGACATAACGGACGGCAAAATTCCGGGCCTTCATCACCGGAATTTACCGTGATTCCGAATCAAGTGGAAGCGGTTTGACACCCCGCAACTTGAGGCCGCAACCCCCGTGTGCTATCCTGTTTCCGTGCGCTTTCGTGAGCGCGCACCCATCCGCGGACAACAACCGGATGAGCTGTCAGTGACCAAACCCCAAAAAAGGAAAACAGATATGATCCGCAATAGCCTCAAACTCGGCCTCGTGGCCCTCGCCCTCTCGGCCGTCTCGTTCCAAGCCATGGCCGCACCGGCCGTCAACACCGACCGCGGGAAGCGCCTGACCACCCGGGGTGGATCCTGCACCCACTGTTGCGCCTGCCCCTACCTCAAAGCCTCCAAAGCCGTTTGCACGGTGAAACCCAGCTGCAAATCCTGCGGGGCCCACGAAAGCCGGGGAAACAGGAACTGATCCGGCCTGATCCGATCAGGCATCACAACGCCGCCAACCGCAGGGTTGGCGGCGTTTTTGTTGGGGAACAACCCGCTCCCCTCCCCCGCGGGAGGATCAACCCTCCACAAACAACGGGAAAGCCTCGAGCAATCCGCGGGGGTTTCCGATATCCAACCGGCGCCCCGCCATCCGCACACCGCGGAATCCCTCCCGCTCCAGCACGGCGGCCATGGCATCGGTCAGTTGGATCTCCCCGTTCAGGGTGGGCACGGCCTTTTCCAGGGCGGCGAAGATGGCCGGCGTGAACACATACCGGGCGGCAAAGGCATGGGGCGGAAGATCCCGCCCGTCACTCCCCCGCATCACGGGAACCTTCCCGGCGGCCGGCTTTTCCACCATCGATTCGATATGGAAATGACCGGGTCCCGTCTCCCGCCCCCCCGCGATACCGTAGCGACTGACGCGCTCTGCCGGGCAGGGCTCCAAGGCCACGCAGGAAGTCCGGTTGGCGGACCACGACGCCCACATGTCCGCCAGGGGGGACGGCCCGTGGATGACGGTATCGGCGAGCAAAACGGCAAAAGGCGAATCCCCGCAAAACTCCCGGGCCTGCAGCACGGCATCCCCCAGGCCCTTCATTTCGGGTTGATAGACGAAATGGAAACAGGCCAGGGACGAAACCGCGCGCAGGCCCTCCAGTTCCCGGGTGCGTCCGCCGCGTTCCAGGACCGACTCCAAATCCGGCGACGGTTCAAAATACTTGCGGATGATTTCCTTCCCCCGGCTCAGGATGACCAGGATCTCATCACAGCCGGCGGCGACCGCCTCCTCAACAACGTATTGGATGACCGGCTTGGAGCCCAAGGGCAACAACTCCTTGGGCACGGCCTTGCTCACCGGCAGGAAGCGGGTGCCGAATCCCGCAGCGGGCAGAACGGCTTTCAAACGACCCCCCGGGGCACCGTCACGACAGGGATCGGCGGGGCATAGTCCGGGCGGATGACTTTGATGCCCTTGGGGGCGAAGGCTTCCCGGAGGCGACCCATGACCGTTTCGTCATCGGCGATTCCCACAATGGCGCCGCCGCTGCCGGCGAACTTCGCACTCGCCCCGGCGCGGCGCGCGGTCTCGACCATGTCCCGGTTTCCGGGGCCGACATCATAGAGGCTGGCGCGCCGGTCAAAATTGGCGTTGATCAATTCGTGCATCCGCGGACGGTCGCCTTTGTCCAGGGCCTCGCGGAACTGGAGGGCCAGGTCGGCCCAGAATTTCATGGCCTCAACCACGGCGGGCTCCCCGGCATTCCAGCGCTGGCGCAGGTTGTTGTGGAACACCTCGGTGCCCTCGGAAAGATCCTCCCGGTAGGCCACGTAAATCGGGGGAAGCTGCCTCACATCCAGCAGGGCATATTCCCCGTAGCCGCGGGCTTCCATGAGCTCGCGGGAAAAATCCATATATACAAGCCCTTGATAGGCCTGCGAGACGCGGTCCTGCAATCCGGCGGGGATGGACAGTTCCTGGTTCTCCACGCTCCAGACCAGATTCGCCAGGGAATGGCGGGAGATGGACACATTGTAAAAACCCATCAGGGCCCGGACACAGGCGGTGATGATGGCGCTGGAACCGGCAAGTCCCACCCGGTTCGGGATGTCGGAACGGTAGCGCAGGGTGAAATTCCGGTTGTCCAGCCGGATGCCGCGGGCGAGGCAGTAATCTAGGAAACATTTCGCCGAGGCCTTCAACAGGCGGAACCCCCCGTAGTATCCGTGCAGGCGGACATCGTCGTGCAAGGCCTGGATCCCTGAAAAAACCGAATGGTCGCGCCGGCTGGGGAGCAGCTCCAGTTCCGGACTTTCCCACATCTCGATTTCGGCGGAAAAATTGGTGAAGGTGAAGGCGATGGTCTTGCCGAAATACCCGTCGGACGGGTTTCCGATCAGACCCGCCCGGGGATAGGCACGGGAACTAATGATCATAAATAATGCGTAATGCCGCTTTTGTTATGAAGGATACTAATGGCAATGCGGCCGGGTTTGAAGCTGAATTTATGACACTATACTGGGCGGTCAGGCCTGCACCGGCATCAATTGATACCAGTTGTTGCGCTGGCGGGGTTCATAACCGGCCGCGCGGATATTCCGGCGGATGTCATCCAGCGTGAGCCGGAATGAGGCCCCGGCCTGGGAAACCACATTTTCCTCCATCATCAGACTGCCGAAGTCGTTGGCCCCGAACTTCAAGGCGATCTGCCCGATCTGCGCCCCCTGGGTGACCCATGAGGCCTGGATGTTGTCGAAGTTATCGAGAAAAATCCGGGCCAGGGCCTGCATGCGGAGGTATTCGTGCGGCCCGGCGGGATTTTCCGCCTTCAGGACGGTGCCCTCGGATTGGAAGGTCCAGCAAATGAACGCGGTGAACCCCCCGGTGCGGTCCTGCAGGTCGCGCAGCCGCTGCAGGTGCTCCAGGCGGTCGTCCAGGGTTTCGACATGCCCGAACATCATGGTCGCGCTGGAGTTCAATCCCTGGCGGTGCGCAATCTCCATGACGTTGAGCCACTGGTCGGCATCACACTTCAATGGAGAGATCCGACTGCGGATGCGGTTGACCAGGATTTCGCCCCCGCCACCCGGGATGCTGCCCAACCCCGCCTCCTTGAAGCGGCGGATGACCTCTTCCATCGGCAACCCGAACACCTCCGCGAAGTGGTTGAACTCCGGCGGGGAGAAGGCATGGAGGTTGACCCCGGGAAATTTCTCCCGCAGGTGCGAGAGAAGTCCGAGATAAAAATCGATGCCCAGCTTGGGGTGGTGGCCGCCTTGCATGAGGACCTGGTTGCCGCCAAGGGCGACCAGTTCCTCCACTTTTTGGTCAATCTCATCGTGGCCCAGAACGTAGGCATCCTGTTCGTTTTCCGTCCGGTAGAAATTGCAGAACTTGCAGTAGACGTTGCAGATGTTGGTGTAGTTGATGTTGCGGTCGACAATGTAGGTGACGATCTCGTTGCCCCGGCCGTCGTAGGCCGCGGCCTTCTTCATCCGGCGCCGCGCATCGGCCAGCCCGCCCAGTTCCGGCAGGGGAAGCCGGTGCAGGACCCGGGCCTCGTCCGCGGTGATGCGTTCCCCGTCGAGGATTTTACGCTGCAGGTCCGGCGCTTCCAAGGTGGCGATCATGTCGTCCCCAACCTACCGGGGAACGGGGCCAAGCCAAGTCGGGAAGAACAAATCTTGCGGCATGCTTTTTTTATTCTCGTTACCGGGCAATGGCTTACACTTCAGCATGCCCATCCACCAAATAGGCGAATCGGTCGCCGACCGCTACGAGATCCGGCAGCATCTCGGATCTGGCGGCCTGGGCGAAGTTTTCCTGTGTCTCGATGCCCTCACCCAGAAGCAGGTGGCCCTGAAACGGCTGCGGGCCGACCTCGCCTTCCCGGATTACGTCATTGAACAAACCGAGCGGGAGGCCCGTCTCCTGGCATCCCTGATGCACCGCAACATCATCCGCGTGACCGATTTCGGCGTCGATGCCTGGGGGACCTTTTTCGTCCTGGAATACATCCAGGGCCCGACCCTGAGCCTGATCCTCCATGACGGCAAGGTTCCCTTGGATATCTTTTACCAGGTCACCCTCCAGTGCCTGGAAGGACTGGCCGCGGCCCACCGCAAACAGGTGCTGCACCTCGACATCAAGCCCGCCAACCTGATGCTCCAGGGCTATCCCGACCCCGCCTTCACCCTGAAAATCCTCGACTTCGGCCTGGCCCGCCTGGAAAGCGAAATCGCCGGGAGCCGCGATTACGAACTGACCATCGGTTCGGTGTATTACATCTCGCCGGAACAACTCCGCCACGAGCCGTTGGACGTTCGGACCGACCTCTACTCGCTGGGCCAGGTCTGCTATCACATGCTCGCCGGCACCGTCACCTACCCCGACCCCGATCCCGTGGTGGTGCGCAACGGCCATCTGACCACCGACCCCATCCGGGTCGACCGTTACAACCCGCTGGTTTTGCGGCCCCTGTCCGAATGGATCCACTCCATGATCAGCCGGGAACCTGAAAAACGTCCGCGCGACGCGCAGGAAGCCATCACGCGCTTCATGCGCACGGTCATGGCGAATCCTCTCAGGACCGACACGCCGCTCGACCGCTTCAAGGAGCATTTCAATCCCAACAAGCCCATCGAGTTGCCGGAGGATGAAAAGGGCTGGAACTGGATCCGCTCCCAATCGGGGCGCATGATCAAGAACACCTTCGGGCGCCTGGGAGGCAAAGCCGGGGGGGCCACCGGGGAATAATCCCGGGTTGACCCTGCTGGCACCGGCTGATACCGTTCTCGCCCTCAACTGCCCCGTGGTGCAATTGGTAGCACACCAGATTCTGGATCTGGGTGTTCATGGTTCGAGTCCATGCGGGGCAGCCATTTTCCCTTCCTTGTTTGCCGGCCCCCGTAAGAGGGGGCCTTTCCGCTTTCAGGGTTTTTTCCGCAAACCCCGCCCGGCCTGGCAGCGCTTGATCACATCCTGCAATTTTCCGGCGAGGTCCGTATTGGATGGGGCTGTGACCAGCGGCAATGCTTTCTGTGCGGTTTGCAGGCCTTTGGCATATTCCCCCGCCTCTGCATACGCGGCGGCCAGGATATAAAGGCTGGCCGGATTCCTGCCTCCGTTGGCCTCATTGACCTGCAAGGCCAGTTGGACGGCGCGGGCCCCGTTCCGCAGCCCCGCCTCAGGGGAGGCCACCAGCATCAGTGCGAGATTCTGCCTTGTATTCCAATTGGAGGGCTGCAGCTCCACGGACTTTTCCATGTGCCTGATGGCCTCCTCCACACGCCCCTGCTGGAAAAGGACACTGCCGAGGTTGTTGTGGGCTTCCGGATAATCGGGCTGCAGCCGCAGCGCCTCCCGGAGACAGGCCAGTGACTCCTCCGCCCGGCCGAGTTCGAACAGGGTCCAGCCGAGATTGATGAAGACCTCCGGACTGGCCGGACCCAGGCGCAGGACTTCCTGCAAGTGGGCCACCCCCTCCTCCTTCCGGCCCCATTCCAGCAGCGCGTTGCCGAGGTTGCTGTGGGCATCGGAATAATCAGGCTTGAGCCTCAGCGCCTCCTTGAACTCGGCTTCCGCCTCCACCTTCATCCCCCCCAGCAGATACAGATTGCCGAGGTTGTTGTGGGCCTCCGGATAGCCGGGCTTGATGGCGAGGGTCTGTTGGTACTGCGCGGCCGCTTCCTCCCTCCGGCCCAGTTTGACAAACAAGTTGCCCATGTTGTTGTGGGCTTCCGCCATCGAGGGGTCCAGTTCGGCGGCCTTCTGGAAACAGGCCACTGCTTCCTCCCACCGCTGCTGGAGCATCCGGACACAACCCATGTTGTAGTGCGCTTTCGCGAAAAGGGGATTGGCGGCGATGGCTTCCCGGAAGTGGATCTCCGCTTCTTCCGTCCGCGTCTGCACCAGAAACTCCAGGCCGAGGTTGTTGTGGGCCACATAATTGTTCCGGGTACAGCCGAGCGCATGTGTCCACAAGGTGGTGTCGTCGAGCCAATACGAAGTTTGGCGGTGGTCGGCCAAAGCCAAAACACCCAAGAGCACCGCGGACACGCCCCCAAGAACAACATTCCGGTGGCGCCATTTTCCGGCGCCATCCACCGCCACCCAGGCAAGGGCTGCCACCGGACCGATCAGCGGCAGGTAGGTGTACCGGTCCGCGTAGGCTTGCACCCCGACCTGCACCAATCCGATCACTGGCACCAGCATCCCCAGATACCAGCACCAGCCCACCAGCAAGGCGGGATGTTTCCGGCGCAACAGCCAGGCCGCAGCCGTCAGGCCCGCCAGGAGCAACGCCGCCAGGATGACCTCCCACATCGGCCATCCCCCTTTCCAAAGCGGATAGAATACCGCCAGGTTGGCCGGATAGATCATTTTGCCCAAATAGGCCACGTAGGCCACGAGGGCGTTCCCAATTCTTATCGGAATGGAAAAATCTTCGAAGCTCCGGATCGACGCCGTTTGGCTGAAGAGGGTGGCCATACAGGACAGGAGCGAAAGCGCCATGAGGGGCAGCTTCTCCACCACCAAATGCGGAAGTTGCGCGGCCTTCTGCAACCGGCCCAACGGCCAGTAATCCAGCAACAACAACACAAAGGGAACCGTCACCAGCATCGGTTTGCTCATCAGCCCCGCCGCAAACCACAACATCACCATGGCATACCCCCGCCGGTTCGCGGGACGGCGGACATACCGCGCATAGGCCCACAGCGTCAGCATGAAAAAGACCCCGCTGAGCACGTCTTTGCGCTCGGCCACCCAGGCCACCGATTCCACCCTCAACGGATGGATTGCAAACACCGCCGCCACAAAGGCACAACGCCAAAAGGCCCCGGTCAATTCCCTCAGCGCGAAAAACAACAACACCGCCGCAGCCGCGTGCAGCACCACATTGGTCAGGTGGTGCCCCCCGGCCCAGAGACCGTACATCTGGCAGTCGGCCATGTGGGATATCGTCGTCAGGGGATGCCAATTGTCCGAGTGGACATGGGTGAATGCCCAGGCGATGCCCTCCAGGTTCAGCCCTTTCAGGATTTGGGGGTTGTCATAAACATAGCTGCTGTCGTCGTAGTTGATGAACCGGTGTCCGTACGTCTGGCCGAATACAAGGAACACCAAAACCACCAACAGCGAACAGATTCCGGCCGTCAGCCATCCCCGTCCGGGGGGCGTTTCCGGCCGGGCCGCGGGCGTGGGTCCATTGGAAGGCCGCAGTCTCATGCGTGTTCGGGAAAGAGGCCGGTGATGCCGGATTCCGTGGCGCTGCAGATTCCCCGCTCCGTGATGAGCCCGGTCACCAGACGGGCGGGGGTGACATCAAAACCGTAGTTGGCCGCGGGGCTTCCGGCCGGGGCCACCAAGACTTCAACATGCCGCCCGTCCACCAGACCATCGGCATATTTCACCTCCTCGGATCCGCGTTCCTCAATGGGAATTTCCCGGAGCCCGTCGCGCATCGCCCAATCGAACGACGAGGAGGGAAGGGCCACGTAAAAGGGAATCCCGTTGTCACGGGCGGCCAGGGCTTTCAGGTAAGTGCCGATTTTATTGGCCACATCGCCGGTCCGGGTGGTCCGGTCCGTGCCCACGATCACGAGATCCACCATGCCGTGTTGCATGAGATGGCCGCCGGTGTTGTCCGCGATGATGGCATGGGGAACCCCGTGCTGGCCCAATTCCCAGGCCGTCAATTTGGAACCCTGGCTCCGGGGCCTGGTTTCATCGACCCACACATGCACCGGAATGCCCCGGTCATGCGCGGCATAGATTGGCGCGGTGGCGGAACCGTAATCCACAAAGGCCAGCCAACCCGCATTGCAATGGGTGAGAATCCGGACCGGGCCGCCGTTCTTCGCGCGGCTGATATCCCCGATCAATTTGCATCCCCACTCCCCGATTCGGCGGCAGGCCTCCGCATCCTCATCGGCAATATCCCCGGCGGTCCGGAGCGCGATACGCAATATTTCATCCGGGCCGGCCGCTGCAATGGCACGGAGTTGACGGTCCACGGCCCAGGCCAGATTCACCGCGGTAGGGCGCGTCGCCTTCAACCGCTCCCCCGCTTCCCGCAGGTGGGCCGGCACATCCCCCTTCGCCTCCCGGGCCGCAAGATACATCCCGTATCCCGCCGTGGCCCCGATCAGACCGGCCCCGCGGACGTGCATGTCCTTGATGGCCGTGGCAACCTCATCCACCCGGCGGAGATCCTCGATGACCCAGCGGTGCGGCAGGGCGCGTTGGTCGATGATCTGCACCACCCCCGGGTCAGTGGGATGGAGCCAGATGGTTCGGGTCGGTTTTCCGGATACATTCATGGCGTGGAATTGCTTCCCAGTGCTTTAGGGCTTTTCCAGCCCCCCGAAAAGCAAACCCTTGTGAAATCCGCTTCCGGCACACCCCCTTGCCCGGAAGCCCGGCGTGGCTACGTTCTCGGATGACCCAAAGACGTTCCAAAAACGCACTATCCGTGGACGGCTTCATCGTCCGGGGGGCCTCCTCGCTCACGCCGGAACAACTCGAATCATTCCCCCAATTGGTGCCCCCGCTCCGCCGGAAACTGGCCCGCCTGAAAAGCGAGGGACACGACGAACTCCACTCCACGGCCGAACGCCTCCTGAACTACGCAATGGCCGCGCTCCAGGGCCACGCCGTTCCCTTCCATCCCCGCACCATGTTCAGTGCCCTGTTCGCGCTGACTTATTTGTTGAAAGGCTACGATGCGATTCCCGACAGTGTTCCGGAAATCGGGTTGGCCGACGATCTCATCATTCTCCGGCACGTGGCCCGTGCCCATTCCGATGTTTTGGCGGCTTTTGAGGCCGTCTGATTTCACACCGGCGGAGCTTGTTTTCTGGGGGACCCCTGTCATGCTCTGCGTCTCATGAGAGCAATCCTCCCTGCCGTCCTGGCAGCTTTGCTGGTCGCGGCCTGCGCCCCGAAAAACCCCAACCATCCCAAATTCGTCGTCGCGGAGGTGAAAAATACAAAAATCACCCGGGCCCAGTTGGATCAAGAAATTTCCCGCCTGGTCAAACGGATCGGTATTCCCGCCGACCAGTTGAAAGGCGAGCAAAAGAGCAGCCTCGAGTGGTATGCCGTCAACGACATGGTCGACAAGGAAATCGTCCGCGGCGCGCTCACCGCGGACCAGGCCAAGGAAGTCAACCTCATGGTCGACCAGCGCCTCGAGGGCATCCGCAAGCAGTTCGGCTCCAAGGAAGCCTACGAAACGGCCCTCAAGTCCGAAGGCATGACCGAAGCGGAAATCCGGGCGGACGTGAGCCAGGAAGCCAGCATGGCCAAACTCGTCGAAGCCAGCATCCCCGGCGGCCTCAAGTCCTCCCCCGAGGAAATCACCGAGTTCTACCAGAAGAATCCCCAGCTCTGGAAAGTCCAGGAGCAGGTGCGCGCCCGCCACATCCTCGTCCGCACGGAACCCACCGCCAGCATCGAACAGGTGAATGCGGCCAAGAAAGCCGCCGAAACCGCCCTGGCCCGCGTCACCAAGGGTGAAGATTTTGCCAAGGTCGCCTCGGAAGTTTCCCAGGATCCCGGCAGCAAGGACCGCGGAGGGGAACTCCCCCCGTTCGGCAAGGGACAGATGGTTCCGGCCTTCGAGCAGGTGGCCTTCTCCACCGCACCCGGGAAAACCAGCAAGGTGTTCAAGTCGGACTTCGGCTTCCATTTCATCCAGGTCATGGAAAAACGGCCCGCACGCACGGTCCCCTTCGAGGAAGTCTCGGAAAAGATCGGCCAGGCCGTTGTGGCCCAGAAGCGCACGGACGCCGCCCGCAAATTGATGACCGAACTCAAGGCCAAGGCCGCGGTCAAAATCAACATCACCGAACCCAAGCGCCCCGTCATGGGCGGCCCGGGCCAAGCCCCGGCCCAGTAAGAGGGACAGGGAGTCAGGTCGTTCCGAATTGACGGTCTCCCGCATCGCCGAGCCCGGGGAGGATGAATCCCCGGGCATCGAGCTGGCGGTCGAGCGTGGCGATGAGGATGGCCACATCGGGATGGGCCGCCCTCACCTCGCGCACCCCTTCGGGCGCCGCCAGGCAACAGATCAATAACAAATCGGTCGCACCCAGGGCCTTCAACCGCCGCAGGGCTTCCACCGCGCTGTGCCCCGTGGCCAGCATCGGATCCAGGACCATGACCGTCCGCCCGCCAAGATCCGGGGGTGTCTTCTCGAGGTAGACCTCGGGGAACAGGGTTTTTTCATCGCGCTTCAGGCCCAGGTGTCCCACGGCGGCCTCGGGATAGACCACTTGGAACCCCTTGAGCAGGCCCAGGCCCGCCCGGAGAATGGGAACCAGGCAAACCGGCTTCTCAATGCGGTCGCCCGTGGTTTCCTCCATGGGGGTGCAAACCCGGCAGGGACCGGTCCGGAGCCGTCGCCCGGCCTCGACGGCCAGCACCACGCCCAATTGCTCGGTCAGACGGACGAATTCCTCGCGCCCGGTGGAGGCATCGCGCATCCGTGTCAGACGGTCGCGCCCAAGGGCATGGTCAAGAACGGTCAGGGTGCTCATCGGTTTTTGCCTGTTTCATGGATTTGTCCCGGAGGACGTTGATGGCCCAGATCAGGAGCGCTCCGGCCGCACCTTCGTCAAGATTTCCCACCAGCGGAAGGTTATCGGGAAGCAATTCCAGAAATCCCGCCGTGGGATTCAGCAGGTAAACAATGCTGAACAATCCCACCAGGGCCGCGCCGACTTTTTTTATGGTCATAGTTTCCAGACTCAAATGGATTTGATTTCACCCAACCGCGCCGACCACTGGTCGATCGCGACCAACCGGATGTCCAACAGGTGGTCATAATAATCCTGAACCCGGGCTTCCGGCCAGCTGGGATTGCGGTCGCGGATCAATTGCATCGTCCAGGCACGGGCCGCTTCCAGGTCTTGCTTCGTCAACCGCTTGACCTGCCTCCGGTAAAGCAGGGTGTTCACCCGTTCGGGCAAGTCCAAGAAATTCACCGCCACACACTAATTCTCCCTACCCTCATGGCAAATCTTTCCCTATTTGCCCAAAAATTTCCCTATTTTCGAACCCAAATACCACAAAAGTGTATCGTTGTAGTTTACTTGAAATTGCCCATTTATCCGGCATTCCACCCTCTTTTTGAAAAACCCAACGAAAAGTACCCCCTCCCCCCAAAATAATGTTTGTGCCGGGGGGAGTTTTTCGCTTTAACGCTCGGCTGCTGGAACGTCCATAAGACGCTCCAGCGGCATCATTTCAACATGAAAACCGCACTGCTTTTTTCCGGCCAGGGAGCCCAATACGTCGGAATGGGCCGTGACCTGGTGGAAACATCCCCCGAGGCCGCAGCCCTTTACCAAGAGGCGGATCGCATTCTGGACAATGGTTTCTCCCAAGTGTGCTTCGAGGGACCGGAAGAACGGTTGACCGACACCAGTTACTGCCAGCCCGCCCTCTTCGTCCATGGACTGGCCCTTTTCACCCTCCTCAAAAAAGAAAAACCCGGCATCCACTTCGCGGCCACCGCCGGTCTCTCCCTGGGGGAATTTACCGCCCACACCGCCGCCGGCCATTTCTCTTTCTCCGACGGCCTCAAGGTCGTCGCCGCCCGCGGACGCCTGATGCAGGAAGCCTGCCTGGCCACGCAAGGAGGCATGCTCACCCTGATCGGCGCAACCCCCGAACAGGCCGAGGCCCTGGCTGCCGCCAGTCAATTGCAAGTGGCCAATTACAACTGCCCCGGCCAGATCGTGCTCTCCGGCGCCCAGTCGCAGGTCCCCCTGGCTGTGGAAAAGGGCAAGGCCCTCGGCCTCAAGCGCGTCCTGCCCCTCAACGTCGCCGGCGCCTACCACTCCCGCCTCATGCTGTCCGCCCAGGAAGGACTCGCCCCGGTCCTCCAGGCCGCTACCCTCTCCCCGAATTCCATCGTCACCTTCAGCAACGTCACCGGACTGGCCGCAGCCACCGAGGCCGAAATCCGCGACACCCTCCTCCGCCAGGTCACCGGCAGCGTCCGCTGGCAAACCTGCATCGAAAACCTCATCGCCTCGGGCGTGCAACGCTTCCTCGAACTCGGCCCCGGCAAGGTTCTGGCCGGCATGTGCAAGCGGATTCACAAAGACATTCCTTGCCTCAGCGCCGGGAATGCGGAAGAACTGAAGGGGATCCTCCATGAACTCGCTTAAAGACCAGGTCGCCATCGTCACCGGAGCCAGCCGCGGCATCGGCAAGGCCGTTGCCCTGCGCCTCGCCGCTGAAGGCTGCCACATCGCCGGAGTCAGCCGCAGCCCCGAATCGGCCAACGCCATCGCCGAAGAGGCCCGCGCCCTCGGCGTCACCTACCGCGGCTACGGGGTTGACGTCGCCAACACCGCCGCCGTTTCCGCTGCCGTCGACCAGATCCGCCAGGATTTCGGGAAAATCGACATCCTGGTGAACAACGCCGGCATCACCCGCGACGGCCTCATCATGCGGATGAGCGACGAGGACTGGCAGGCCGTCATCCAGACGAATCTCACCGGCGCCTTCAACTGGCTCCGTCCCGTGACCAAACTCATGATCAAGGCCCGCAGCGGCCGCGTGGTCAATATCGGCTCGGTCATCGGCCTCCACGGCAACGCCGGACAGGCCAACTACGCCGCCGCCAAGGCCGGCCTCATCGGCCTGACCAAATCCGCCGCCAAGGAACTCGCCTCCCGCAATATCACCGTCAATGTCATCTGCCCGGGCTTCATCGAAACCGACATGACCGGCGGCCTCGGCGACGACCTCAAGGCCAAAATGCTCGAAAACATCCCGCTCAAGCGCTTCGGCACCCCCGACGACATCGCCCACCTCACCGCCTTCCTTTGCGGTCCCGCCTCCTCCTACATGACCGGCCAGGCCCTGACCGTGGACGGGGGACTTTTCATCTGAACCGCAACCAATAGATATTTTTCTGTTGCCAAAAACTTAAACCCGAACATAACACCCAACAGCGTCAAACGCTTAAACAACCCAGAATCAGACAGACCAGGAGAACCCATGGCCGAAAAAACCATCGAAGATAAAGTCAGAGACATCATTGTCGAACAACTCAGCGTGAATGCTGAACAAGTCACCCCCGAAGCCAAATTCATCGAAGACCTCGGTGCGGATTCCCTCGACGTGGTCGAGCTCGTCATGGCTTTTGAAGAACAGTTTTCTGTCGAAGTCCCCGACGAGGATGCCGAAAAGCTCCAGACCGTCGGCGACGTCGTCAAATACATCGAAGAAAAACAGGACAAATAATCCTCCGGGCTGTCTGTCTCGACAGGGCACCCGTCCGGGTGCCCTTGTTGTTTCGAGCAGGGGGAGAACCGATTCCGAATGAGCAGTAGACGCATTGTCGTAACAGGCATCGGGGTGCTTACCCCGTTGGGCAATGACCTGCCCACATTCTGGAACAACCTCCTCGCGGGCAAGAGCGGCATCGCGCCCATCACGCGCTTCGACGCCTCGGCCCTCACCACCCGGTTTGCCGGCGAGGTCAAGGACTTCGTCCCCGCCACCGCCTTCAAGAATCCGAAGGACGCCCGCCGCTGCGACCGCTACACCCAGCTCGCCTTCGGCGCCACCCAGCAGGCCTACGCCGACTCCGGACTGGCCAATGCCACGGTCAACCCCGAACGCTGCGGCGTGATCGTCGGTTCCGGTATCGGCGGCCTCCAGACCCTGGAGGAACAGCACACCATCCTGAGGGAACGCGGCCCCTCCCGTGTTTCCCCCTTCATGATCCCGATGATGATCAGCAACATCGCCTCCGGCCTGATCGCCATCGACTACAATTTCCAAGGCCCCAATTTCGCCATCGTCACCGCCTGCGCCACTTCCAACCAGTCCATCGGGGAAGCCTGGCGCCAGATCCGCGACGATGAAGCCGACGTCATGATCGCCGGCGGCAGCGAGGCCGCCGTCGTCTCCCTCGGCCTTTGCGGTTTCGGGGCCATGAAAGCCCTCAGCACCCGCAATGACGCCCCCGAAAAAGCTTCCCGCCCGTGGGACAGGGACCGCGATGGCTTCGTCCTCAGCGAAGGCGCGGGCATCCTCATCCTCGAGGAACTCGAACACGCCAAAAAGCGCGGAGCCCACATTTACGCGGAAATCGCCGGCTACGGCGCCAGCTGTGACGCCTACCACATGACCAGCCCGACCCCGGACGGCAGCGGGGTCGCACGTGCGGTCAAGAACGCCCTGCGCAACTCCCAGCTCAACGGCTCCGACATCGATTACATCAACGCCCACGCCACCTCGACCCATCTGGGTGACATCGCCGAAACCCAGGCCCTCAAACTGGCCCTCGGGGAGGAAGCCGCCCGCAAAACCTGGGTCAATTCCACCAAGTCGATGATCGGCCACCTCCTCGGTGCCGCCGGCGCGGTCGAAATGGCCGTCTGCGTCAAGACCATCGAGACCGGGGACGTCCCCCCGACCATCAATCTCGACAATCAGGATCCCGAGTGCGACCTCGATTACGTGCCCAACACCGCGCGGCACAAGGACATCCGGGTCGCCATGAACAACTCATTCGGCTTTGGCGGACATAATTCTTGCGTCATCGCCAAGAAGCTGGTTTGATTTCCGGCTCCATTTAAGGAAAACATATGAAAGCCGGCATCCATCCCGAATACCTCGAATCCACCGTGACCTGCGCGTGTGGAGCCACCTACCACACCCGTTCGACTTCCCAGGACATCCGCATCGGCATCTGCGCCGCCTGCCACCCCTTCTTCACGGGAACCCAGAAGTTCGTCGACACCGCCGGACGCATCGACAAGTTCAAGAAGCGCTTCTCGACGACCCTCTCGGCCGCCGCCTCCAAGCCCAAAAAGCGGAAATAGCGGACCAACCGGAAGCGCCTGCAAGGCGCACCCCAAAGGACAGGCCTCCCCCGTGGAGCCTGTCCTTTTGTTTTGCCCACCCCGGGCCGATGGCTGGAAATTCTTTGGGATTTGAATTTTGGACGTTGGGATTTTCATTTTATGGACTTCACCCCCCACATCACCCGCTTCCGCAAGCGCTTCGCCGAGCTCGAGGACCTGCTGGGCTCCCCAACGCTCTACGATGACCCGGGCAACGCCCGGAAGCTGACCCGGGAGCACAGCCGCCTCAAGGAGTCCCTGGCCGCTGCAGACGCCCTGGCCAGGGTCCAGCGCGATTTGGCCGACAACCGGGAACTCGCCTCCGGACCCGATCTGGAACTGGCAGGCATGGCCAAGGATGAAATCCCCGCCCTCGAAGCCCGCCTTCCCCAGGCCGAGCGGGAACTCCTGTCCTACATCCTGCCCTCCGACCCCCACGAGGACCGCAACACCATCGTGGAAATCCGCGCCGGAACCGGCGGGGACGAAGCCGGCCTCTTTGCCGCCGATCTCTTCCGCATGTATTCCCGTTTTGCCGAGCGCACCGGCTGGAAGCTCGATGTGATGGATTGCAGCCCCTCGGAAATGGGCGGCTACAAGGAAATCATCTTCAGCCTCACCGGCACCAAGGTCTTCCGCGCCCTGCGCTTCGAAAGCGGCGTCCACCGCGTCCAGCGCGTCCCGGCCACCGAGAACCAGGGCCGCATCCACACCTCCGCCGCCACCGTCGCCGTCCTCCCCGAGGCCGAGGAAGTCGACGTCGAACTCAAACCCGACGACCTCCGCATTGAAGTCTGCCGCGCGGGCGGCCCCGGTGGCCAGGGTGTCAACACCACCGACTCCGCCGTGCAGGTGCTGCACAAGCCCACCGGCATGATCGTCCGCTGCCAGGACGGCCGCTCCCAGCTCAAGAACAAGGAAAAGGCCCTCAACATCCTCCGCACCCGCCTGCTGGAACAGAAACAGGCCGAGGAGAACGCCAAATACGCCGCCCACCGGAAAAAACAAATCGGCTCCGGCGACCGCAACGAAAAAATCCGTACCTACAATTACCCCCAAAACCGCATCACCGACCACCGCATCAATTACACGATGTACAACCTTTCCGCCTTCATGGATGGGGACATCGGCGAACTCCTCGACGCGCTCCAATCCGCCGACTTCGCCATCAAACTCTCCGAACTCGAATCCGGCGGTTGATGCCAACACAAGCAGTGCACAGCCAGGGACCCGGCTCCGGACAAGTCGGATGCATTTGGGTATTGGCCCGCCCGGCTCAAAGTTTTAGGCTCAAACCATGAGCCTCTACCGTTACCAAGCTACGCTCCACAACGGAGCCCTCAAAGAGGGCAGCATCACAGCCAAAACGGAAGCAGAGGCCAAGAATAAGGTCTCCGCCAAACACTCGGTTAAGGAATGGATTGCCTTCGTCACGGAGAAACCCGCCACCCCACCCAAATCCGGACTCAAGCCGTCAACACCAGCCAAGCCCGTGAAAGTTCCCTCTGAAAAAGTTATGGGCTTGCGCAAACTGGAGAAGCTTCTGTACCTCCAGTCCGGGCGCTGTTTTTTTTGCAATGAGCCCCTCTCCCTGAAGGATGCCAGCATCGAACATCTCCAACCACAGTCCCAGGAAGGAAAAAACTCGGACGACAATGTGGCGGCCTGTTGCGTGGCGCTGAATCAAATTTTTGGCAATATGGATTTGAAGCGGAAATTTGAATTTGTGCTCAAATCTGCTGGGAAATTCAAGTGCCCGCGGAAGTCTTGATAGTTTGAATATCTTTACCGTTCCGCCTTGCTCCGTTTCCTCTGTTCCCTCCTGTTCCGTTATTTTTTGGTTTCCCCTCCCCCGAAATCCCCCTTACCGTTCCCCTGCTTGAAAATCCTCGAACTCCTCGAACGCACGACGGATTACCTCGCGAAGCAGGGTGTATCCTCCCCCCGGCTCCAGGTTGAACTCCTCCTGGCCCATGTGCTCAAGCTCCCGCGCATGCAGCTCTACCTCCAATTCGAACGCGAACTGGCCCCCGCCGATCTCGACGCCCTCCGTCCCCTGGTCAAACGCCGCGCGGAACACGAACCCCTGCAATACATCGTTGGCTCCACCGCCTTCCTTGGCCTCACCCTCGACTGCAAACCCGGCGTGCTCATTCCCCGGCCCGAGACGGAAGTCCTGGTCGATATGGCCCAGGCCGCTCTCGCCTCCAAACCCGCGGGCCACCTCCTCGACATCGGCACCGGAACAGGGGCCATCGCATTCGCCCTCGCCCTCGCCCTGCCGGAATGGTCCGTCACCGCCACGGACATTTCGCCCGAAGCCCTGGCCCTGGCACAACAAAACAAAAGCAAAGACCCCGGACTGGCCCGGGTGGATCTCGTGCTGGGACCGTTGTTCAACGGTCTGGCTCCCGATGCCGTCATCTCCAATCCCCCTTACCTCACCGACGCGGAAATGTCCTCCCTTCCGCCCGAAGTGCAAAAGGAACCCACCCTGGCCCTTCACGGCGGCCCCGACGGCCTCAACATCGTCCGGGAAATCATCGCCGAACTCCCGGATTCTGTGAAATTTCTCGCGTTCGAACTGGGCGTGAACCAGACGGAAACTGTCGCCACCCTGCTGGCCCCAAAAGGATTTACACCCATCCGCCGTGAATCCGACCTCGCCGGGATCGAACGCTTCATCCTCGCCGAGCGTGTGTGATTCCCAATGGTGCCGTCGCCTGCACCATTTAAAGTTTTAAGCGGTTATCCGGCGCTCCGCCTGAATTCAGTTTCTGGCTTCTAACCCGCCCTCATCCCATCCCGTGCCTTGCTCCGTTAACTTTGTTACCTTCTGTTCAAAGTACCCCCGGCCTTTGCTCTTTTCCCTTTGCCTCTTTGCCGTCCTTCGCGGTTAAATAGCCCATTCCATGAAACGCGCCATCTATCCCGGCAGCTTTGACCCGATCACCTTCGGCCACCTCGACGTGGCCGAGCGGGCGCTGCGCCTGTTCGACGAACTCATCATCTCCGTGGCGCTGAACGAGGGCAAGAAACCCCTCTTCACCCTCGATGAGCGCACCGCCATGGTCCGCGAAGCCGTCCGCACCCTGCCTGGTCACGAGCGGGTCAAGGTCACCTCCTTCGACAACCTCCTGGTCGATTACGCCGACCAAGAAGGTGCCATCGCCCTGGTCCGGGGCCTCCGCGCCCTGTCTGATTTCGAGTATGAATTCCAGCTGGCCCTGCTCAACCGCCGCCTCAACGCCCGCGTCGAGACCATCTTCCTCATGCCCCGGGGGACCTACATGGCCGTCAGTTCCCGAATGATCAAGGAAATCGCCAAACTCGGCGGCAAAGTCGATGATTTCGTCCCCGCCAGCGTCAAATCCGCCCTTCTCGGGAAATACGCCAAATCATGAAAATCAACCTCCGAACCCTCCCGGAAGAGGGCCAATTCCTCGAAGGGGAACTCGATCCGGCCCCCTATGAATTGCCCGTGGAAGAAGGCGAATCCTGGGGCCCCATCCGCTATGCCCTCCAGGTCCAATTGATCGGGGAAGAGTGCCTCGTCATGGGCAAAATCGTCGCCCCCCTCAAAGCCCCCTGTGGCCGATGCCTGGAACCCCTGACCCACGACATCAAAATACCCGGTTTCCAGCACAGTTTTCCCGCCGAAGGTCTGGAGGCAATCGACTTGACGCTCCAAATCCGCGAAGATATTGTCCTCGGCTTGCCTTTGGTCGTCCGGTGTGTGCTGGGGACTGATGGCAAGTGCCCCATTACTGGAAAAACCCACGCTGCAGCGGCCGACAACAGCCCAATGCTCCGCGGGGATATCTGGGGAGCACTCGACAAATTGAAGGAGAAATAATATGGGCGTCCCTAAACGTCGTTCGTCAAAGCAGCGCATGCGCACCCGCAAGGCGGCACAGCGCTCAACCAAGCCCCAGCTTCGCACCGATTCCAAAACCGGCGCCAAGCACCGTTCCCACTGTGTGGACCCCAAAACCGGGCTCTATCGTGGTCGCCAAGTCCTTAGTGTCACGGCCGGCGAGTAATCCGCCCAACCGTCGATCCCGGGATGAAAATCGCCCTTGATGCGATGGGCGGGGATCATGCCCCCGCCCACCCCGTGGCTGCGGCAATCCAGGCCCTGGCCCGGTTCCCCCAGATCACCCGCCTTATCCTCGTCGGGGATGAGGAAAAAATCCGTACCGAGCTCGCCAAGCACGGCGCGGAACCCAACGACCGTCTCCACCTTTTCCCCACTACCCAGGTCATCGCAATGACCGATGGCGCGGTCGAAGCCGTGCGCCGCAAAAAGGACAGCTCGCTCTGCCGGGCCGTCGATCTCGTCAAGGAAGGCGCCGTCGACGCCATCGTCTCCGCCGGCAACACCGGGGCACTCGTGGCCGCCGCCACCATCAAGCTCCGCAACCTCCCCGGCGTGGACCGGGCCGGCCTCGCCTGCCCCATGCCCTCCCGCAACGGCGTCTGGATCCTCCTCGACGCCGGCGCCAGCGTCGACGCCCGCCCGGAACACCTCCTCGCCTACGGCTGCATGGGATCAATCTACGCCCACCACATCCTCGGCATCGCCAAGCCCCGCGTCGGACTCCTCTGCAACGGCACGGAAGAGGGCAAGGGCAACGAACTCACCCGCCAGTCTTACGAACTCCTCAAATCCGCCCCGGTGCATTTCATCGGCAATGTCGAGGGCCACGGCCTCTTCGAAGGTGCGGCCGATGTCGTGGCTTGCGACGGCTTCGTCGGCAACATCACCCTCAAGACCGCCGAAGCCCTCGCCAAGAGCACTTTCAAGTGGATCAAGGAGGAAATCACCAGCAATCCGATCCGCATGGCCGGGGCCCTCCTCGCCCGGGGCGCCTTCCAAAGTATCAAAAAGAAAACCAACGCCGACGAATACGGCGGCGCCCTCCTCCTCGGCGTCAACGGCATCTGCGTCAAGGCCCATGGCTCCTCCTCTGTCCACGCCCTCTTCAATTCCCTCCGCGTGGCCTGCGAAGCCGTCACCCAGCAGGTGAACCCGCACATCGTCGAAGCCCTCGCCCAAAAACCATCTTCCCCCACTTCGTGACCCTAGTGGTTTGATCTTCCTTATTTCATGAGAATCGCCGCCACCGGGAGATACCTCCCCCCGAAAGTCCTCACCAACGCCGACCTGGAAAAAATGGTCGACACCACCGACGAATGGATCCTCACCCGCACCGGGATCAAGGAACGCCGCATCGCCTCCGAAACGGAATCCAGCGCCGAAATGGGTGCCCGCGCCGCCAAGGAAGCCATCAAGAAGGCCGGCATCACCGCCAAGGACATCGACCTCATCCTTGTCGCCAGCGTCACGCCTGACGCAACTTTCCCCTCCACCGCCTGTTACATCCAGCACAAGATCGGGGCCGGAAAATGTGCCGCGCTCGACGTCCAGGCGGCCTGCTCGGGCTTCGTCTACGGGCTCGTCCTCGGCTCGCAGTTCATCGCTTCCGGGACCTACAAAAATATCCTCGTCGTCGGCTGCGAACGCCTTTCCTCCATCGTCGATTGGAAGGACCGCGCCACCTGCGTCCTCTTCGGCGACGGTGCCGGTGCGGCCATTCTCCAGCCCCGGGCCGACGGGAAGAACGGCCTCCTCGCCTTCGATCTCGGCGCCAATGGCGGCCTGCATGAAATCCTGTATCTGATGAACGGGCACACCACCGGCCCCGAGGGCGTGGAGCCCAAGGACGGCCCCCACTACATGCGCATGTCCGGCCAGGACGTCTTCAAACAAGCCGTCACCGAAATGGGCCGTTCCGCCGTCAAGGTGTTGAAAACCGCCGGAATCACCGTCGCCGATCTCGCCTGTGTCATCCCCCACCAGGCCAACATCCGCATCATCGAGGCCCTCCGCGACCGGCTCGAGGTTCCCCCGGAGAAATGCTTCATCAATGTCCAGCGCTACGGCAACATGTCCGCCGCCTGCATCCCCGTCGGCCTCGACGAGGCCCAGGAGGAATTCCATCTGAAGCGGGGCGACAAGATCCTCCTCGTCGCCTTCGGCGGCGGCCTCACGTGGGCCGCCTGTGTCTTTGAATGGTGATGGCGCGTTGAGCGGCGGTTTGTAACCGCTGTTCCAACAAACCGGCGGCTACTAACCGCCGCTCCCTGGATTGCTTTCCCGGTTTATCAGCAAGCCCTCGATCATATCGACCGTCATGCGGACGGCTCCACGCTTGCCCTGGAAAATTTCCGCCGCACGCGCACCGGTCTGCCGGGCCTTTTCCGGTTGCTCCAGCCATTCGCGCAGCACACGCTCCAACCCGGCGGCATCCTCCACCTGCACCAGCCCGCCCCCGGACCGGAATTCCTCCACGGCCGCCCGGAAATTCTCGATGCGCGGGCCGAGTACGATGGGCTTTCCCTCCTGCGCCGCTTCCAGGAAGTTCTGGCATCCCTGGCCCTCGGGGGCCTTGAGGGTTTTGCCCATGAACACCATCGTGGCCAGCCCGTAGGTCCGGCGGAGTTCGCCCGTAGTGTTCAGGATGAACACATCCGCGCTTTCCCCGGGGGCCGCAGTCCCCTCCTCGGTGCGCAGGCGCACCCTCCACCCGGCAGCCTCGATCAACGGCCGCAGCGCGGGCGTGCGCTCGGCGTGGCGCGGAACCAGGAAAAATCGCAGGCGCGGATGGTTTTTCTTCAGCGAGGCATAAACCTGCAGCAGGATCTCCTCCTCGCCCGGAAAAGTGCTTCCGGCCATGAACACAGGATCACTTTCGGACCAGCCTGCCGCCAGGCGCAATTCCCCTGCCAGGGATTCCACCGGCTGTCCGTCCAGCTCGTATTTGATGTTTCCCGTGACGAAAAGCGCATGGGCCGGGAATCCCGCACCGGCAAACCGGGCGCGGTCGCGCTCGTCCTGCACGCAAACTATGTCCAACAATTGCAGGATGGGCCGGGTCAGGCTCCGGATGCGGCGGAACCGCCGCTCGGACCGCTCGGACATGCGTCCATTGACCAGCCACACCGGCACACCCCGCCTGCGGGCCTGCCAGAGATGGTTGGGCCAGATCTCCTGCTCCACCAGCATCAGCGCTGAGGGGCGGATGGTGCGGAAGGCCGAGGCCACCGACGGTCCCAGATCCACCGGGCTGTAAATCACCGCGGTATGCGCATCGGTTTCCTTTTCTGCCACCGCCCGGCCCGTCGAGGTGGTGGTGCTCAGCACAATGTCCTGCCCGGGCCGGCGGATACGCAACGCCCGCACCAGGGCCAGGGCGATCATCATCTCACCTACACTGACCGCATGAATCCAAAGGGGGTTGTGCAGCCGGGCCAGGCGGTCCCTCACCGGCTGGCGGTAGATCCCCAGACGCTGGGAAAAATGGCGGCGGAAGTGCCCCCGCCGCACCATGCGGAACATGTAGTAGGGCCAGCTGGCCAGGAACAGCAGCGGGAAAATGAGATTGTAGAGTATTTTGGCCACAAAAAAACGCAGAACGAACAAAAGAATACGGGCTTCATGGACCCCCCATCAATGCCCCTTTTGCGGCTTTTGTGCTTTTTTGCGGCCCCAATGCATGGATTCACGCCCGGGGATGGGCTTTTTGGTAAACCTGCTTCATCCGGCCGGCGGTCACCGCCGTATAGATCTGCGTCGTCGACAGGCTGGCATGGCCCAGTAGCTCCTGCACGCTCCGCAAATCCGCCCCGCGGTCCAGCAGGTGTGTGGCAAAGGTGTGGCGCAATTTGTGCGGACTCATCCGGTGGTCCAGTCCGCAAAACAAAAGATATCCCTTCAACATCAGCTGGATCGCCCGCGCTCCCAGGGGGGCGCCACCCGGGCCCACAAATACCGCCCGCGGCGCAAGCTTCAGGGGCAGCGCATCACGGTAGGCCGCCAAAGCCTCCAAGGCCGGGGCACCCAGGACCACCATCCGCTCTTTCTTCCCCTTCCCCATCACACGCACCGTCTCCCCCCGGACGTCGATGTCATCCATCTCCAATCCCACCAATTCATCGATACGCATGCCCGTGCTGTAGAAAAATTCCAAAATCGCGGCATCACGCAGAAACTGCCATGCCTCCTTCTTCCGCCCCGCACCCCTTCGCTTCCCCGCATCCCGGCCCATCTCCAACGGCGCCGCCAACAGCTTCAGGACCTGCTCCTCGCTGAGGAACAATGGCAGCCGCTTCTGCTTCACCGGGAGCTTCAAATCCACCAGGGGGTTGACCGATACCCTCTCTCTTCGCTGAAGAAACTTATAAAACGACCGGAGGGCGGAAAACCTCAGACGGATCGTGGCCGGCCCCAACTTGCGGGCCGTGGAAAGATGGTAAAGGTATTGGCGGAAATGAGACGGGCCGAGCCGGTCCCACGACAACCCCGGAAAGGAGCTCCCGCATTCCCGCAGGGTCTGGCGGTAATTCCTCCCGGTTTTGTCGGAGTAATTTTTCTGCACGCGCAGGTGCTCCAGGAATTCCTCCGGCCATGAAACCGGGGGCAGGAAGCCCTCCCCCTCCGCATGCAATGTGGACCCGCCCATCACTCCACCTCCATGCCGGGATCGCACGCGATCCACCGCACCAGCGGCGCCAGGCGGGGCTGCCCGTCGTGCCGCCACAGGAGCGGGGGATTCTGCAATTCGCCCGTGCGGCAAACACGGCTGATTCCATGGCTTGAAAAGAGTTCCATTAAATCTCCCGGAACCACATCCGCCGTAATGGAAACAGAGGAAACCAACCCCCTCCACCCATCCAGAACCCCGGGAGCCTGCGAGGACAGGATTTCGACAAAACCGCATCCCGGCCCGGCTTCGATGCGGGCCTCGTTGCGGATGACCACGGTCCAGTCCGGCCCCCCCACGGACTCCAACACGGCATCGCCCCGGGCCTGGGCACGCTTGCGGGCTTCCCGCACCAGGGCACGCTCCTCCGCGGACACTCCCAATCCGTCGACCAGTTTTGTGCCGGAAAGGGCCGCAGCCAGCAAACCGCCGAACAGTTCCGCTTCCGCGCGGTCCGCACAGAGATACGATTGCGGCGAAAGGCAACCCCGCTGTCCGAAGGCCCGGATCTCCCCCGCCGCCGCCAGGGCCCAGTCAGCCGTGGCCGTGCCTGGCAAAACCCAACCCAGGCTGATTTTCGGGCCATAAGCCATGAATCGCTGATCCCAACGGACCTCCCCGCGCACGGCGGCCACGGTTTCCCCGCCGCCAAAAACCACCACGGCACCGGCCCGGGCCATGATCTCGGGATCGTGGGTGGCCAGGAGTCTCACTGTCCCGCGCAGGGACGGGGGCAGCGATTCCACCAGTTCCACAAAGTTTTCCAAACCGGAGGAAGGCAGCTTGAAGACCAGTTCACCGCCCAGCACCAGGCCGAGCGCCAGGGCGGTCTCGGCGGACACGGCCAAATTAGAGGCACATATATGATAGGTAAGACCGGGCGCCGCGGCCCGCTGCCAGGCACCAGCCATTTTCACCGGGCGGTCAAGCGCCTCCTCGTGCCCCAATTCCATCCGCAACAATCCAATAAAATCCTCCGGCCCACGGATGCCCGTGCCGGGCCTTCCGGCGAAGGCGGCGGAAACTTCCCGGATCCGCTCCAAGGTCGGCGTTGGTATGTGGCTACTCATACGGCAGGGAACAGCCTCGCGCATCCGCCGCCGTCAGGCGACCCAGAATGCGCAATCCCCCGGGTTCCCACCGGGCCAGATCAAGCGTGCCCACGGCCATGACGCTGCCCACATTGGCCAGGTCGTAGGCTTCCACCAAGCCGGGTTTCCCGGGCGCCACTTCCTCTCCGCTCTCTAGATCACGCAGAACGATGCGCATCCAGGTAGGGAACCGGTGCAGTCCCGTGTCGCCCCGGGCATAACCCTGCGACGACCACTCGGTCATGCCGTATTCATTCCAAATGCCGGACGCCGGAACCCCGAAAGTTCCCCCGAGCAGGGACAGGAATTCGTCTTTCGGTATTTCACGATGGCGGCCCTTGTATCCCCCGGTGTCGAAGATGACCGAACCGTCCGGCAAACCGACCGCAGCCCCCGACTCGGCCGCCTGCGCCAGGGCGAAGGAGGTGCCCAGGACCAGAACCGGCCCGTCCGTTTTGTCCAGCGACCGGCGGAACAAATCCATATCCATCCGGTAATCGCCATCACAACACCAAACCGTCTTCCCGCCCGCCACCCGGCCGGAAAGACGGGAAATCATGTGGCTGAGCGAGGATGTTTTCTTCGCCCCGGCGGGCGGGATGAGCGAAACCCAGTGGTGGCCCGAGAGATCGGGCAGGAATTGGCGCCATGCAGTTTCCAGGGCTTTCTCATAATACGCCAGCGAACGGAAAAAATGCCTCCCGGGCCGTCCTGAAGTGGTCCCACTGGTCTCAAATACTGCCACGGCTTCACCCTCCGGAAAGGCGCACACGGACACGTCCTTGAACGAGGACGCTGGCATGGCGGGGAATTCCGACCATCGGGTGGCGGCTGATGGATTGAAGTCCATGGCCTTGAGCAGCTGTTGGTAGGGACCGTTCGTTTCCGCCTGTTGGCGGAGCAACGCCAGGGCCAGGACATCAAAGTCCCCGTCCCCCAGGGACGGTTCCAGGGCTCCAAGGATCCGGGCCGCTCCCGGCCCCCATCCGGCGGGATCAAAAAAGGAAGGTTGCATGACCGTGCATCCATGAGCATAAAAGCCCCAACCCTTTCCCGCCATGCTATTCGGCTCCAAAGAATCCCCCACCCCGGCCCGGCCCCTGGTCGAAGGGCTGATGAAACTCCGCGGAAGGGTTCGCCTGACCAAAGCCGGGGGATTCGCCGCCGACCTCGAAGGCGACCTCTTCGCGGAGTCCTCCGTGCAAATCCTTCCGGAGGCACGGATCGGGGGCCGCCTTTCTTCCCGGGATGAAATCGTGCTCCACGCCGGCAGCAGCGTGCTCGGACCCATGGAGGCCCGGGCACTCGATCTCCAGGAGGGGGCAAACTATTCGGGCATGATCCGGGTGGGACCGGAATCCCCGGGCGGGGCCCCATGATCGGTTCCCGAAAATCCCCGGCCAAGCAACCGGTCCAATGCCCGGCTTGCAGCCATACGCAGTGGGAATACGCCGCAGCCGTCGCCACCCATTGCCACGAGTGCGGCACCCGCATCCCCATCCAGGAAAAACAAAAATCGCGCGATGGAAACAAGGTGCGCCTCCACGTCGAGCGCAAGGAAATCCACTGCCAACAGTGCAACCACTTCATGGTCATTCCCGTGGGCGCCCTCTCCTGGCAGTGCCCGGGTTGTTCCTCCTATCTCGATTTCAAGGACCACTTGATCGATCGGGAATCCACCGCCGCCATTTCCACCTACGGAAAAGTCACCGTGGGCCCGAAAGGCGTCGCCGGCGGGGTGCGCACCGAGGCCCACGCGGCCGACATCGCCGGCCGCGTTCTGGGCCGCCTGATCTGCGCCGAAAAAGTCCAACTCAGCGGGAACGCCCGCCTCGCCGCCGGCGTCGAAACCCATGAACTCCACGTGTCCGCCGGCGCCCGGGCGGAAATTGTTCCGCACGTCACAGCCCCCGTCGTCCGCATCGAGGGCCGCCTCAAAACGGGCGAAGTCCTGGCCGACCACGTCGTCATCGGTCCGGAAGGCGACCTGGAGGCCGACATGATCCGTATTTTTTCCATCCAAGTGGAAAAAGGGGGACAATGCCGGGCCCGCTTGGAAACCCGCGAAAAACCCGCTCCCGAATCCGCCCCCATCCAGGAAACCCCGGACGAGGAAGATCCGCTGGCGGAGTTCCTGCAATAAATTAAAAGCTCGGCGCGAACTGGTAAAACAACGCCACGATCACCGTCGGGATGATGGCCCCCGCCAGCAAACCCAGGGGATGGATGCCCCCTTCGAAGTGCTTGTTCAAAACCGACTGGCCGGCGGGATTCGGGGCGTTGGCGATCACCGTCAGGCCCCCTCCGGTGACCGCCCCGGTGAGCACGGCATATTGCATCGCCAACGCCCGGGGGTCGGACCCCGACGACGCGTCGAAAGCCGGAACCAGGGATGCCAGGTAGGTGATGGCCGCATTGTCATTGAACGCCGTCAGCAGGGTTGATCCCAGGAAAAGGGGCGTTTGCCCGAGGCCGCTCAAAACCGGCTGGATCCACCAACCCTGGAACGCCCCGTGGGTCACCAGGCCGGCAAGGAAAAACCCCACCAACACCGGGCCACGCAGGCTGAGTTGGTATTGGTGATGCTCGGTGGCCTTGGAGAATGCGAGAAAGAACAGGAATCCACCCACCACCAGCGGGGTGACGTGCAGGGTGAAAACCGTCCAGGCGAGAAACAACAGGTGCACCAGAATGATCCAACCGGGGATCGGTTCCTTCAACATCCCGGACTGCCGTGAAGCCAGCCGCACAGCCTTCACCTGCAGGGCTGCCAGCTCCTTCCGGAAACACAAATACAACAATCCATTGGTGACCATAATGGCCACGACCGCCTTCCACCCCACATGCATCATCATGGCCGGGGTGGTCAACTCCCAGCGGGCGGCCACCATCAACACCGGCGGGGCGGCGAAATGGGTCAGCGTTCCTCCCACGGAGACAGCCACAAACAGGGCGCCCAGCGTGGCATATTTCAGCCGGTTGGACGGCTCGAGGGAATAGACCCGGCCGCTCAGGAGGAGGGCGGCGATGGTCATGGCCGCCGGCTCGGTGATGAATGATCCCAGCAGGGGCAGCAGCGTCAGGATGACAAACCACCAGGCCGCAACCGATCCGCCGACCAGGCCCGCGGCCCATTGGGTGATCGTTTCGGAAAACCGGATCACCGGTTTGGTCGAGGCCAGCGCCATGATCACCACCACAAAAATGGGTTCAATGTAATGCACGTTCTGCACCAGGTGTGCCACGTGGTTCCAATCATAATAAAAAAGAATGGCGGCGAACAAGGGCAGCAGCCAGATGCCGAAAATCGCCTCCACTTCCCCGAGGAAATGGAACATCGTGGCCCGGAACGAAACCGGTTCGCGGGTGGAATCCCCATCGTGGATGGCCCGGTCCCGCACCCGGGCGCGGTGTTCTTCCTCGTAGCGGTGGGCCAGGCGGACAAAGACCGGGGCCATGAAGGTGTGTACGATGGCCGCCAGGAATATCAATGTGGCGATGATATTGAACGGGGCCATTTTCGCCCGTCCCACCAACTTGTCCGCAATCGAGGCGACCCCGTCATCCCCGTAGCTTTCCAGCGGGGTGGGAAATACCAGATCCGTCGCACCGGCCGGCCGGGCTTCCGGGACGATCAGGAGACAGCACACAAAAAGCAGAACAGACAATCGCATCAATTTCATAGGATCAAACAAGGTTGGGGGGTCAAGGGAACCACCGGAGCAAGCATTCTCCACGGCCCCGGGGAACACGCACACAAAAACCGCGCCGCTCGGCCGGGGAAAACCAGCTGACTTCCTCGAACCAGCCCTTTTTCTTCAAGTGTGTTTCAATGCCGTCCCGGGGGAACAACACAACCCGCCTCCCATCCGCCCACCCGAACCGCCGGCCCGCCAGAACCACCGCGCCTTCGCGCCCGGCCGGAACCCCCCGGACCGCGAGGGCAAAAGCCGGCTCCGCCCCGTCCAATGTCTCCCCCTCGCGCGATTCCTTATCCAAGGACTCCCGCCAAGCCAGCGGCAGCGCCGGGGGCATTGGGGATGACACTCCGAGCAGTGTCCGCTTGAGCAGGCGGGCATGCATCACCAGCACCCGCACCACCTTGGGCACCAGCCAGACAACAGCCAGCACCAGGGCCAGGGCCACCCCGGCAGCCACCCAGGGGAACCGGTAGATCAAATACAGGCCGCCGATAACCACCAAATCCTCGGTCACACTGAGGACGGAATTGCTCAACGGCTCGGGCGAGGCATTGGCCAGCAGGCGCACCCCCGCTTTCCCGGTGTGCGTCGTCAACGCCACCCCGCCCCCCAGCAATGCCGCCACCACCGCAAAGGCCGGATCCTGGCTTCCCACCAGACCAAAACTCAACCACGCCGCCCCGAGCGGACGGATCACGGTGTGGACCGCATCCCACAACGTATCCACCCAGGGCACCTTGTCGGCCACAAATTCGACCAAAAAGAGCACGCCCGCCACCCCGATGACCGCCGGATGTGACAAAACCTCCAACGAGGCCAGTTCCGGGGGCAGGGATATCCAGTGCCACCGCATGGCCATCCCGCTCAGCAGGACGGTCAAATATAGATTGAGCCCCGCCAGGGCGGAAACCCCCAGCGCCAAGGCAAGCAGGTGCAATTCGTTCATTCCCCCCCGAATCTAGACCAGGCCGGGCACCCTGAAAACCCGAAACCAGGCGGGATTTTGGATTGCGCCCCACCCATGAAAGGCCAGTTTGTAAACCGTGAACCGGATTCTGGCAATTTTCCTTACCCTGGCCCTTCCTGCCCTGGCTGCCGCCGAACCCGCGCGCGGACTTTCCAAG